>OGJS01000490.1_pt1 | contig 25074 bp, 20 predicted proteins | sample 1572241 | NCBI WGS metagenome assembly OGJS01 (sample SAMEA2582145, study PRJEB24529) | metagenome | biome: Human gut stool | place: China | collected 2011 | reverse complement strand
AACGTGTTGGAATCTTTTAGTTTTCTTCAAGCAAGCTATCACGCTCCCTTTCTAACTTCCTGTATTGTAGTGGACTGTATTCGTCTACAATCCCTACTAGCGCCTCGACTTCTTTTTTATTAAAGCGGACGCCCGGAAGTCCTTTTGCTTCACGTAGAATGCCACGTTCCCTAAGATTGTTGACACTGCTTTCGCTGCATTGGAGCAGTTCGGCAACATCCTTTATTGTGTAAACAATAGGTTCCATTATTTTTCATCTTCATAAATAACTTTGGTATGGGCGCTTGTTAAAGGATTGCATGCGTTACACTCACTAATAAATGCTTCATTATCACGAATAGTTATCTCGCGATAATTTCCATCCTTAGATGCCTTATTCTTTAAAAGTGCAGTAATTACTTTGATAGGACCTCGTAAGCATTCTTCAAAAGTTTGTTCAAAACTTGCGGATTCTGTTGATTGTTTAGAATCCGGATATTTTTGATCTAGTACTTCATATTGTCTGATTAACTCTGGAAGTATCTGCGTTGGTGTAGAGCCATCTGTCATCAAAGTTAATATGTATTTTTTAAGTTCTGTTTTAATTTCGTGCATGATTTTCTCCTTTTAAAAATTATGGGTTCCATACTGGAATTCTTGACTCAATTTTTGCCATTCTATCTGCTTCACGACATTCTTTGATTTTGCCATGGATAGACTTCCTGTATAATTTACTTACATGTCGTTTAGCAAAATATTCTCTAATAATTTTTCGCCAGTATTCGGCATACTTAGCGTTGTGACCTGCCCACCCAAATGCAGTTGATGTGTTTCCATAGACCTTATTGGCTATAGATAAATCTTGTTTATTTTGTACTAGCATGGTTCATCTCCTTTTCTACTTAAAGTAGACTAATAAGGCAAAAGAATATCATCCATGGTGACAGAATATAATCGACACAATTCATTCAAATTTCCATAATCAATTTCTGTTTTTCCATTCTCCCAGTTATTGATTGTCACTTTGGATTTCTTCATTTTCCTTGCTACTTCTTCTTGCGAGAGATTTGCGTTGACTCTCGCCGCTTTTAAAGAAATTTTCAATCGCTTCGACCCCACTATGAAAGTGGAAGTGTTCATCAACGATGGAACAGAAGTGAAACCGGGCGACGTAGCAATGGTAGTGGAAGGAAAAGTGCAATCTTTACTTCAGACCGAACGCCTGATGTTGAACGTGATGCAGCGTATGAGCGGCATTGCAACAATGACCCGTAAATATGCAAAGGTATTGGAAGGTACAAATACCCGTGTGCTTGATACCCGCAAAACAACTCCCGGTATGCGTATCCTCGAAAAAATGGCAGTGAAAATCGGTGGCGGAGTAAACCATCGTATTGGTCTGTTCGACATGATTCTTCTGAAAGACAATCATGTGGACTTTGCCGGAGGTATCGACAAAGCCATCACTCGTGCCAAAGAATATTGCAAGGAAAAAGGCAAAGACCTGAAAATAGAAATAGAAGTCCGCAGCTTCGACGAACTGCAGCAAGTTCTTGATCTCGGCGGAGTAGACCGTATCATGTTTGATAACTTCACTCCCGAAATGACAAAGAAAGCAGTAGAGATGGTAGCAGGCAAATACGAAACCGAATCTTCGGGTGGTATCACCTTTGATACTCTTCGTGAGTATGCCGAATGTGGCGTAGACTTCATCTCTGTAGGAGCTTTGACTCATTCAGTGAAAGGACTGGACATGAGTTTCAAAGCATGCTGATAGTATAATAAGCGGTGAACTGTAAGCGGTGAACGATAAACAGTAAACGGTGGATATTTTGTAGCATGATTATGCGCAGCTTTGTTCATCATTTACCGTTTATCGTTCACCGTTTTTTCTTTCCCGTTTATTAATTATCTATCCTTTAACTTCTTTTAGCAATATTCCTTGCAGCATTCCTCAAACTCTCGCGTCTAATGAGCAAACGACGCAGACATACGTTCGATTTTAAAAAAAAGTAATTGACTTTGGAAAACGAGATAGAACTTATAAAGGGCTGTCGGGCAGGAAAGGATTCAGCCCGAAAGGAACTTTACACTCTCTATTCCAAGCAGATGCTGGCGGTATGTTTCCGCTATACGGGCGATATGGATGCGGCGCACGATGTACTGCATGACGGTTTCATCAAGATTTTTACCAACTTCTCATTCCGGGGTGAATCCTCGCTTTGTACGTGGATCACACGGGTGATGGTGACACAGTCACTGGACTATCTGAGACGGGAGAAACGAGTCAATCAGTTGGTAGTGCATGAAGAGCAGCTTCCCGACATACCGGATATTTCGTCGTCGGGAGGAGGAGCAGGGATCTCCGAAGAACAATTAATGGCGTTTGTCGCCGAATTGCCGGATGGTTGCCGAACCGTTTTCAACCTTTATGTGTTTGAAGAGAAATCGCACAAGGAGATAGCCGGGATGCTTCACATTAAAGAACATTCGTCTACTTCGCAGTTACACAGAGCCAAGTATTTGTTAGCAAAAAGAATAAAAGAATATAGAAATCATGAAGAAAGAAAATGATGAAATAACCGATCTGTTTCGCACTCGTCTCGCTGATGCCGGGATGACTGTTCGGGATGGCTTTTGGGAAGAGCTTTCGCAGGATATCCCTGTGGCTTGCCAGCATCGCCGTCGGTTGATATTCTTCCGTGTGGCAGCGGCAGCATCTGTGTTGCTGGTATTGGCTGCATCCTCAGCTACTTTCTGGTATCTCTCTCCGAAAGAAGAGATGGAGGAGGCGTTTACCAAAATCGTGGTGGCGAACAGCGGAAGAATGGATGGAGATGGTGTACGCGCTAATCAGTTGCCGACGGCAATGGAACCTGTATTGCCGAAACCGGCACCTAAATCATTCGGATTATTATCGCAGTATCCGGAAGAGGGAGACTCGGTTTCCATTTCCTTCTCCATGTCTTTCTCTTTCTCGGCAACTACCACCACGGGAAATGGCAACCGATACGGCAACCAAGGTCGCAACGGTTATTGGCAGGCGAATAATGGTAACACAGAACCATCCGCCGCACAAGAAGAAAAATATACTACCGGTACACCTGCTCCGGTGGAAAACGTAAAAAAACATCGCTGGGCTTTGAAAGCGCAGATGGGGACGGCACTTCCGGCAGAGGACGGTGCCTACAAGATGCCGATCTCCGCAGGAGTCACTGTAGAGCGGAAACTGAATGACTATCTCGGAATAGAGACCGGACTGCTTTATTCGAATCTGCGCTCGGAAGGACAGCACCTGCATTATCTGGGCATCCCGCTGAAAGCGAATATTACCTTGATGGATACAAAGAAAATCGACCTCTACGCTACGGTAGGCGGAGTGGCGGACAAATGTATAGCCGGTGCGCCGGACAACAGTTTTAAAGAAGAACCTATCCAACTGGCAGTTACTGCCGGTATCGGAATCACTTACAAAATTAATGACCGATTGGCGGTTTTTGCCGAGCCGGGTGTTTCCCATCATTTCAAGACGGATTCGAAACTGGCTACGGTACGCACGAAACGGCCGACTAATTTTAATTTACTTTGCGGACTTCGCATGACGTATTAATCCTTATGAAAATGAAAAAAACACTTATGATGCTGTGGATGGCTGTTAGCCTGATGGTATCCCTGGTGGGATGCAGCAGCGAAGAAATGGACTATGAGAATCCCGATGTAACCGTTTTTGTGAAACAGCTGAAAGCGGGTACCTATAATATGAAGAATGAAAAAGGGGTCGTGGAAGTTCCTCATTTCACTGAAGAGGACATTCCCGAACTATTGAAATATGCGGAAGATCTGACTATTATTCCTTCTTTCCCGTCAGTCTACAATACGAATAACGGTAAAATCCGTTTAGGTGAATGTATGCTTTGGGTGATAGAATCGATCCGTCAGGGAACAGCCCCGTCGTTAGGTTGCAGGATGGTACTGGCGAATGCCGAAAATTACGAAGCCATCTATTTCCTGACCGACGACGAAGTGCTCGACGCGGCAGCCTGCTATCGTCGATGGTGGGAAGGGCGGAAATATCCGAAGACGACCTGGACGATTGATCCGTGCTACGACGAGCCGCTTTGTGGCTCAGGATACCGATGGTGGTAAAAAAAGAAAAATCCTTCGGGGCATAAAAACTAAAAAACATGAGGCAACGTTTATTTGTATCAGCAGTCTTTGTACTGCTGACAGGGGCGTGCTATGCCCAATGGACGAAGGAAGATTCTCTGCGATTGAAGAAATCACTGAAGGAGGGCGAAGAGCTGAAGCTGAATAAGGAAGCCGTCAGACAGATTGATTTGAATGCAGGAGCAGCCAATCCGCGTGTGTATGAGGAGAAACGATGGATGCGTTTTGATGAGTCGCTTCCGCGTGTGATTTCTCCTTCTGCTGTGGTCGAATCGGATACTTTGTACGATAAACGGAGGATAACAGGTGGGAAACTTCCTCTTCAAATGCTTGAAGTGTACAAGCCTGTTTATGCTCACTTGCCATTGGATACATTGAAAATTGCGATGGAGTTTAAGCTCCCTCCCCCCGAAGGAATATCTTTAGGGAATGGAGTAAGAGTGAACGGAGGTACGTTTAGCGGTTTGGATTTACTGCAGGTCTTTACGAGAGAGTTCTGGCAGTTCAGGAAGAAACGAATGCGCACACGTACGATGGGGGTACTTGAGGAATATAGAAAACAGAGGTAGAAAGATGAGTGAATTGATAAAACGTTTGATAACAGCTATGACACTGTGCCTGACAGCTTTGCTGGTACATGCGCAGGAATGGACGAAGGAGGATTCCTTGCGTCTGAGAAAGTTGCTGGACAGTGATCAGGAGCTGAATTTGAATCAGGATGCAGTCAGGCTGATTGATTTCGGCAGCGCTGTCGGTACTCCCCGCATGTCGGTGGAAAAGAAGTGGATGCTGCCCGATGAGTCGCTTCCCGAAGCATTGCCTAAACCGAAAGTGGTATTGAGTCTGATGCCCTATAAGGCAAATACTCCTTATAATTGGGACCCCGTTTTTCAGAAGAAAATAAGAATGGATAAGAATACCTGGCGTGGAGATCCGCATTACGAAATGCGTCATCAAAGGTCGTACAGCAACTGGGCGCGTAATCCGATGGCGGGAGGAGTCCGCAAATCATTGGAGGAGATACGGGCGAGCGGGGTACGTTTCCGTCAGTTGAGCGAGCGGGCGAATGGAATGATGGTTAATTCGGTAGTGATGGATAGCCCGATTCCTTTGTTTGGAGGCAGCGGCGTGTACATCAATGGAGGAACTATCGGAGGACTTGATCTGATGGCGGTTTTCACCAAAAACTTCTGGGATAAAAAAGGAAAAGAACGTCGGGAGCGTACGTTGGAAGTGTTGAGAACCTATGGGGATTCGACGACTGTACTGATCAATCGCCCCATTGAACAGATTGCCCGCTGAAACTGTTTTATTAAATATGGACATGTCTCATGTTTCATGTTATCAGATTAGCACATTGAAAAACGATTAATTTATGAACAGAATTACTTCTCTTTTCGGTATTCAGTATCCTATTATTCAAGGTGGCATGGTGTGGTGTAGCGGATGGCGTCTGGCTTCCGCAGTAAGTAATGCGGGAGGATTGGGACTGCTTGGCGCAGGCTCTATGCATCCGGAGACTCTTCGTGAACATATCCGGAAATGCCGTGCGGCTACAGACCGTCCCTTTGGAGTCAATATTCCCTTGATGTATCCTCAGATTGAAGAAATCATGGCGATTGTTGCCGAAGAGGGCGTCAAGATCGTTTTCACTTCTGCCGGAAATCCTAAAGCATGGACCGGATGGCTACACGAACGTGGTATTATCGTAGCTCATGTCGTTTCCTCTTCCCGTTTCGCGATGAAGTGTGAAGAGGCGGGAGTAGATGCGGTAGTCGCTGAAGGTTTCGAAGCCGGCGGACATAACGGGCGTGAGGAAACTGCCACTTTCTGCTTGATTCCTGCGGTACGCAATGCGACCACTTTGCCTTTGATCGCTGCAGGAGGTATCGGTACGGGAGAAGGTATCTTTGCTGCCATGGTGCTGGGAGCAGAAGGGGTACAAATCGGTACTCGTTTTGCGTTGACGGATGAAAGTTCAGCCAGCCCGGTCTTCAAAGAATATTGTCTGGGTTTGGGAGAAGGAGATACTAAATTATTATTGAAGAAACTGGCTCCGACACGTTTGGTACGGAATAATTTCCGGGATGCTGTGGAGAGGGCTGAGGATGGCGGTGCTTCTGCCGAAGAATTGCGGACTCTTCTTGGGAGAGGTCGTGCGAAGAAAGGTATCTTTGAAGGGGATCTGGAAGAAGGCGAACTGGAGATAGGGCAGGTGTCGGCTATTGTTTCCCGTCAGCAGTCAGTAGCGGAAGTCATGAATGAATTGGTGGAGGCTATGCAGCGGGCAGCGGAGAAGAAATATTGGTAAAAAAACAAGTTCCGAAGTAGTGGGTTTGGAAAAACCTGACTACTTCAGAACTTTACTACTTCAGAAAGTTGGCTGATTAATCAGTTTATAGGTTCATATTTCAGGTCGAATACATCCGCTACAGCTTTATATACCACTTTTCCTTCCACTACATTCAAACCGAGTGCTAGTGCCGGGTCGTCTTTACAAGCTTTTTTCCATCCTTTATTTGCTAAAGCAATGACATAAGGGAGAGTAGCATTGGTCAAAGCCAGCGTAGAAGTATAAGGTACAGCTCCCGGGATATTGGCTACGGCATAATGAACGATACCGTCTATCACATAGGTCGGCGCACTGTGGGTCGTGGGGTGTGACGTTTCGAAACATCCTCCCTGATCTATTGCTACATCCACAAGTACCGTACCGGGCTGCATCATTGCAAGCATATTTCGGGTAATCAGATGAGGCGCTTTATCCCCCGGAATCAGCACGGAACCGATGACCAGATCAACATCCGGCAATTCCTTTTTTATCCTTAATTCGGATGCGTACAGCGTCTTGACATTTTTCGGTAATGTCTCGCTGAGATAGCGCAGGCGTGACAGATTAATATCTGCAACTGTAACATCCGCACCCATTCCCGCAGCCATCTGCGCTGCATTACTTCCGACAATACCGCCTCCGAGAATCAATACTTTGGCAGGCTTCACACCGGGGACTCCTCCCAGAAGGATACCTTTTCCTCCTTGCGGCTTTTCCAAAAAGCGTGCTCCTTCCTGAATGGACATGCGTCCGGCTACCTCACTCATAGGGATAAGCAGGGGTAAAGAATGGTCTTCCTTTTCTACCGTTTCGTATGCCAGACAGATCGACTTATTGTCAATCATGGCAAGAGTCAGTTCCTTATCGGAAGCAAAATGGAAGTAAGTGAACAATAACTGTCCTTTTCTGATCAGATGGTATTCGGGCGCGATAGGCTCTTTAACCTTTACAATCATATCTGCTGTGGCATAGACATCCTCTATTGTCGGAAGCACCTGTGCACCGACGGACAGATATGCTTCATCCGGAAAACCACTATTGATACCTGCCGTATGCTGGATATATACTTGGTGACCTTGCTTCACAACTTCGGCAACTCCGGAAGGTGTCATGCCTACCCGATTCTCGTTGTTCTTGATTTCTTTGGGTACTCCGATGATCATATTGTTATATATTAAAGGTTTAACATGGACCAATGTACGAAAAATCCCCTTACGTTGTTATTCGCAAGGGGATGTTTAAGAGCAGAATGCTTATATACAATTCGGTCAATTTAATAAACCCGGGTTTGCAGCAATAGCACTTTGTGGAATGCGTAGTGTATAACGTGAATCATCTTGTTCTAATAGATAAGCTTGTCCGTTCAACACTTTTTCAATTCGTGGACGGGTGGTACGACGTAGATCGAACCAACGATGACCTTCGAAAGCAAGTTCAAGAGCCCGTTCTTCCAGTATTTCTTTAATTAAATCTGCCTGATTCATAGCATCCACAGCTTTTTTCTTTTCTGCATAACCTTCCGGAGTGTATCGCTTTTCCATCAATTGTAGCAGGCGGGTACGAGCTTCGGGCAATTTATTCATTTGTGCAGCTGCTTCGGCAGCGTTTAAATAAATTTCTCCTGTACGGAAAGTACAGTTATGCTCTGCTTTTCCGCTTTTTTTCGAGATGTACTTATCTCCACTTAAACTATAGTATTTGTTCCGGCGGAGATCCTTATTAGCATCATATTTTTCCATGAACGCAGGTATCAATATGGATGCTGAAGTAACGTCATCATTGAAAAACTCATAAGCAGTAATCATTTCTGCTGATGTATAATTATTGGGAAGTTTGGCTTCCGGATCATTGAGGTCTTCTAATGTGGATTTTTGAACTAATATGCGTTCTGCCGCATCATAGGCTTCTTTCCAGTTTCCCATGTACAGGCGTACACGTGATTCCATTGCATCCACAGATAGGGTGGAGAAGCGGTAAGCATATACGGCTTCCCATTCTTTTTGATGCATTAAGCCGCGGGCCGATTCTATGTCGGATAGAATAGCAGTATAGACCTCTTTTACGGTGTTTCGTGGCAGTACCACTTCTAGATCAAGGTCCCATTTTATGGGAATGGATTTGGTCTCTGGTGCTCCCTCTTTAGTATAAGGTTGTCCATATAGGTTAGCAAGAATAAAGTGCATGTAACCTCTTAATAAATAAGCTTCTCCAACGAGTTGATCAATGTCTTCCTGACTGCCTTCTTTTATATTATCTTTATTTGCTATTATAGCATTTGCATAATAAATCACACTATAATATACTGCCCAGCCAAATTCCCGGGTTCCATCTTTGGGACTCATATCATTCCACTTTTCAATCTCTGAGTAGAAATTTTGAGAATTACTGTTATCTGTTACCATAGCTATGTCTGTGCGAAATTCAGTGACGGATTTGTCGATGAGTTTTAGTCCGTAAGCGGTAGTCAGTAAAGCACGATATTCTGTTAGTGTAGTAGGGATTACTTGTCCTACAGGTTGAATATCCAGGTAGCTGTCACATGAAGATAGCAGGATGCTTCCTATGACAACCATTATGAAATATATTTTTTTGATCATATATATTTTTCTTGTTTAAAAGTTAAGACTTAGATTGAAAGTAACTGATTTAGGAACCGGCGTTGAATAAAGATTGCTCATTGACTCCGGATCCATGTAGTTTTTGTAACTGGAACCAAAAACAAAGAGATTTCGTGCTTCCAAACCTACAGTTGCTCCACCGATGTTTAGTTTATGCAGCCACTCGGAAGGAAAATGATAGGCCAGGCGTATGTTCTGTAAACGTATGTAACTTAACTTTTTGACCCATATATCCAGCGATTTGTAGAGATCTCTCCGAGTGCTGAATAAATAATAGTCAGCCGGATTAGTATTTAGGCTAGTTAATGCAGGAAACTTTCCGTTTTTATTTTCTGGCGTCCATCTATCCAATATATCTCTATTCATATTGCGTCCCGGATCGGGATCTGCTATGTAATAAGTAGGATCTGTTTTTACATGTGCACCTAAGTTATAGGAGAAATTTAAGTTCAGTTCCCAGTTACGGTAATTAAATGTATTCATGAATCCTCCGGTGTAGGGAGCATCGGACGTTCCGGCATAACTATAAAAACCTCTCTCTGTTTCTTTATCTACGCCAATGCTGTATTCTCCGTCTAAATTTCCTTTGTCTGCCATTTGGAATAGCTCCTCAATAGTGACAGCTTCTCCATCTTTATTTTCAATGTATATCTGTCCTGTCTCTGATTTTATCCCTTTGGTTTTTAGGGTGAAAATAGCGCCAACCGGATACCCTTCCAGACTTGGAGTTACTTGATCCTTTTCAGTCATCACTTTCAAAACCTTATTTTGGTTGTATGCAAAGTTAAATGAAGTATACCATGAGAAATCTTTAGTTGCAATGTTACGTGTTTGCAAGTTTATTTCGATACCTTGATTCTTCATACTTGCCCAGTTGACAGCCATACTGGTAAATCCATTTTCCAATGGTAGCATTTTGTTACCAATGAGATCGGTGCCTTTTCTGTAATAATAGTCTACACTTAGGTTGATAGCCTGATTAAATACAGAGAAATCTATTCCGGTATTATAAGAGGCTGTTTTTTCCCAGCGTAATTTACTGTTCGGAGCACTATTGATAGTGATGCTCTCTTCATTTGAACCGGGCAAGATACTTATATTTCCATAAGTACCAACGATAAAGGGTGAAGTGTTTTTGTCAATGTTCCCTTGTAAACCATAAGACAAACGGAGAGCAAGGTTATCAATCCATTTGAACTGATTAATTAACGGTTCGTTTGAGATACGCCACAGTCCACTGACTGAGTAAATAGGTAAATAACGATATTTTTTATCTACACCGAAGAGATCGGAGCCATCCATGCGGACGCTACCTCCCAGAGTGTAGCGATCCATCAGTGTGTAAGAACCATTGGCGTAGAAAGACGCAAAAGCATTTTCCTTAAAACTTTTAGTCTTTAGTTTCCATTCATTGGCTTGTTTGGAATCTCTGAATTCCAGGTTTTTGAACGTTAATGTTTTGGGGTCATATCCATATCCGGTAGATGCTTGATTCTCGTACCAATTTTTACGGATTTCTGATCCCGCCATTATTTGTATGTTGTGGATGTCATTGAATGTGTTCTTGTATTCGCCCTGAACTTTCCATGTAATTTGGGAAGTCGTAGAATTGGTCGATTTGAGCATCCCGCCTTCCGGTATGAGATATATACGGTCGTTTCCTTTGTAATATGCAGAGTTTTCACGTTGGTTACGCAGATTGAAACTGTTAGTACCGGCATATTCTTCCCGGGATAGTTGATCCCATTGTACACCGACTTGTGAAGTAACTTTCCATTGGTCGTTAAAGCGAAGTTCTATATCGAAAATACTATTAATAGCGGTAGTAATTGATTTATTACTGGTATTTTCACGTTCTTCTAGAATATTATATCCTTGTAAAAGATCGGGCATGCTACCTGTTACGACATCATAATCATACAAGTAATTGTTATTATTGTCGAATGGTTCGAAATAAGGATTGGCAATACGGGAATAATAGACAGGATTAGTAAGCCCATAGGTATCTGTCAGAAAGGTGGTGTTTTTACGTCTATTTGCAAAAATAGAAACACCTACTTTCAGTAATTTATTGATCTGATAAGAGGTTTTGCTCGTCAGATTAAAACGACTTAAGCTTACTCCCGGAATATTCCCGTTTTCGAGAGTGTAGCCAAGGGAGTTATAATAAGTCACCTTTTCGCTACCTCCGGAAATGCTGATATTATATTCTTGAGTAATGGCATCTCTGAATAGTATATCATTCCAATCAGTATTAATACTTTTTAAGCGGTTGATTGCGTTTTGAGCTTCAGAAGTAAGCCCTTCCCAGCCTTTCTCCCGATAAATATCCATTAGATTGTATTGTTTTAATATAGCGGCTACTCCTCCTTTTTCTGAATATACAGGTATCGGATAAAATCCCCATTTATTGAAAGGTGCTTCTTTCATCATTTGAAGTTCCAAGTTTACTTTTTCCTCAGAATTTAGGAGATTAAGGCGGGAGGTCTCCAAATTAGGAGTATAGGTTAATTTAGTATTAAAATTGACAACAGGCTTTCCTGTTCTACCTCTTTTTGTAGTAACTACAATTACACCATTAGCAGCGCGAGCACCATAAATGGCGGTTGCTGCTGCATCTTTCAGTATGGTAATGCTTTCGATATCGTTTGGACTTAATCCGGCGATAGATGATTGACCGATGTTGACAATATCATTGTCAGAAGATTTATTGTCCATTTTGGGAATATCTGTTCCTTCCAGAGGAATTCCATCCAATACCCACAATGGGTCTTGTGTTCCGTTCATTGATGCAGTACCACGAATACGAATTTTGGCAGGTGATCCTGGTGCACCGGAAGTGTTTGTCACGGATACACCGGCAATTTGTCCTGTCAGCGCCTGGTCAATACTTTTTGCAGCACCTACCATGGCATCCGAAACTTCAACTTTAGAGATCGCAGCTGTTAATTTTCTACGTTCTAGGGTTTGATATCCTGTTACAACTACATCTCCCAATGTATGTGCTGAAGTTTGAAGTACGATTCGGTAGCTTTTTTTGTCGCTCTGAAGAACTATAACTTGTTCTTCAAATCCGATGTAGCTACAATGAATACGGGTTACTTTATCCGGAACGGAAAGAGAGAATTTACCATCGATATCTGTAATAGTACCTAGCGATGTCTGGGATGCTCCTGCCTTTTTCAGTTCATCCGTATGAACGTAGACCGAAGCACCAATCAACGGTTCGTTATCTTCACCGGAGATTACTACCCCGGTGATAGTACGATTAGCCGCACTGGCCATTGCCAGTGCGTTAACAAGGAAGCATATAATAATGCAAAGATGTTTTTTATTCATTAATTGTAAATAAACGTAAGTGATTGAATCGAATTATTTAATACCTAAAGCTGTATTGATACGTAAAATCATATCTTCGTAATGATAACGTGTTGCTGTATCAGACGTTCCGAGGCGGCTCTGCAATAATTTCTTAATCCGCAGTAACTCTCCGCGTTTCACGGATATTGCATCCGAGATACGATTCAGTTGGCTGCCGTAGAAGTTGAGAACTCGGTGAGCTCCCATTTTATCTTCCTGTCGGAGCGAACGTTGTTCGGCCGCATAGCAGCTGCAGAAAGGAGTGGCATGATCGAGCAAGAAATGATCGTCTGCAATCTTTTTATTGATTTTCACAGCTTCGGGCTCTGCGGCAGCTGTGAGTAATGCATCCAGAAAGTTTTTTTGCAAAGAGCGTTCCATCACATTGGGAATACCTCCTCGTTCGGTAATGCCGAAAATATTCTTGTGGAGTCCGTCCATTAGTTCCACTACGGTAAACGCTTTTTTTCCATTGACTGATTCATTTTCAATCATACGCATCAGACGGGTGTTGCCAAGCAAGTCCCAAAGGATGTAGGCTTGTGCATTCTTCAGTATCTGCGTCGGGGCGTTTTCTTGTTGTCCAACCGGGGTGTTACGGAGCAAATAGGTATATTTTCCTACTTCCGTATCGAACAACCATTTAGGATAAGTCAGTACTTCATCTGTCAGAAACTTCAAGGAAGCCTGTTGCTTCTCTTTCTCAACGAATGTGTAGGTCTGTACACCATCTCCTATGACTGTATTTTCGATATAGATGCCACCAATGTTGGCCAGTACGTGATACAGATAGTTGTTCCATTGATTGATAATTGCGTAATAGAGGCGTGAGGCTTCTTCGTAAGTCTGCCCTTTTTCTCCGGTAGTAGTCCATTGAAGGATTTGCGGAACGATGCGTTTCAGGTTGTCAATGCCAAGTAAGGAAGAACGTACGGGATCATCGCCTAAATCTTCATTCTGTGCACGTGGATCAACGGCATCACGTACATCCTGTGCTTCACTATATTTATAAAGACGGTCGGTATGCTTACTCAGGAAATCAAATAAGATATCTTTTTCTTCTTCCGGGCTATTCTTTCCGTACCAGCGATATCCATATTCGATGGCAAAGATATCGTAAGGACCGATATGCGGGGAAAGAACCTTCACGCCATCTCCCGGTTGGGCTATGTAGTTGAAGCGGGCATAGTCCATAATAGAAGAAGCGGTGGAATTTAATCGGGAAGTGAACGTTGCGGAACGTAAGGAATCAGTTGGGAACGCTGCCGATCCCATCATGTTGTGACGCAATCCCAAAGAGTGCCCTACCTCGTGGCAGGCAACAAAGCGGATAGCATCACCCAATAGTGAATCCGGCAACTGCACGCTGCGTGCTTCCGGGCAAACAGTTCCGGTCTGTACTGTAATCCATTCGCTTACCATAGAGAGCACATTGTGCCACCACATGATGTCTGCTTCCAGAATCTCTCCGGAACGGGGGTCTAACAAAGAAGGTCCCATCGCATTCTTCTTTTCCGAAGCTGCGTAGGTCAGTACGGAATAGTTCACGTCATCCATATCTATTTCCATACTATCGGTAACTTCAATGGCGATGATTGCATTCTTGAATCCGGCTTTTTCAAAAGCGATCTGCCAGTCTTCAATACCTCTTTTTATATATTTGCGCCATTGATAAGGTGTGGAATTGTCGATATAGAATACGATTGGTTTGGCAGGTTCTACCACCTTTCCTTTCAGGTAAGCTTCCCGGTCTTCCAGTTTGGGTTCCATACGCCAACGGGTGATAAACTGCTTTTTATCCGTTCTTTGCTGTGCATCGCTGAAACTCAATAGCGGATTGGTGAAATAACCTATTTTCTGATTATCAAAACGTCCCATCATCGGAGTTTCAGGCAGCAGAAGGATAGAAGAACTGACTTCTACCGTTACATATACGCTTGTTGTTCCTTCCGTCACTTTAGTAGTCAGCTCGGAAGTGGCAACTACATTGTTCGGAAAGGATTTCACGGATAAGATACGTGATAGATTTTTAATAGCCGATGTTCCCAGATTGATATTGGTAAATACATTATTAATGCTGGTTTCCGTACCATCATAGATGTCGTTGATCTTGATCACCAATGCTGTAGAGTCCTGATTGACAGCCTCTATCTTGAATGCGGCAATAAGCGGTGATATAAAATTGTCCTTAACCGAACGGAAAATAGCATCCGTCTGAGGAGCCAGAGGTAACGGGCGTTGTTGGCGGAACATCAGTTTCCCGGTTGCTTTGTCCCATTCCATGCAAATCATTTGATTTTCATAATTTACACCCCGGTTTACTCCAGCATCGTTCAATTCAGCCGGTACTCGTTGTAACTTGTTGACAACAAGTAAATCGCGCCCTAGCAATGATGTGGGAACCTCAAAATAATAATCGTTCTTTTTTTGATAAACGGCAAACATCCCTTTTTTAACACTGCTGCCTTCCACTAATTTCTCGTAGTCGCTTTTTACTCTCTCTTCTTCTGAATTTTTTTTCTTTTTCTTTTTGAACCAACTCAGATTTTCTGTAGCAGGGGTAGTTGCAAGTGCTGAGTACGCTTCTCCACTCAGCAATATACATGCAATGACCGCTGCCATTACCTTTACATACATTCTCATTAAGTCCTTTTACTTTTAATTATTATTAAAAACAGCCGCAAAAGTAATAATATTAATAATATAATGATTACAGTTTAGTTGCGAATATAATAATAAAAGGAATTATTAACTAGGTTCATCTGCTATCATTCTTCCCGGATATTTCGTAATCTAGTTGGAATAATGTACATTTGCAGGAGTAAAAAAGTGAAGAAGATAATGAAAAGATATATTGCTGCTTTATTATTGGCCTGTTGCGTGGAGGGGTATGCACAGGAAAAAAAGCAGGCTGCCTTTGTGCCACCTTTCGACTTTCCCCTTACATTGAGTGGAAACTTCGGAGAAATTCGTTCCAATCACTTTCATGGCGGATTAGATTTTAAGACGGGAGGAACAATCGGCAAACCGGTTCGGGCACTTGCTGACGGGTATATCTCACGTATACGTGTCACCAATGGTTCGGGGTATGTGCTTGACGTCTGCTATCACAACGGCTATTCCACTATCAACCGCCATTTGAGCGCTTTTCTGTCTCCCATTGCCGAAAGGGTAAAGAAACTTCAATATGAAAATGAGAACTGGGAAGTAGAAATCATCCCCGAACCCGATGAATATCCGGTGAAAGCCGGACAGTGGATTGCGTTGAGCGGGAATACCGGATACTCATTCGGACCACATCTTCATTTGGATGTATTCGAGACGGAGACGGGAGACTATATCGACCCTATGCCTTTCTTTAAAAAGAATCTGAAAGATACACGTGCCCCGAAAGCGGATGGTATCATGCTTTTTCCGCAGCTTGGCAAAGGAGTGGTCAGTGGAAGTCAGGAAAATAAAACGATTCTGCCGAACAGTGAACATCCGGTGGAAGCATGGGGGGTAATCGGCACAGGTGTCAAAGCGTATGACTACATGGACGGGGTAAATAATCATTATGGAGTGTATTCCGTAGTGCTTACGGTAGATGGTGCCGAAGTGTTCCGTAGTACCGTAGACCGCTTTTCGCAGGAAGAAAACCGAATGATAAACTCCTGGACGTATGGGCAGTACATGAAATCCTTTATTGATCCCGGAAATACATTACGGTTGTTGAAAGCCTCGAACGATAACCGTGGTTTGGTAACGATTGACGAAGAACGGGATTATCAGTTTCAATATACATTGAAAGATGCTTTTGGCAATACTTCCCGCTATCACTTTACGGTACGTGGCAAGAAACAGCCGGTTGAACCGTTGAATCATCGGGAGAAATATTTCTTTGCCTGGGATAAGACGAATTATCTGCAGGAACCGGGCTTGAGTCTGATTGTTCCGAAAGGGATGCTATATGATAATGTACCTCTTCAATATCAGGTAAAAGCGGATAGCGGAGCGGTTGCATTTACCTATCAGTTGAATGATAAGCCGGTCCCGCTACATGCAAGCTGTGAACTGCGAATCGGATTGCGGCGCAAACCGGTGGCGGACACTACGAAATATTACGTGGCGCGAGTGACCCCTAAAGGGACTAAATACAGCGTAGGAGGGAAGTACGAAGATGGATTTATGAAAGCATCTATTCGTGAACTGGGCACATATACGGTTGCTTTGGACACTGTTCCTCCGGAAATTATACCTGTTAACAAGAACTTGTGGGGACGAAACGGAAAGATTGTCTATCGGCTGAAAGATGAAGGAGCAGGTATCGCTTCCTATCGGGGAACGATTGACGGTGAATATGCACTTTTCGGTCGTCCCAATATTGTAAAGTCTTACTGGGAATGTGTGCTTGACCCGAAACATGTGAAGAAAGGCGGCAAGCATACCGTAGAAATGACTGTCACGGATGCTTGTGGAAATCAGACCGTTTCGAAGGAAACTTTTGTTTGGTAAACTATTAAAATGTATTATATATGAAGAAAAGAATCATTCTATCTGCTGTCCTGTCTTTGGCGGCTCTGGCGAATTCTTTCGCTTGTACGAATCTGATTGTCGGCAAAAATGCCTCGACTGACGGTTCGACTATTGTTTCCTATTCAGCCGATTCGTATGGTCTGTTCGGTGAGCTTTATCATTATCCGGCTGCTACATATCCCAAAGGGACTATGTTGAAAGTCTATGAATGGGATACGGGTAAGTATCTGGGCGAAATCGAACAGGCACGCCAGACTTATAATGTGACTGGCAATATGAATGAATTTCAAGTGACTATCGGTGAAACCACCTTCGGTGGACGTCCGGAACTGGCAGATTCTACCGGAATCATTGACTACGGAAGTCTGATTTATATCGGATTGCAACGTTCACGTTCTGCCCGCGAGGCGATCCGTATCATGACTGACTTGGTACAGCAATATGGCTATTATAGTGGAGGTGAATCGTTTACGATTGCCGATCCGAATGAAATCTGGATTATGGAAATGATCGGTAAGGGACCGGGGGTACGTGGTGCTGTCTGGGTGGCTGTACGTGTACCGGATGATTGTATCTCGGCTCATGCCAATCAATCCCGTATCCACCAGTTTGACATGAACGACAAAGAAAACTGTATCACTTCTCCGGATGTGATTTCCTTCGCTCGCGAGAAAGGTTACTTCAATGGTGTGAACAAGGATTTCAGCTTTGCTGAGGCTTATGCGCCACTTGATTTCGGTGCCCGTCGTTTCTGCGAAGCCCGTGTGTGGAGCTATTTCAATAAATTTACTGATCATGGGAATGACTATCTTCCTTATATAGAAGGAAAGACAGATACTCCGATGCCTCTTTTCGTAAAGCCGAACCGTAAACTTTCCGTACAGGATGTGAAAGATATGATGCGTGACCACTACGAAGGAACACCGCTTGATATTTCCAATGATTTCGGTGCCGGTCCTTATAAAACTCCGTATCGCCTTTCTCCACTGAATTTCAAGGTAGGTGATAAGGAGTATTTTAACGAACGTCCGATTTCGACTCAACAAAGTGGCTTCGTATTTGTTGCACAAATGCGTGCCAACAAGCCGGACCCCATAGGCGGCGTTCTTTGGTTTGGAGTGGATGATGCGAATATGGCCGTATTTACTCCTGTTTATTGCTGTACGACGAAAGCCCCGTTGTGCTATACACGTGTAGATGGCGCAGACTACATCACGTTCTCCTGGAATTCCGCTTTCTGGATTTTCAACTGGGTGTCTAATATGGTCTATCCGCGTTATGATCTGATGATCGGTGACGTGCGTGCAACTCAGAAAGAGATGGAAACGACTTTTAATAATGCGCAGGAAGGTATTGAAGAAATGGCAGCTAAATTGCTGGCAAAAGATAAGAATGCCGCAATCGCTTTCCTGACTAACTATACCAATATGACCGCTCAGAGTACTTTTGATACTTGGAAGCAACTGGGCACTTTCCTGATTGTGAAGTACAACGACGGAGTAGTGAAGCGCGTGAAGGACGGACAGTTTGAAAGGAATTCTATCGGACAGCCTGCCGGTGTCATTCGTCCGGGATATCCGAAGGAGTTTCTGGAGGAGTATGTGAAGCAGACTGGAAAAAGATACGAAGTGCCTGAATAATCGTTATTTTATTTATCATAATACTATATATAATGTCCACATCATTTCAGCTTTGTAGATGATGTGGACTTTTATTATATTGATAATCAGTTGGTTTTCTGTATAACTTTTGTCCATCCCAAATATTAGGAATCTTTGTTGTTACTGCCTACCTTTGTCCCATTCTATTTTAATTATTGACTACTATGCGAATTATCTTTGTAATATATTGTTTGCTTATACCTACTCTTTTTTTCTCTTGCCGGTCTTCATTGCCTACCGGAGTTGAAGTAGAAGAAGTAAACTACTTGATGGAAAAGGGAGATAGTTGCCGTCAGGCAGATAATGAGGAGAACGCTATTATTTTTTATTATCGTTCATTGGAGTTGGCCAAGCAAATAAACGTTCCGATGCTTGAAGCTACAGCTAGCAGTCGTTTGGCTATTATTTACTTATATCGCGAACTTTATTATGATGCGCTTGATTTGTTTCGAAAAGCTGTATCTATTTATGCTTTGGCAGGAGAAGATGCCGAGCAAGCAGTGGCACTGCGCAACATTGGGCGTACTCATTTGATGCTCCATCATTCAGATAGCATAGCTTGTTATTATGAGCAGGCGATTGAGGTAGCTTCTCACTTGGAGGATAAGGAATTGTTGCGTAGTATATCTGCAGAATTGGAAGCTATCTATTCAAAAGGTGGATTCTATCATTTCTCATCTCGTTTGATGTTAAAGTTCTTGGATAGTGTCTCTGACGAAGCCTTTTCAAGTTTGATAGCGGGTGAGTCTTATATAAGCATGAGGAATACGGAACAGGCACGAGTTAGATTGAAGAAAGCTACTCAGACAAGTGATATGTATATTTGTTCGAGTGCATATCAATTATTATATGAAATTGAAAAAAAAGCAAAACGTCCCGAAATAGCTGTTGAGTATGCCGAGTCTTACATTCAATGCAGAGATTCGCTTGATAAACAGCTTTCTGCTTCTTCGACGATTCGTGCATTAGGGCAGAATTATGAGAAAGAACGACTTAAATCGGAAAATCAGCGGTTACAGAATGAGCAGCTTCGTAGGCGGATGCATTATCTAATAATACTTTCACTCTCTTTCTGCTTACTTGTTGCAGGATTGGTTTGGTATTATCGAGAGAAGTGGAAAAAAGAGAAAGTGTTGGCTGAAGTCATGCAACAACTACGAGATAATGAGAGCCAAATCGAAAGTTATACTGCAGTAATAGAGAAAAATAAGCGTATCATTAGTGATCTGAAAGGAGATCAACGTAGAAACGCTGCATTATTGCGCGAGGAACAAAGTAAATCAACCAACTATGAGAATCTGAAGAGCGAAAATTTGTTGCTTATGAAACAGTTGCATATACTACACTCTGACCGGGAAGAAATATTACAGCGGCTTCAGATGGGATCAACTTCATCTATTTCTTCGCAACGGATTGCTGCTTTTACACAATTTTGGTTGTTGAAGAGTGAACCTTATTATGGCATAATAGAAACACAGGAAGAGTGGAACCGAGTTTTTGAGCTCGTAGATATGTTTTATGGGGATATTTCAGCAAAACTCAATGTTTGTGAATTATTAAATGAACACGACAGAAGAGTTTGTTATTTACTTCATGCAGGGCTTGACAACTCGACTTTAGGGATATTGTTCAATATAGATAATACTTCTGTTACAAAATCAAAACAACGTATTAAGAAGAAACTAGGACTTGGCCCGAATGATTCATTGGAAGCATTTTTTGCTGAGAATAAAAGATAGAATATATTGTTTCACTTTTAACATAAAACTATCATGAAAAAGCTATTATTTGTATCTTTGGCTTTATGCCTCGCTTTTGGTGCTTCGGCTCAGTCCAAGCAAAGTGCTTCCCAACTACCTGTAATTGACATAACTAAGGATTATCCGAAGAAGAAACTGATATTGCAGGAAATCGCGACTACTGAATATATCCCGTTGGAAACATCAGATAAAGTATTGTTGGATGGAGTGGCTACTTTGCATTGTTCTTTTACTGAGAATTATATCACAACTTATAATGCACAAGAAGGACAGATCTTTGTATTTGACAGAAAAGGTAAAATATGCCATACGTTTAATCACAAAGGAGGGAGTGGTGAAGAATACAACTATCCTTTGCAACTGCGCTTGGACGAGAAAGCTAAAGAACTGTTCCTTGTAGATGTTTCTAATAAGATACGGGTTTATTCTATCGATGGAAAATACAAACGTACTTTGTCTATCCCTGAAAATGTACGTATTGAAATTATGTACAATTGTGACGACCAGAATTTGTTGTGTTATGACAGTTATATGTTAGACAACCAAGGTAAACATCCTAATGCTCGCCCCTATTTGCTGGTATCAAAAAAGGATGGATCTGTTTCCCGTCTTCCGGTAACAGTTCGTGATCGAGTGGGTAATCGTGCCTATGCGACAGAGGGAGGGCAGAAAATTGTTTGGTCGATGAGTGTTTATCCGATAGCGAACAGTGGTTCTGAGTTTATTCTTGCTGATTTGGCCTGTGATACAGTTTATTCTTATCGCAATCACAAACTAACTCCGCTATTTATAAGAACCCCAAAGGCTAATGCTTCCGAACCAAGACTACTCATGCAATGTGAAGCCAAAATTGGAAAATATCTGATCATGTCCACTGCGTTGAAAAAGTTTGAACCGGGAAAAAGTAAATTTGATTCCAAAGAATTCGTTTATGATATGGTTGAGAAGAAAGTGTATGATCTGGAATTTGAAAATCAGGACTTTTCGTCTGCACGTCCGATGCAAATTCATGGTTTATTACCCGAGTTGCCCGAGATGTGTGTTTATAACTCATGTGATGCCGACCGTTTACTGGAATTGTTGGAAAAAGGAGAGTTAGCAGGAAACTTGAAGAAGGAAGCGGAGAAAATGACAGTTGACGATAATCCTTTACTCATATTGCATAAATTCAAATAAAGTATAGATGAAAATAGTATGGTTCCTTTTCTCCCTCTGTCTGTTGGTCGGTTGTAAGCATCCGAGTGCGACGATGCCGGAAGTTGAGGCTTTGCCGGTGATAGATTTAAATGCTTCTTATCCGGAAAAGAAAATAGATTTGGCTAAAGTTGCAAAGTCCGAATATATTCCTTTATATACAGTCGGCACAGACTCTTTAGGCGGATATGATCTGACCTCAGCATGTGTTACGCCTCATTGGATAGTGGCTTACAACCGTCAGCATACAATAATGGTTTTTGAAAGGGTCACCGGAAAGCTCCGGTATCGTTTCAATCATAAAGGGCAGCGTAAGGAACAATACTATTTTGTATTTTCTGTTTTTATAGATGAGGAACGTAGAGAAATTTATGTAGTTGGTTCAATTAACAGAACTAATGTTTATAGTCTGTCCGGTAAATATAAACGTACATTAGAACTTCCAAGCGATAAGTACTTCGATCAGGTTTTTGATTACAACAGAGACTCGTTGGTATTTAGCGACGGAGAGGAAAATATTGATAATCCGGTTCAAAAAGGAACCTACTATTATTTAATGTCAAAAGATGATGGTGGAATGACGCCTTTGCCCTTTTATGTAAAGCATCATATCACGAATTATTTCCGTTTCCGGTTTTGGAATGCAAATAGTCAAGAAGTATTTACTTGTGTTTTTTCTATCAAACCTTTATTGAAGAATGGTAACGAAATGATTCTTTCGGACTTTTCCTGTGATACGGTTTTCTCTTATGGAAAGAATGGATTCGAGCCATTGTTGGTACGTACACCTGCACCTCGTTCTACTTTTCCTTTGAAATTGATGGCAATTTCGTTTCGTAGTGAACGTTTTATGTTCTTAAATGTTACAGAAAAGGTGTATAAGCGGAATATGAAGAAATTCGATGGAGATTCGTATGTTTACGATTATCAGACCAAAGAAATCTATACTCCTATAGTGATAGACAGTGATTACAGCCCTGAATTATCGGTTGAAATAAACAATACTCGTGGAAACTTTCCAAAGAATACTGGTGTCTCATATATTAGTTCTCGGAAGCTTATGCAATATTATCGGGAAGGAAATTTGCAAGGAAGAGTACGAGAGATGGCTTCTCGCCTTACAAGGGATGATATTTATATCTTAGTACTATACCATTTCAATTAAATGAATCGATAAATCTCCTCTTCAGGTTATTATTTTGAGAAAATAACTAGGATTTATAAACTTATTCTTTTACATTTGTGTGCTCAAGACTTGGCGTATATTCAAGGATTGACAGAGAATAGAGAAATAATCATTAACCAATAAACAATAATCGAAATGGAAAATCAGGAACTTATCAAGCAGGTCACTGAGAAAGCCGAAAAATGGCTGACCCCGGCTTATGATGCCGAAACTCAGGTTGAAGTGAAACGCATGTTGGAGAACGAAGATAAAACAGAATTGATCGAAGCATTCTACAAAGATCTTGAATTTGGAACGGGTGGTTTGCGTGGTATCATGGGAGTAGGTAGCAACCGCATGAATATCTATACGGTAGGTGCTGCTACACAGGGCCTTTCCAACTATCTGAAGAAGAACTTCAAAGATCTGCCTCAGATTTCTGTAGTGGTTGGTCACGACTGTCGTAACAACAGCCGTCTGTTCGCTGAAACTTCTGCCAACATTTTCTCTGCTAATGGCATCAAAGTATATCTGTTCGATGATATGCGTCCGACTCCGGAAATGTCTTTCGCAATCCGTCACCTCGGTTGCCAGAGCGGTATTATCCTGACTGCTTCTCACAATCCGAAAGAATACAACGGTTACAAAGCATACTGGGATGATGGTGCGCAAGTACTGGCTCCACACGATGCTGGTATCATTGATGAAGTGAATAATATCGCTTCCGCTGCTGATATCAAGTTCCAGGGGAACCCGGATCTGATTCAGATCATCGGTGAAGATATTGACAAGATTTACCTCGATATGGTGAAGACTGTTTCTATTGATCCGGAAGCTATCGCCCGTCATAAGGATATGAAGATCGTTTATACTCCGATTCACGGTACAGGTATGATGCTGATTCCGCGCGCTTTGAAGATGTGGGGATTCGAAAATGTATTTACTGTTCCCGAACAGATGATCAAAGACGGTAACTTCCCGACAGTAATATCTCCGAATCCGGAAAATGCCGAGGCGCTTTCTATGGCTGTCAATCTGGCTAAAGAAATTGATGCCGACCTTGTGATGGCTTCCGATCCGGATGCCGACCGTGTAGGTATCGCCTGTAAGGACGACAAGGGTGAATGGGTACTGATCAACGGTAACCAGACTTGTATGATGTATCTTTACTATATTCTGACTCAGTACAAACAATTGGGTAAGATCAAGGGTAATGAATTCTGTGTGAAGACTATCGTTACTACCGAACTTATCAAGAAGATTGCTGATAAGAATAACATCGAAATGCTCGACTGCTACACCGGATTCAAATGGATCGCACGTGAAATCCGTCTGCGTGAAGGCAAAAAGAAATATATCGGTGGTGGTGAAGAGAGCTACGGTTTCCTTGCCGAAGATTTCGTACGTGATAAAGATGCCGTATCAGCTTGCTGTCTGATTGCAGAAGTAGCTGCATGGGCAAAAGATAACGGTAAGTCATTGTATCAATTGTTGCTGGATATCTACGTAGAATACGGATTCTCTAAAGAATTTACTGTGAACGTAGTGAAACCGGGCAAGAGTGGTGCTGAAGAAATCAAAGCTATGATGGAAAACTTCCGTGCTAATCCTCCGAAAGAACTGGGTGGCTCCAAGGTGATTTTGAGCAAAGACTACAAGACGCTGAAACAGACAGATGCAGAAGGCAAGGCGACTGACCTTGATATGCCGGAAACATCTAATGTGCTCCAATACTTCACTGAAGATGGAAGCAAAGTTTCAGTTCGCCCGTCGGGAACAGAACCGAAGATCAAATTCTATATGGAAGTACAAGGAGAAATGGGTTGTCGCAACTGTTTCGCTTCTGCTGATGCTGCTGCAATGGAAAAGATTGAAGCAGTGAAGAAGTCATTAGGTATTTGATTCCGTTCTTCTTCTGATATTTCAGAATAGAGAAACAATAAATAACGCCTCCATAGTCTTCGAGACTATGAAGGCGTTTCTTTTATGTAACCGCCTTTTCATCGGTCTTTCATTTCCTTTGCATTCTTTAAGTTCCCTTGCTAATCCTTCTTATGGAAATCTTGTTCTATCTAAATCATCTCAATTTAAACATGCAGGCTACGGGGATACACGGTTTTGTTGATGCTTTAGAGTGATACGTAACGTTTCATTTTCATAAGTTGTTCGTTTGTAGTTTGTGTGTACTTCGTGGCCTGCTTTCTTCATTATTTCTTAGCTCCCAACCAAGTCCATTTGTGCCAGATGGTTTCCAATGGTCCTTGTTTGTGCTTCGACAGCCACCATTTACAGAACTGTACCTGTAATAGGAACAGAATGATTC
>OGJS01000480.1_pt1 | contig 25413 bp, 33 predicted proteins | sample 1572241 | NCBI WGS metagenome assembly OGJS01 (sample SAMEA2582145, study PRJEB24529) | metagenome | biome: Human gut stool | place: China | collected 2011 | reverse complement strand
TTATCAATGCTGTACCAACCAGTGCTCACATTGAGCATTATGCCAAGGTTGTAGCCGAAAAAGCTAGAGCACGAAAGGTCATCGAAGATCTCAATCAAACGATAGCTAACGTATACGATGGTCAATCAGATCTAAATGACATACTTGTCCAGACCGAGCAAGCTTTATCAAATATAGCAAATGACAAGCAGACTGGATTTCGTCCAATCATCGATGTCATTGATTCCACACAGTCAATTATTGACGAGAGATCACAGCGTGTCGGTGACGTAACAGGGACACCAACAGGCTTCACAGATTTTGACAATATCACGACTGGTCTACATACAGACAATCTGATTATCCTTGCAGCACGACCAGCGATGGGAAAAACAGCTTTCGCTCTAAATATCGCCCAAAATGTGGCAATACGAGCTGGAAAACCAGTGGCAATATTCTCTCTTGAAATGGGAGCAGAAAGTCTTGTAGAACGTATGCTATCAGCAGAAGGCTTGATTCCATCGTATCATGTCAGAACAGGGAATCTATCTGAAAGCGAATGGCGCAGGATGATCCTGGCACAGGAACAGCTTGCAAAAGGAAAGATCTATATTGACGATACAGCAGGAATTCAGATTGCTGAGATCCGATCCAGAGCCAAGCGATTGTCTCAAGAAACTGGTGGTCTTGGATTGATTGTAATCGACTACCTTCAGCTAATTACTGGTAGAGGTCGAGAAAATCGGCAACAAGAGGTGTCTGAAATATCTAGACAGTTGAAGATTTTAGCAAAGGAATTGAAAGTTCCGGTAATTGCATTAAGTCAGCTATCTCGTGGAGTTGAACAACGAAACGATAAAAGGCCTGTGCTATCAGATTTGAGAGAGTCAGGATCGATTGAGCAAGATGCTGATATAGTAGCATTTCTCTATCGAGAAGCTTATTACAATCGTGAAGAGCAGGAAGAACCTGATAATGTTACAGAATTAATCCTTGAAAAAAATAGACATGGCAGTTTAGGAACGGTCAAACTATTCTTTCACAAGGAATATGCAAAATTTTCAAATAAGGAGGCCTGATGAATGGTGACTGAGAATCGTAGATATTACTGGTTACAACTAAAAGATGACTTCTTTAATTCAAAAGAAATGAAGCTCATGAGAAAGCTTCCTGGCGGAGAAGAAATCACGATCATCTACCTAAAAATGATGCTGGCAAGTCTAGCAGAGCAAGGGAAACTATATTTTGAGGGATTAGCAGAGGATCTAGCAGAAGAACTATCTCTATTGATAGACGAAGATCCAGAAGCAATCAGATTGACACTGATGTTTTTAACGAAAAAGAAATTATTGACTACATCAGACAATTATCAGTTTAACCTTGAACAAGTTCCAGAAATGGTAGGGAGCGAAACAGCAAGCACCCGTAGGTCTCGCAAGCATCGAGAGAACCAAAAAGCGTTGCAATGCAACACCAACGCAACAAAAGGCAACGGAGATATAGATATAGATATAGATATAGATATAGATAAGGAGCAAAAAGCTCAATCTGATGTCTATGACGAAATTATCAAATATCTAAATGACAAAGCAGGATCTCATTTTAAACCTACTAGCAAATCGACTCAAAGACTAATCAATGGTCGTTTGAGCGAAAATTACTCAATAGATGATTTTAAACATGTTATTGATGTAAAAACTCTTGAGTGGAAGAATGATTCCAAAATGTCCAAGTATTTAACTCCAGACACGTTGTTTAATGCAAGCAAGTTTGAAAAATACTTAAATCAGAAGATGCCTTCGATGGCATCAAGTCAACAACAAGACGAAAGGTTAGGGTTTTAATGCATCAGGATTATGAAGTAGGTTCGACTAGTGAACCAAAAATATGTAATAAGCATGGATCCAAGATGATCAATGCAAGAGTCATGATTGATGGTTCCCAGAAATTGCTTGACATTTGTCCAGAATGCGAAAAAGAAGAAATCATTAAATTTCAGGAACACTTAAAGCAACAAGCAGCTATCCAGTCCATTCTAGCGAATACATACAAAGTATTTGATCGTGAGAGTATCTATTCCAAGGAATTGGAAGATAAGACACTTGATAATTACGATACTGGAAATAAGTCATGTGAAGAAGCTTTGAATTTTTCAAAAAGAATGTTGCGTGACTTTCTGAAGTACGAAACAGGAAATGTGATCTTAAGCGGTCCTCCAGGAGTTGGCAAAAGCCATTTATCCATTGGAATAGCTAAAGCATTAAATGAAAAATTTAAAGAATGCAAGCAACCAAAGAGTGTGCTATTCATTTCTACTTCTGCGCTCTTTTCAAAAATTGAAGAAAGTTTCAATAATCGAGGAGACTTCACAGAAAGTTATGCTGTAAATCTACTGAGCAACGTTGATTTTCTTTTCTTTGACGATTTAGGGAAAGAGAGCAGTATGAGTGGGAAACTCAAAGAAGCAAATGAGTGGAGACAACGAGTACTGTTTAAAATCTTGGACAATCGTCAAACAACATTTTTTAATACAAACTTATCGAGTAACGATATTAAAACAATTTACAACAAGGCCCTTGCTGACCGGATCTTCAAGGGCGCAAGCAAACATATTTTTAAATTCCCAGAGGATACAGAAAGCAGGAGATATTGATGGAAAACAAACAATTAAAAGATTTAATCGTAAAAGTTCAGCGTTGGTTTTATGACCGAAATTTGCAAACGCAAGATCCAAACAAGCAATTTTTGAAATTGTATGAGGAAATCGGTGAATTGTCACGAGGACTAGCAGAAAATGATGAAGCCGTTACGAAAGACAGCATTGGAGACATCACTGTAGTATTGATTGGATTGACTTTGCAGTTAGGAATCAAAACAGAAGAGATTTTTCCAGAAGATAATAAATTTGTATTTTTACAGTCTACGAAATCGGAAGATTACTTTGTAATAATGATGGACCAATCATTGGCTGCATACTTCAACCGACAATCATACCAATTGAAAAATGTTGTTTATGAGTTGATGCGAATTTCAGCACTGCTAAATCATGATTTTGTTGAATGCCTGAACATCGCCTATGAAGAAATCAAAGATCGAACAGGAAAACTAGTGGATGGTGTTTGGATCAAGGAGGAACGATTAAAATGACAGAAGAAATTTTAAATAACGGTTTTGACAAAGTAAATAGACCTAATCACTACATTGGGCAATATGGTCTTGAATCAATTGACATTATTCGCAATTTTGCTGGAGGACCAAAAGAAGTCCGGGGATTTTACTGGAGAAATGTCATCAAGTATCTTTGTCGCTATCAAGAGAAAAATGGATTGGAAGATCTAAATAAGGCAAAGAAATACTTAGACTGGCTTATCGCAGATTTAAAGCGTGAAGATCTCGAAAAGACAGCGATTGTTAAGCAGGAGTGATAATTATGAGACATTATACGAAAAATCAAATGGATCACTTTCGTCAGCAACTGCAATTGTTGATTTTAGGAAAAGGTCTCACTCGCAAAGAACTCTCTAGGAATCTATATCGTGGTGAACAGACGATACAAGAATGGATCACTAAGGATGACATCAATCCTGACCATGTCCAAGAATTGTGCGAGTATTTCGGTATTGAGGAAAAAGCTTTGATGGGTGATCCGGAAATTCTTGCCGACTATAAGCTATATGATCGTGATAAGTACATCTGTACAGGGACTTTAAAAGAGCTAAGTAGAATTACTGGAAAGGACAGTGCATTACTTAAATATTACATCCACTTAAACGAGCAAGGAAGAAATGCAGGAAATCTAAAACTAGAAAGGGTAATCGAAGATGAAACGTAAAATCGATTGGCTAATCATTAACTTGGTATTACTGGCAGGAGTTACATTGGTAATTGCTATCAATTTCAACTCCAGGTTGGCTGAACAAGAAAAAACAATCAAGGATATGCAGTGGACTATACAAGAGCACGAATTAAGTATTCAGCGTTTGGCTGAACAAAACACCGCACAAGAGGTAATCCTAAACAAATTAAATCGGGAGTATCAAGCGCAGGAACGAAAGAAAGCAGAAGCAGTTAAGGAAGTTGCTGAAATGAATAATGTAGGAGGATAACAATGATTAACAATCTAACTCTCATTGGTCGATTGACCAGGGATGCAGAACTACGCTATACACCAAGCAATATAGCAACTGCTCAATTTAATATCGCATGCAACCGAAATTTTAAAAATTCAAATGGCGAATATGATGCAGATTTTATTAATTGTGTGATGTGGAGAGAGCAAGCAGAGCGTTTTTGTAATTGGACAAAAAAAGGAATGCTTGTTGGAATTACAGGACGAATTCAAACACGAAGCTACGAGGGGAATGATGGGAAACGTGTATATGTGACTGAAGTTGTCGCAGATAATTTTCAAGTGTTGGAAAAACGTGATAACACTGCCAACCAGAACAGCATGACTGAACAGATGCCACCTAATTATGCCAATCCAATGGACATTGATGAAAGTGATTTGCCGTTCTAAAAACAAAAGGAGAAAAACAATGAAACTGAGTGATTTTATAGAAGGATGCGAAAGAGTATCTAAATTTACGGACGAGGTCTGTATTCATACTCTTATCAGTGATTTAAAGATAATAAACGAATCACAAAAAGTAAAAGTTCCTAAGTTTATAGGTGATTGGATTTTTAAGGCTCAATTGGTAGATAGACGTAGTATACGTTCTGCATTGGAGACAGCCACGATCAGACTTTATGCCCAAAATAGCGATGAGGTTATTGATTGGTTAAAAGATATAAGCAATCAAGACACCTTTGCCATGGCTTGGACAAATGATTACACAGTCAAGGAAGAACCGAAATATACAGTTAAGGTCAAAGCTACTAAACAGTATTTAAGTAATGATGAAACAGGGCCTCATTTTGATCCAAGTTTTAGATCTAATTTTACAAAATCTGATCTTGAAAAATTAGGTTTAGGCTGGGTGTTCGATTGCGAAGGTATGGAAGTTGAGAAGGTGGGAAAATGAATAAACAGGAATTGATTAAAAAGTACGAGGATCTTTTTGAAAAGCTTTATGCTTTTCCAATCGTTACAATCAACAGAGTTGTAGGAGACTTAAAGCAACTAGACGAACCACAGAAAGTAATGATCCCACGGTTTATTGCTGACTGGATCGTGAAAGCAAAAGAAGACGGTTATAACATCGCTGGTGCGATCCACGAAGCACCAAAAGGCGAGGTTGATGATTGGCTTGAACTAGAGAATGTGGATATCTTTGCAGAAGCGTGGGTCAATGGTTACCATATCGAAAAAGAGAAGCGGTATTTTGTGAAGATGAAGGATCTTGAAACTGGCTTTAATCTTTTAAATCGACATAAAACAGAGAATTACTGGATCTTTTCAAGTAAAGACGAAAGTGTTACCTATCAAGTGTGTCACACTCGCAAAGAGCTTGAAGAAGATGGTTTAGGCTGGGTGTTTGATTGCCCAGGCATTGATATTGAGGAGGTGGAGTGATAATGCCAAATTGGGCCGAAGGATCTCTTAAATTAAGAGGAAAAAAAGAGAATATTGCACAAGCATTGAAATACATGTTTTGTACCGCTGATAATGTAAAAATTGAAGAGGATCTTGAAATTGGATTGTTCGAATTAACAACTACAGCACCCTATTTTTATATCAATGGTACAAGAAGAGCATTTATTCAAAATAATAAATTGAGTTTTTGGCTTGATGATGATTATTTGGTTATTGAGATAAATGACTTTAACCAGGCATGGGCAGTAGAGCCAGAAAATTATCAAGAAATTTCAAGTAAGTTTGATGTTGATATTAAAATCTTTACATTTGAATGTGGAATGGAATTCACACAGGAAATTGAAATTTCAAAAGGTGAAATTATCAAAAATATTTGTTATGAATACGATGATTATCAGTGGGAAGTTCCATTTAGCAATTTAGGAGGTTGAGGGATGAGACCAAACAGATACCCATATACTAAAAGTCAGTGGGAAGAGACAACGACAGCGGTTTATTCGTATAACAACGGAGAATATGAACTGCTTAGAGGTCTTGAAAACAAATTCACAGGAGAAAGAGTAGAGGTGAAATAATGGAAGAGATTATCATGGCTTCATTGCCAAATAAAGAATTAAATCGTTTGATTAAAATTGAAGTCGCAGTTGAGAATTTAATTGAGAATGGAGTTCTTGACGAAGATGTATTTAACCAGTATTTGAATGAAGCATAAGAGGAAGAGGTAGAAATATGATAAAAAAATTATTGATCACAGTTTTTGTTTGTTTGTCTTTTATAACACTATCAGGGTGTGGAAATAAAGATATTATTGGAACAAATTTTACTTTCAAATACGCAAAAATCAGACTAGCTGACGGACGAATTGTCGAAGGTGAAGTGAAGCAATGGGCAAAATATAACAAACAAGATAGTGTTCGTGTAACTTTTGAAAATGGCGAGGTATATTACACTCACTCAAGCAATGTAACACTGTATAACAAATAGATGGGAAATACCATGGACCTACAAAACTTTATCTATTTACTATTCTCACTGATCTGGCTGTCCGGCTTGATCTGGGCCAGTGCGATAGCTTTTAAAAACAGGGAGGATAAATGAAATTATATGTAGTCAGAAAGTATCACGGCCATTTGAGATGGCAGGATCCGAAACATTCAGCAAAATACGTTGAGAAAGAATTTGAAAACAGACATGCCGCCCTTGCCTACCGTGAGAGTTTAGGTTTGCAAGGAATTGCGGAAGTCTACACAAAAGAGGTAGATGAATGAATTTAAGAAGTAGATATGGGTATTTAATTCTAGCACTAAAGCAGTATCCATTCGAAAAAGAAATCAAGGAACGAATTGAAGAAATTGAAGTACCTTGGAAACCAACTGATCCAAACACAGGGATCAAGAGTAATAAGGTAATGACTCCGAAAGCCCTGGCCGATATCATTAAAAAAGAATCGGATCCAGAACTGCATCGTCTCGAATTACTTCGAGAAGCAATCAGCACTATCAAAATTTTGACACCCGAAAAACAATGGGCTGTAATCAAAGAAGTATACATTGATGGAACTCTAACCGTGGAAGGAGCATCAATAAAATACTTGCACTGCAGTAAGTCTCTTGCCTACAAGGAAGTGATCGAGCCATTCTTTAGTGGACTCGAAAAGAAAATCTATGAACTATCTGTAAAGACTAAAATTAATATTAATTTGGAAAAAAGTTAAAAATACAGTCGAAACTGTGGAAAAAATTTAAAAATAAGGTGGTAAAATTATATCATCGGGTAAAACCGAAGAGAGGTCTCCTTATAGAAAATTGGTTGAGGATTAGCTTAATTTGGACAAGAGCACTAGATTTTTAATCTAGAGACACAGGTTCGAATCCTGTATTCTCAATAGATACGAGTCAGCACAAGCTGGCTTTTTTATTTTAACGTGAAGGGAGGTGACACTATGAACATTGTGGATCCAATCAGAGATAAGGATGACATCCAAGCGATGAAGGAATATCTACGAGAATGGAATGAGCGGAACTACTTGCTCTTTTTATTTGGCATTAATTCCGGATTGCGAGTGGGCGACATCCTTCGAATACGAGTAAAGGATGTGCAAGGTTGGTATATCAAAATCAAAGAACAGAAGACTGGTAAGAGGAAACAACTCAAGATGACAAAGACTTTAAAAAAAGAAGTCAGAGAGTATATCAAAGATATGCCATTACATCATTATCTGTTTCAAAGTCGCATTGGGAAAAACAAACCACTTGACAGGCGGACAGTCGATTGGATATTGAAGACCGCAGCTATCGAGTGTGGAATTGAAAATATCGGCACCCATTCGATGAGAAAAACATTTGGGTATCACTATTACAAAAAGACCAAAGACGTGGCAATGCTCATGGATCTATTTAATCATTCATCTCCTGCGATCACGCTGAGATATATTGGGATTAGACAGGATCAACGAGATAAAGCCATGTCTAATTTTGATTTATAGTTATCAATTAGACACAACGAGTAAAACGCTAATTAGTTTTATTAGTTGCCTGCTATTCATTTATTTTACTGGCTTTTTTAAGTCAGTGTGAATCAGACAGAATATAAGATATGTCTAATTCAACAGAGAAAAACAAGATGATTTTCAGAAATAATATAATGAATTTCAGAAATAGATAATTGAAAGTATGAAATGTTACAGAGGATTTAAGAATTGAAAGTAGATGTTTCGACAAGAGAAAGTCGTAGAGAGTTTTATCTTTCGAGATCATGGAGACAATTAAGACTTGAAGCAATGAGTCGAGATCATTTTGAATGTGTCTGGTGTCGAGATGAGGGAAAGGTAACGACAGATAACCTCGAAGTCGATCACATCAAGGAACTAGAATATTATCCAGAGTTTGCTCTAGATATCGACAACCTTCGTACTTTGTGCAAGGAGTGTCACAATAAGCGACATCATCGCTTTCAATTTCGCAAATCATCCAAATTGCAAAATAAAAATTTTCGTTCTGACGAATGGTGGGGATGAAAATTTAAAATTTTGAAAAATTCAAAGACCCCCCGGTCGAAAAAAATCGAAAAAAATCGGTCTCTGGGCACCGGTGGGAGGGGTCGATTGTCCAAATGCAAAGCACTATTTTTTTAAGGGGGAGGGGGCTCATGGAAGAATACTCAGAAAAAAATATAAAAGAATTGGAAAACCAGTTACTTTCCAAAATCGGTAATTTCAGCACACGAAAGAAAGATGCAATTCAGTACGAGAAAGTTCATCGCTATCTCTATCTGGTCCGTCTACTATATGAGCTGAAAGAACGTCTCAAACAAGATGGATTAGTCATCACCGTCCACAACGGCCAACAAAGATTTCAGAAAGCGAACTCGTTGATCAAAGAAATCAATACAACCAGCAATCAGCTACTAGCGATTGAGCGATCATTTGACTTTGAGGTTGAAAATTCACCAGTGGAGAAGAAGCCACCATCAGACGGAAGTGATCTATTGTGATTTCTCATCCTCTGATTGATGAATACATCGAACTTGCAGAATCAGGAAAAATCAAAGTCAACAAAGAACGCTCACTGCTATTCAAAATCATCAAAGAAAAGATATATCCAAGGGATGATCTTTATTTTCACAATGAATTGATCAAAAAATATATTCAGTTCACTGAAAAAAATTTCTTTCCACTTGCTAAATATCAAAAATTCTTGACACCATTCATCTTTCTCTTTAGGAAAGAAGATGGCGAACCTCAATTCGATGAGTTCCTTCTTACTTTGGCCCGTGGGGGTGGTAAGAATGGTTTTATGTCTAGTCGAGATGCATTTTTTATCAGCCCACTATATCCAATTCGAGATTATGATGTGACTATCACAGCTAATTCGGAAAAACAAGGGAAGGTATCATTTGAGGAAGTTTATGAAACTGTCCAGAGAAGAGGACTGGAAGATCATTACTATTTGACAAAGATGTCTATTACAGGCCGAGGGAATAACTCGGTCTTTTCTTATCGGACGAACAATCCGAAGACAATGGACTCGGCTCGTGATGGTTGTCTTGAATTCGATGAAATTCACCAGTTCGAAAATGACTCTGCTGTTAAAATCCAGCGGTCAGGGCTTGGTAAGATTGCCCATGCTCGTACCTTCTACAATGGTACCAATGGGCATGTCCGTGAAGGGTTCTACGACAAGCTGATCGAGAAGTCGATGAAGATCTTGAATGGTGAACTTGATGAGTTTCGCTTATTCCCTTTTATCTGCAAGTTAGATGATCCGGAAGAAGTGGATGATATGAGCAACTGGCCAAAAGCGAATCCTATGCTTGACGAAACAACTCCCTACGCCAAACGTCTATTAGCTAGAACGAAAGCTGACTATGATGATTTGGAATTGGAACCATCAGGCAGACAGGAATTTATGACCAAGCGGATGAATCTGCCAGAAGCCGACATCGAAAAAGATGTTACCACTCGTGAAAAGTTAATGGCTGCATTGCGAAGCCCTGGCATAGATCTCTCAGGAAGATCTTGTGTTGCTGGTTTTGACTACGCAAGCATCAGAGACTTTGCCAGCGTTGGTCTGCTCTTTAAAAACGGTGATGAGTTTATCTGGAAGCAACACAGTTTTGCAAGAAAGCAATTCTTGGATATGTTTAAGATCAAGGCTCCAATCCGTGAATGGCAGGAGCAAGGGCTCTTTACTATCGTAGACGGTCCAAGTATAGATCCAAGATTACTAGTTGACAAATTGATTCAGTGGCGCAAGCTCTACAATATCGAAATTGTCTGCGCAGATGGATTTAGGATGGACCTGCTGAAACCATTGCTGGAAGAAGCTGATTTTGAGTATGAATTTTTGCGAAATCCAGGAGCGATACAGTCGAAGGTAGCTCCAATCATTGAAGATGGATTTGCGAACGAAAGATTCATTTTTGAAAACGACAAATCAATGCTCTGGTATACCGATAATACCTTTGTCAAAGAAGACAAAGATGGAAACAAGAGATTTTTGAAAAAGGAACCGTTGAGACGAAAGACTGACGGCTTCCATGCCTTTATTGCTGCTCTCTACAAGAGAGAAATCATTCAAGAGAGTACTGTTGGAGACTTTCTTGATGTGATCGAAGATTGGGAATTTTAGAAAGGACAACAAAATGAACAAACGAATGAAGAAGAAACAGCAACTCGAACAAAAGATTCAAGGGCTTGAATGTGAGCTTGCAGTAGTAAGCAAAGAAAATATGGAATTGTTGAACAAGATTGGTTCAATTAGTGCTGAATTGAATACTTTGAGCCAGTCCGTGAAACGACATGAAGATATTTGCGGTCAAAATGTTGAACAAACAAACAAAGAGTTTGAATCAATCAAGAAGGAACTCAAACACTCCAAAAAGTCTTTCTTTAAACGATAAAAAATATTCGGGTGGGTGGTAGGCAGAAAATTTTAGAAAGGAGGAGGTGCCTTGGGATGGCTAAATTTATTCAAGCGAGAAGTTCCGGAACCAAGTTTTGAATTTGATGAGCTGGAGCGGATCTTTGAAAATCTGCAACTAAAGAGCCTGTCGATTGACAAGGCTGCTGAGTTCGTGGCCCGCATCTTTGCGAGATCTGAGTTCAAATTCATCGATAATGGGAAAAAGAAGGCTACTGATTGGGATTATCTGCTAAATGTAAGGCCCAATAAAAATGAATCAGCTTCTGAGTTTTGGCAAAAGGCGGTTTATCGCTTATTAACCAAAAACGAAGTACTAATTTTCTTGTCGAATGATGATCAGTTATTGATTGCTGACTCGTACATCCGACAGAAATATGCTGTGTTCGATGATACATTCACATCTGTGAGTTGTCAAAACTATACTTTCCAGAAACCATTCAAGATGAATGAAGTCATTTTCTTGCAATACAACAACAATCGTCTTCAAGAATATTTCACTCAACTCTTCAACGATTACGAAAAACTACACACTCGACTGGTTGAAGCACTTGCACGGAATAATCAAATCCGTGGGGTACTCAGTACTAGAACGAATGCAAGTTTTGACGAATCAAAACGTGAAAAGATGCAACGATATGCAGACGGTCTCTTTAAATCATTTACGACCAAGACAGTAGCGATTGTCCCAGCTCAAGAGGGGATGGAATACTCTGAGCTAACCAATACTACAGGTACATCGAATTTGTCTGTAGATGAGCTGAAAAAGCTCCGTAGGCAATTCGATGATGAGGTAGCTGACATCTTAGGGATTCCCACTGCTCTGATGCATGGGGATATGGCTAATCTGGAAAATAGTCAGAAGATGTTTAATAGCTATTGCTACCAGTCGCTTGTCAAGAAGATGAGCGATGGTCTGAACTTTGCTTTACTAAGCAAAAGCGAGTACAAGGACAATAAGCGACTTGTCATTGTCGGTGAAGGACAAAGAGATAAATTCTCTCTTGCTCAAAGTATTGACAAGCTGATTTCTTCCGGTTCCATGCTTATTAATGAGGTCCGTGAGGAACTTGGTCTTGAAGCTGTACCGTGGGGCGACAAGCCTCTGATCACTAAGAACTATCAACTTGGTGAGGATGTAGAGAAGGGAGGTGAGAAAGAAGATGAAAGTGATTCCGATTAAAGGAACAATCGTGTCAAACGATGATGTTTGGCTTTATGATTGGTTTGGTTGGGACTGTACCGCTCCTAAAAATGTAGTATTACCGGAAACTGGTGAGGACATCGAAGTTCACATCAATTCAGGGGGAGGAGATGTATATGCAGGTAGCGAAATCTATACTGCATTACGGGCCTACTCAGGGAAAGTAGTTGTTAAAATCGTGGGAATTGCTGCAAGCGCAGCGAGCGTTATCGCAATGGCTGGTGATGTAGTAGAAATTAGCCCTACTGCTCAAATCATGATCCATAACGTGTCATCACGAGTTGACGGAGACCACAACACTCTACTTCATGAAGCTGGAGTGCTTGAAGGTTTTAATAAGTCAATCGCAAATGCTTATGTTGATAAAACTGGAAAAGCATTAGATGATTTATTGGATCTGATGAACAAGACTACCTGGTTTGATGCTGAATCAGCAGTAAATCAAGGATTTGCTGACAGGATCATGTTTGCTGGAGAAATTGCTCCTACATTTGCTGCAAGCGAAACTCCAATGATTCCACATGATTTTATCGACAAAATGAAGTCAGCAATGACTCCTGATGTTGATAAAATCGCTGAGCTGGTAGCTAATAAGCTGGAAGCTCGACAAATCGCAAGTGAGACTTTTAAAAATAGCGAATTTGTACAGAAAAAATTCAATATTCCAGAAAGTCCAGAAAATAACACAAACGAGGCTGTACCGAAAGGGTTCGGTCTTTTTGCATTTTAGAAAGGAAAAATACAATGACAATGAAATTATCTAACAAATTCAACGAAATTCGTCAGAACTTCTTGAACGCTGTAACAAATGGCGCACCTCAAGAAGAACAAGCGAAACTCTACAACGAAATGATCGAGTCAATGACAAACGAAATGATGGAGCAAGCTCGCAATGCCGCTCATGAGGAAGTTTCAGCAATGAATCCTTATGATGCTAAATTGACTGCTGAAGCTCGTGAATTCTTCAACGACATCGACAAAACTGCTCCTGTAGGAGTAGAAAAACTCTTCCCACAAGAAACAATCGACCGTATCTTTGATGATATGGTGAAATCTCGCCCACTCTTGCAACACATCGGATTGCGGAACGCTGGCATCCGCCTTAAATTCCTCAAATCAACTCAGACCGGAACAGCTCTTTGGGGCAAGATCAACGGGGAAATCCAAGGCCAATTGAAACAAGACTTCAACGAAGAAGAAGCAATCCAAAACAAATTGACTGCATTTGTAGTCATTCCTAAAGACTCTGAAAAATTCGGCCCTGCTTGGTTGCAATCATTCGTATCCGCTCAAATCACAGAAGCGTTTGCTGCTGCTTTGGAAGCTGCCTTCTTGAACGGTGACGGAGACGGCAAGCCCATCGGTCTCTCTCGTACCCTCACTGGAACTGCTGCTGGCAATAAAACAACTTTTGCAGAAAAAGAGGCCCAAACTACGAACCTTACATTTGCTGACTCTGCGACAGTTGTCAAAGAATTGACTACGGTGTACAAACATCACTCTGTTAAGTCTGACGGTAACCCAGTGGCAGTTGAAGGAAATGTCGTGATGGTAGTCAACCCAGCGGATGCATGGGATGTCAAGAAACAATACACTTCCTTGAACGCTCAAGGAACATATGTAACTGCAATGCCGTACAACTTGATCTTGGTTGAATCAGTTGCTCAAACAGCTGGTAAAGTGACTACATTTGTAAAAGGTCGCTACGATGCATTTGTAGGTGGTGGAATCGAGTTTGGTCGCTTTACTGAGACTTATGCTCTCGAAGACTTGAACCTCTACACTGCTAAGCAATTCGCTTATGGTAAGGCTCACGATGAAAAGACTGCTGCTGTCTGGGTATTGAAAATTAAATAATAGATGGTGACACCAAATGGAAGAAACAAAACAATTTCATCCGCTTCTAGGGACATTCAAGGAGCGGATGAAAATCTTTCATGATGCCGAAGACGGGAATCTTTCAAGGATGTTAGTTTCATCCGAAAAAGCAATTCTCGACTTAACAGGAGCTTTTGATTTGTCAGATTCTCGCACTGAAGAGCTTGTTTTGGAACGTGCAAGATATCTGTACAATGATCAGGTTGAGTTTTTCTTTGCAAATTTTCAAGGAGAACTCCTTGAGTTATCACTTCAAAACCACCCAATAGGAGGAAAAGAGTGCTAGAAACAATCCAAGATTTCTTTGACTTGAAAGAAAATGTTGTCCGACACGTTGGAGACATTTTTGAAGTTGATGATGATCGAAAAAACGAATTGATGAAGAAATTACCTGATTTTGTAAAAGAATATGATTTAGTGGCTTCGGACAATCTAAACGAAGATGTAGCTGTGGAAGATGAATAAACCTGAATTTAAATACAAGAAACCAGAAACCAATACAAGTGAATTAAGAACTCCTGTGGAGTTTTATAACTCAAAAGTACTTGAAGGATTAGATGGCCGGGATGTGAGCTTTGAGAAAGTATTTTATACATTCGCAAAAATCTACTCACCTAGCTTAAAGGATATCGAAATTTCAACAGGAAAATCAATGATTGCAAAGATGGCCTTAAAAATTAGAGATCCTTTAACAAGCTATCAACCTGATAATAAGCATTTTGTACAAGTGAATGATCACCGATTAGAAAATAAAAAATGGCAGATCATTGACGTTCGCCCAGATTATGACAACCGTGATTATTTAATTGTTGTTATTGGTGGATCAAATGACTAGTGGCGCCACATTAAGAGGTTTCGATGAAGTCATCCGGAATTTAGAAGCAAAGCTTGGCGATGCGAAAGTGAGAAGATCTGCAAATAGAGCTTTGAAAGGCGCAGCAACTGAAACACTTGAAGACTTTAAAGTTGCCCTACAAGTTTTTAAAGATACCGGAGAAACAATTGAAAGCGCAACAGTTGGAAATGTAACGGGTGCTTTTGAAGGAGTGCCAATGGTTAAGCTTGGTTTTGGCGCTGGATCACGTTGGCGGTTGGAGCATTTGAACGAATTTGGATATGCCAAAAAGGCCCACCCAAGGGGATTCGGTGTTATCCGAAGATTTTCGGAAGCCAACAAAGAAAAATTTAAATATAGGTTAGCAACTAAATTGAAAGGAGAAGGGCTTGGATGATTAAAGACAAGATATCAGAAATATATGATGCTCTGATGAGCGATGAGGAACTTTCTAAGATCACTATCAAATCATTTGAGCGTCCTGAAACCTTACCAACAGATCAGACGAGTATTGTTATTATCCCACTAGGGCCACCTATCCAAAGTGACCAGGGAAGTAATACAAGTTTTTCGAAAACATTTCTTTATCAAATCAACGTTGAATCGACCAACCGAATTGAATGCAAAAAATTGCAAGGGTTAGTCGAAAAAGTGATGGAATCGCAAGGATTCTACCAAATTGCTGGGGGCCTAGATGAATGGATCCCTGAAATCAAACGCTATGCAGATGCTAGGACCTACAAAGGGAAGAGCAAACTGTATGACGATTATTAGAAAGGAAATTTAAAATGACACAACAAAAACAAGGTACAGCGACAGTCGGTTTTAAAAGTTTGACAGTTCGCATTTTGGATGGGAATCAAACCCCAACAGAAGGAGAAAACCTCTTCATCATCCAGGGTAAAAAAGGAGAAGGTGCGACTCAAACCGCTAAGATCTCTGGTCTTGCAGTTGACCCTACAAAAACATTTGGAAGCAACATCGCTTACCATGTAAACAACCGTGGAGTAGGAGATGTCAAGGTAGAGCTTGGCCTCTTGGACATCCCAGTAGCGCTTTACGTTAAAGCTCTAGGATACGAAAACGATGATGACATCCTTGACTTTGGAGCTGACACAGTTTCAAAAGATGTCGCTATCTTGCTCGAATCAAATACCGCAGATGGTAGTGGAGCTTACTACGGTTTCTACAAAGGAAATCTGTCAATGGATGCAATCGATCTTAACACGATCAAAGATAAAGCTGAAGAGCTTGCTACTACAGATGTATCATTCGCTGCAGGCGCAAGTACTGATGAGCAAACCAAGAACAAGTACGGTACAATGTACTTTGGTAGCGATGAAGCAAAAATCAAGAAATTGAAAGCAAAACTCGGTATGGCAGCAGCAGGATAATAATTGGGGCATTTAGCCCCTTTATTTATCTTTATATCGTTGTAAACCTTTACAATTATTGATATAATAAGTTGTGGAGGTTTTGTTATGAAAAATAAGAAAAATACAGTTTTAATAACATTAACAATTATGATCACGCTAGTTTCTATTGTACTTGCTATTATGCTCGTAAATTCCAATAATCAACTTTCTAAGGCACACAAGGAATTAGAGAGCGTAAAGGAAGAAAAAGATAGAGCTGTGATGGTAAAAGATAAGCTCTCTACATACGTATCAAACGTAGATCACGATTTATTTCTGGAAGCAAATGAATTTGTTCTTGGGATGAATTCATTGACTAGCTACAAATTTGGGGACGGAGTTCTTTTCGACAAAACTCAAATCACAGTCAATGAACCCAAAAAACAAACCTCTGGAATGCTGGCAATGGAACATGACTCTAACAGTTTTATACCAGTTACAGTAACTTTGGTTATTACCAATAATGATTCTTCAAACATTGAAATCAATCCAGGGAAAATGCTTGTAAGTGATGATAAAGGAAATTATCTCGCATACGACTCAGTTATCACTAATGACGACACTGTCGCAGTCCAATCTAAAAAAAGTGTTGTGATTAGAGCTGGGGGAAAGGCAACTATCGCAATAGTCTATGCGATGAACAAAGATAATTCCAATAATGATGTTAATAAAATTGAATTTTTAAATAAAATTTGGACAAAATGAAATAAGCACCATTCGGTGCTTTTTTAATTATAGAAAGGCAAACAATGTCAAAAATTACATTTACCATGAAGAATGATGCTGGAGAAGATGTACTTTACTCTAGTAAAGAAATTACTACTCGTGATTATCGTGATTACCTTGTATTAAACGACTCACTCACATCAGATAAGACAGAAGTTGAAAAATTGGACCAACAATTAGGCTTCATTGCGTCACTATTTGAAAATGTGACAGTAGAGCAATTGCTAGAACATACAGATTTTGCAAAAATCATTGAAGTGTTCACCGAAATCTATGCTCATCTTGTGGGTGATGTGGACCCAAAGGGGAAAAAATAGATCCTAAAAACGCATTAAAACGTTTCTACAAATTCGTTAAGGAAGTTGCTGATGGACCGTATAACATGAATGTCCATGATGTGATGGAATTAAGCTGGGAAGATCTGATCGGAATTATTGATCTTGATAAAGATCAAACCGAAAATGCGTCTTTAGATCTAGCTGACATTTTTGGAGAAATGGAAGCATAAAGCCTCTTTGGGCTTTTTTGTTTGTAAAAGGAGGAAAAATGGCAGGTGGAACGCCACTAGGACAAATGTATATCGAACTAGGGCTGGACGTGTCAAAGTTCAATCCTAGCTTAACAAGTGCAAAGAACGCTGTGAAGTATTTCCAAAATAATGTCAAAGCGCTCGATAGCACATTGAAAAACAATGGTAAGAGTACTGAACTCCTCAAAGCAAAATACAAGTCTTTAGGACAGGCCATTGAAGCACAAAAGAAAGTACTCGATCAAATGAAGCAGAACTTCGACAAGCTCGATCCTGGATCTGCTAAATTTGACAAAGCTGCTGCTGATATTGAGAGAGAAAACGCAAAATTGTCAGCAATGGAAGGACAACTCTACAAAGTTGAGCAAGCTTTGAAAGCTGTTGGACGTGAAAATAGCTTTTTTGGAAAAATGGAAAACTTCGGGAAGAATCTTGTTAAAAGTGGAGACAACATCCAAAAATTTGGCAAGAAAGTTTCTGACTTTGGAGGGACGTTAACCAAAGGAGTGACAGCTCCGTTGATTGCAAGCGCAGGATTTGCAGTTAAGGCTGCCGTGGATTATGAGTCTGCCTTTGCTGGAGTTAGAAAAACGGTTGACGCTACTGAGGGCGAATATAAGAAGATGTCAAATGCTATTCGTGAGGCATCTAAGACAATGCCAGCGAGTGCTGCGGACATTGCGAGAGTAGCGGAAGCGGCAGGTCAGTTAGGGATCAAAAAAGAAAACATTGTTGACTTTTCGAAAACCATGATCGACCTCGGTGAATCTACCAACTTGACTGCTGATGAAGCTGCTACCGCAATGGCCCGTTTTGCAAACATCACTCAGATGCCACAATCTGAATTTAGACGACTAGGATCAACCATTGTTGACCTCGGAAATAATTTTGCAACAACTGAATCTGAGATTCTTGAAATGGGCTTGCGGTTAGCAGGTACAGGGCATCTGGTAGGATTGACTGAACCGCAGATTTTAGCAGTAGCAACTGCTATGAGTTCCGTGGGTATTAACGCAGAAGCAGGGGGTAGCTCATTCTCTCGTGTCATGCAAAAAATCAACACGCAAGTCCTTTCTGGTGGTAAAAAGCTAGAATTATTTGCGAAAGTATCTGGAATGAGCGCTCAAAACTTTGCTCATGAGTGGAAAACAGAACCTCAAATTGCCTTACTAGCATTTTTAGACGGATTGAAAAAAGTTAAACAGTCCGGAGGGGACGTAACCCAAACTCTAAAAGAGTTGGGTATTAAATCAACTCAAGAAGTAGATACTATGCAACGTATGGCCGGAGCTGGAGACTTGCTATCACGAGCCTTAAAAACTGCAAATGGAGCGTGGAAAGAAAATACAGCCCTCACGAACGAAGCCAAAAAGCGCTATGAAACAACAGAATCTCAATTGAAAATCTTTAAAAACCAAATTACTGATTTAGCAATTGAATTTGGTGGACCGCTTCTGAAAGCAATGAATTCCGGTTTGCAGGCTGCAAAACCTTGGGTCCAAAAATTGGCGGACATGGCCAAGGCATTTAGTGAAATGAGCGAGTCTCAACAACAGAATATCATTAAATGGGGATTACTTGCAGCAGGGGCAGGACCAGCCTTATCTATTCTCGGTAAAGGTATCGGAGTTATCGGAGGTATCACTAAAGGTATCGGATTCCTTACTCAAGGAATTGGTAAAGTCGGAGGTGGGCTTTCTGTATTAGGCAAGACATTCCAACTATTTAAACAAGGTAGCAGTCTTTCTTCTGCATTTAAAACTGCAACAACCGGAATCACTGCAACTAGCACTGCTGCAGAAGGTGCAGTAGCTTCTACTGGTCTATTAGCAAAAGGGATCGCACTGCTTGGGAACCCTGTCACTTGGGGAGTTTTGATAGGTGGTGTTGCTGTCGGTGTGATTGCTGCAGTGGCCAAGGAAATGGCAGATGCAGACGAGAGGACAAGGACTTGGGGAACATCGGTAAACAAGGTCCAAGCTGAGGAATTATCGAAATTAAAAGCTAAAATCGATGATGCCCATCAAGCAATGATTGGTTTTGGAAACGGTGGATCTCAAGCCGTTGAAAATGTCCGTAAGAGTGTCCAGGGACTTTCGAGCGATTTGCAAAAAGCAATCGATAAAGATCTCCAACGTACTCAAAAAAATCTTGAGAAAATTGGAGCTTCAGAGGAAGTCCAAAAACGTGCTGTAGCACAAGCAGAACAGCAGAAGAAAAACGTACAGACAATGACTGATGAGATTATCCAGATCTATCAAAATGCGTCTGACAAAAAACGGAAGATCACTCGTGAAGAACAAGCTCTCATTTACGACTACGAGAACCAATTTATCAACAAACAACTGGAAATTCAGAAGTTTTCTGCAGATGAGCGCACAGCCATCATCAAAGCGATGAATGGTCAAATCAACGACTTGAACGAAACCCAGCTAAGGAAAGGATCTGGAGTCGTTGCTAAATGGTTGAAAGATGAGATCAAACTTTACGAAGACCAGACAAAAGCTTTAAAAGAAGAGTATGACAAAGGAACTCTCAATAAAGCTGAATATAACCAAAAAATGGAAGAGTTAAGTGCTCAACATAAGTCCAAAATGGAAGCATTTGGCCGTGAGTATGCTGCTCTTCAAAAGAAACTGAGCGAAAAAGTCCCTCTTAATTTTGGTGATGATCGACAACGTGAGCTGTATTTTAGCCAATTACGAAAAAGCTGGGCAGAACTTGGCCTTGATTACGACAAGATGATGGCAAAGGCAGATCAGTTTGCCGACATCGTAGGTCGTTCATCTGGTCTTGTGGCTAAAAGTGTACAGAATATGTCACAAGAGACAAGAGATGCAAATCTCTTGTGGAACGGAATGGTATTTGATCCTAAAACTGGACAAGTCAAGACCAATGCTCAGGAAGAAGTCACAAAAGCATTGCAGGCTGAGAACGGCTGGGAGAATATGCAATTTATTCTCAAACATGCCAATCTTGAAACAAATGCTAAGATGACTATCGGTGAAGCCTTGGTTGAAGTTGGTAAATGGGACAGCCTAACTCCAGCAGAAAAAGAATTGGTCGTAGGCAACAATCAAGGTATGCAAGCCATCCTTGATAATAAAACATTGTTAGAACAATACAATGCTATGCCAGCGGAAGTTAAAGAACTCTTAATGAAAAATACTGACTTCCTATCATCGGGTGAACGTGCTACTGCGATCATTGAGCGTTGGAATACACTCACACCAGAGCAGAAAGAACTGATCTTAAAAGATGCTGCGAGCGATAAGGCTGAACGTGTAAAACTGGCAGTTGATTCGTTAACTGGTATGGCTCACGTAGTTAACTTGGATGCAGAAGACAAGACCAAGAGCGCTATCGCTAGTGCGATGTCTAGCATCTTAACACTACCTACCGACCATAAGACGGACTTGATTGCAACTCCAGACGGTGTAACGCTTGGAACTAACCAAGCAATGGGCGCTTTAGGATTATATAACGGATTTAACGTACCAACAAAACAAATTACCGCTGATCCAAGCAATGCGAATAATGCTGCACAGCAAGCGATTAACAAACAGCAAGAATGGAATAACACTCCAAGCCCTGTTAAACCACAATTAGGTGATCCAACTGGTGCTATCACTGCTGCACGACAAGCGATTGATAATCAAAACGCTTGGAACGCTACACCAAGCCCAACTAAGTCCATAACAGGCGATAGCACTAGTGCGGTTAATGCTGCGAACAGTGCTACCAACGCCATCAACGGTATTCCAACAAGTCACCACACGACTATCACAGCTACAGAAGTAGTAAATAAAGTGGTCAACTCATTCTCCCGTGTTTTCGGACCAAGACACGAAAAAGGAACGAACTTCCACGAAGGTGGTCTTGCAATGGTTAACGACCAGCGAAATGCAGTCTACAAAGAAATGGTAACATTACCAGATGGAAGCTCATTTATACCAGATGGACGGGACGTTGTACTCAACTTGCCTCGTGGATCCAAAGTATTGCGAGCCGATAGAACTAAGCGACTGATGAAAAATCTTGGCTTCCCAAGATATGCAACAGGGGTCGGAATTCCGGAAGATGCCAAATTCTTGCGAGAAATGAAAAATGCCAGCCAGCAATTCTTATTTAAAGAAACATCCACTGGAAATAGCTACAGCGGTGAAAATATCGTTGCTGAGATCGCAATTCTGAGAGCAAGTTTAGAAAAGATCCTTACTGCTATCCTTGAAAAACCGTCAGAAACCTATCTGGACGGTGATGTTTTAGCGCAAAACAGCTATCAAAGATATTCTAAAATCATGGCAAGGGAGGGAATCTAATGTTCAACATGATTATAAATGGATTTGACACTGGATCAATCCCAAACTGCTATGTAACGGATTTTGGAGAAGACCAGACGGCCACACCAAGGGTCGAATCAAATACGATTTACGGAGCAAATGGAGATTATAATCTTTATGATGGAGCTTATGACGGGTACGATAAGACAGTAAGTTTATACGTTGTCAAAACAAGTGAAATCGAAACGATTGTCAATCAATTCAAACCGGAGGAGAATAAAATAGAGTTTAGTCATCGACCAGGCTCTATTTTTTATGCTGATTTTCAGAGTGCATCATTTAAACAAAACGGTTTGCATGCTTGGACTTTAGAAATCAAGTTAAAGATGCACCCATTCCGCTACTTAAATAGTGATGCCGTAGTCACTTTAGCTGGTAACGGAACAGTAAACAATCCAGGAACGGTATATTCTGAACCAGTTATCACAATTGAAGGCAATGGAGACGTATCTCTCACTATCGGGAAGCAAACCATGCAGCTTACGATTGATACGAAAGCCACAATTGATTGCCGTCACAAGAAACAAAATGTCTATGACAAAAATGGAAATTTGAAAAACACATTGAGAAAACGAGGTGGTTTCTTTGAGATTGCTCCAGGCACTTCTGGTATTGCAGTTTCAGGAACTGTCTCAAAAATCACAATTAAAGGGAATTGGAGGTATAAAGTATGATCTATCTGCAAGAGGGAAATTTTCCTCTTAATGAAGCTTTTAGCTCCGAAATCGTCCAGGAAGCTAACAGCACCTATCAGCTTACCTTTAAATTTCCAACTTCAGATCCAAAATGGGCATTGTTAATTCCGGAAACAGAATTAGTTGCTGATGATTTGCATGGAGAGCAGTACTTCACTATCTTTGAAGTCGAGAAGCAACACGGATATGTTACTGTATATGCTAATCAAGTAGCAACATTACTCAATGGTTATTCTATCGACAAGATCAATGTCGATCGGGTCAATGGAGCAACTGTGATGAATGCGCTTGTTGCCGGATTTAAACGAGAAACACCATTCACATTTTTCTCTGATGTGATGTCAAAACACACCCTCAATCTTAAAGATGTCTCAGCGATGGAAGCCTTGGCAAAAGACAAGCACTCTATCGTTGGGCAGTGGGGTGGAGATCTTGTGCGTGACAAGTACAGTGTTCGCTTGCTTGAACATGGAGGAATCGAAAACGAATCATTGTTTGCCTACAAGAAAAACATGAAGTCGTTTCAGGAATCAAAATCCACTAAAGAGTTGAGAACACGGATCCATTTTAAAAAGGTTATCGAAGCCCACGAGGAAGGAAAGAAAGATCAGATCCTAACCGTGACAATTGATAGCCCACTGATCAATAAATACAAGCATATCTACGAAGCGGATATGGAAGTACAAGATCAGGATGTAGTGGATCAAAAAACACTTGAGGAATACGGAAAGCGCTATTTCCGTGAAACTCTGTGCGACATGATCGAAGAAAGCCTTGAGATTGATGTTGTCGGCCAGGCAGATCAACCAGTACACATGTTTGATATCGTGAGTCTCTTCCACGAGATCTACAATGTAGATTTGCGAAAAAAGATTACGAAATACAAGTTTAATCCAATGAGCATCAAACTTGTCAGCATCGGGTTCGGTGAAGTTGCCAGAACTTTAGCAGACTCTATTTCGGGAATGGTCAACGATTCTGTCGATAAGAAAATGAAGTCTTATGATGCAGAATACGAGGCAAAAGTGCAGAAGCTTGTAGATAATGCTAATGCTGAGTATGACAAGCAAGCAAAAGAGCTGGAACATAAAATCACAGATGGGATCGAACAAGCCAAAGCGCAAGCTGAAGTAGTCAAGCAAGAAATCTCAGCACAAGTCACTCAGAAGATCGCAGCAGCAAACCAAGCAAATAAAAATGAAATTGTAGAAGAGTTCAAAGCTCAATACAATGGCATTGAAGTGAAGATGCAAGGATTGAAAGCTACTACTGATCAATTGAAGACCAGCGATGCAGACATCCAGAGGTTGATCAATGATTTCAAAGCTCAAACACAAAGCCAATTTTCTGGCATTCAAGGTGCACAATCCAGATTTGAGCAGACGACTGAGAAAGCCATCTCTGACCTCACCAATGTAACGAATGGCAAAGCTGATCGGTCATTTGTCGAGCAGACAGTAAATGGTATCAAAGAAGAGTTCACAAGTCTGAAAGTAGGTTCAAGAAACTACGCTGAAGACTATGATTTCACTCGTGGTTTGTGGTTTTTTGCTCACGGTGATTCAAGTGATTCAACTGGTACATCAGAGAATGGTGTTTATACCATCACAGGCAATACAAACACTTGGAAGCAAGCGCAGCTATTCTCTAGCACTGCACCAAGTTGGGCTACTTCAAAAACAACTGCTCTGGATTATCTAGAAAAAGGTGAGCCTTACACGCTTTCGTTCTATGCTAAAAGAAATAGTGGATCTGGAACAATGTGGGCTTCCTTGCGTGAGAATAGAAAAGCTGGCGACAATCCAGAAAGAATCTATGCCCAATTTCAATTGACTGATGAATGGAAATTGTACAAAGTTTCTGTTCCAGCGCTAAAAAAAAGCGATGAGTTTGATTTCTGGCGCATCATTATTGGCTATAGTGAAGCAGGCTCAATTTCATTCAAGAAGGTAGAGCTAACACAAAGCACTACCAGAACAGATGCAGGGCCAGCTCCAGAAGATCAGGAAGCTATCATCACAAATGCTTCAGCATCTTTTGAGCGCACAGCAAAAGGTCTTAAAACTCAAATCACAGCACTTGAACAGTACACAGCAGAGAGTGGAATCCTTGAATCAAGGTTGAAGCGCTACACAGAAGAGCAGACAAGCAACACCCTGAAGACTATCCGTGAGAATTTATCTGAGAATTATATTTCTAAGAATAAGTACACAGAAGACTCTGAGGGGATCACAAGAAGAATTGAAGCTCTTGGAAGTCAGATTGACCAAGAAAACCTTGTTAGATTATCAGAGACATTGAAAGAGTACACTGTCTCTAATAATAATAATAATAGGTTTTCAAGGCCTGAAGACGGCATCTTCAAAATGAAAATTTCAGGCTCTCCCAGCTATACATGGCTTGGACCATGTTTCCCTTTGTATATTGACAAAATCGCAAAAGGTGAGACTTATTCTGTAGGTTTTGAATATATGATCAAGTCTGGAGTAGAGGTTGACAAAGGTCTTGTATTTACATTGAAGAAGCATTCAAACAACCAAGGTATTTTTGGACAAACTTTCGCAGACAAGAACACTCCAAAAGATAGATGGTTAAAAGCTGAATTCCACTTCACTGCTGACCGTGATTTTGAATTTGATAAAAGTGGGAACTTCCCATTCTACATCTATGCTGTGAATAACGGTGAATTTTGGATTCAAAAACCAATGTTAGTCAAAGGGGGCAAACTTCCTCCATATCGTCCAAATAGTCTTGATTCAATCAACTTACGAATTGAGAGTAAACTTGCTGAATACAAGCAGACAGTAAATGGACAATTTACGACAATCACCAATCAAATGGGTGACATGCTGA
>OGJS01000473.1_pt1 | contig 25637 bp, 2 predicted proteins | sample 1572241 | NCBI WGS metagenome assembly OGJS01 (sample SAMEA2582145, study PRJEB24529) | metagenome | biome: Human gut stool | place: China | collected 2011 | reverse complement strand
ACAGTGGATTTATTAGACTTAGTACCATCTACAATTGTATTTTCATCAACAGTAGATGTATTAGTCTTAGCACCATCTTTAATCACTTGACCAGCAGCTGTAGTTTCTGTGGACTTAGTACCATCTGCAACTGTATTACCACCTGCAGTAGATGTATTCACTTTTGTGCCATCGGTTTGAACGATGCTATCACCTTTAATAACAGTAGTTTTACCACCTGTGGCTTCAAAGGTTGCAGAATTCATCTTCACAAGATCTTTATTCAAGGAATATGTGAAGTCTCGTTCGTTTTGGTTTACTGTAAGGTTTTCACCAGCAATCAATTGAACTTTATCGTCTTTACCAACTTTAGCATCTTTCTTAGTACCTGTTTGAGCACCAGACGTAGCAGCATCTTTATCTGCCGTGATTTGCCATGTTTGTTCACCTACTGCTTTTAATTGTTCTTCAGTAGCTGCACGGCCTTTTGTTGCAAAGTCTGCAGAATTTACAGTTGTGTTAGACAAACCAGTGATGTCGTTTGTTGTACCACCAGTTACTGTTACAGTACCAGTTTTAATTGTGCCGGCTGCACCATCTAACTTAACAGTATTAGCGCCACCAGTAGTGAATGTGTTATTTACACCATCAATAACAGAGGAACCAATTGTAGCTTTACCAGCTGTACCATCGATAGTTACTGCATTCGCACCAGTGCCAAGTGTCACTTTATCGTTGAGTTTTACATCATAGATAGTATGTCCATCAGCAGCGGTAGTAGATGTAAGTGTTACATTACCTTTAGTAGCATTAGCAGCCTCACCAGCATTAGCAGTAACTGTAGTTGTTGCTTTTTTCACATCTGCAATATTAGCTGCATTTGTGTTGTCTGTAGCATCATTATTCACATGACCACTAGCAACATTTTTAATTACATTATTACCATTATCTAAGCCCGCATCCGTTAAAGATACAGGGTTCTTACCAGTAGTATTGATACGTACACCATCTGCTGCGTACTTAGTATTTCCGTTAGCAGAAGTTACAGTTGTACCATCAGCTGTAGTAGCTGTAGATTTAGTACCATCGACTACAGTATTACCACCTGCTGTAGATGTATTCACTTTTGTGCCATCAGTTTGAACGATGCTATCGCCTTTGATAACAGTTGTTTTACCGCCTGTTGCTTCAAAGGTTGCAGAATTCATCTTTACAAGATCTTTGTTAAGAGTGAATGTAAAGTCTCGTTCATTTTGATTTACTGTCATGTTTTCGCCAGCAATCAATTGAACTTTATCATCTTTACCAACCTTAGCATCCTTCTTAGTACCTGTTTGAGCACCAGAAGTAGTAGCATCTTTGTCTGCCGTGATTTGCCATGTTTGTTCGCCTACAGCTTTTAATTGTTCTTCAGTAGCTGCACGGCCTTTTGTTGCAAAGTCTGCACTAGTTACAGTTGTGTTAGACAAGCCAGTGATGTCGTTTGTTGTACCACCAGTTACTGTTACTGTACCAGTCTTAATTGTGCCGGCTGCACCATCTAACTTAACAGCATTAGCGCCACCTGTAGTGAATGTATTGTTTACACCATCCACAATGGAAGAACCAATAGTTGCCTTACCTGCTGTACCATCAAGAGTGATTTTATTACCACCAACACCTGTTGTAACGTTGTCTTTTGTGATAACTGTACTGTTACCAGCATTATCTTTAACCGTTACAGAGGTAGATGTTGTTGCTGTAGTATTTGTACCATCTGTAATAGTATTACCATCCACAGTGGATTTATTAGACTTAGTACCATCTACAATTGTATTTTCATCAACAGTAGATGTATTAGTCTTAGCACCATCTTTAATCACTTGACCAGCAGCTGTAGTTTCTGTGGACTTAGTACCATCTGCTACGGTGTTACCTGCTGCAGTAGATGTATTCGTTTGCGTACCTGCAGTTTGCGTAATGGAATCACCAGTAATAACAGTTGTATTCGTACCTGTCCCAAGGAATGTGGCAGAATTCATCTTCACAAGATCTGTATTCAAGGAGTATGTAAAGTTTTTACCTGCTTGGTCTACAGTTAGGTTTTCACCAGCAATTAAGGACACCTTATCGTCCTTACCAACCTTAGCATTTTCTTTTGTGCCCGTTTGAGCACCAGAAGTGCCCGCTTTCTTATCCGCTGTGATTTCCCAAGTTTGGCTACCTGCCGCATCTGCAACAGCTTTCAATTGGTCTTCTGTTGCAGCTCGGCCAGTAGTAGCTGTGCCATTCCAAGTTGTATTAGATAAGCCACCAATAGTATTAGCCGTACCGTTAACAGTAACACCACCGATATTGGCAGTTGTACCTGTAATTGTGCCTGTGGCACCATCTAAGGTTACGGCCTTAGCACCACCAGTAGTGAATGTGTTATTGACACCATTAATGACAGAGGAACCAATCGTAGCTTTACCAGCTGTGCCATCAATCGTTACCGCATTCGCACCAGTACCAAGTGTCACTTTATCGTTGAGTTTTACGTCATAGATAGTATGACCATCTACAGCGGTAGTAGATGTAAGGGTTACATTACCTTTGGTAGCATTCGCTGCTTCACCAGTGTTAGCAGTAATTTCAGTTTTAGATGCCTTTTTAGCTGCATTGATAGCATCAGCTACATTTTGAGCTGTTGCTACACCATCTGTAGTTGGGCCTGTAATTGTGCCATCTGCACCAGCAGTGATAGATGCAGTATTTACATCGTATTTCACAACGCCATTATCATCGATAGATGCAGTTGTTAACGTACCATTTTTAAAGTTCAAGCCATCTGCTAAGGAAACTTGTTTAGCAGTACCATCATTTGCTTTGTAGGACAAGTTCGTCTTGTTAGCAATTTTAGTACCATCGATAGTTACCTTGTAATCCTTAGTTGTACCATCCGCACTAGTTGTCGGTGTTACAGTCAATGGATTATTGGCATCTGTTGTATCTGTGCTTACTGTTACAGCAGCGACAGCAGATTTTTTAACCTCTGCTTCAGAGACTTTCACAGTCAAATTCTTGCCATTCGCATCAGTAGATACATATTTACCATCACCAACGATGCCAAATGTATCATCTTTCAGATTAACTACACCAGGGGATGTATTTGTATTACCAGAGAATTTCAAGTTAACTGCATCAGTAGTCGTTTTTGCTGTATCAGCTACGGCTTTCAATTGATCTTCCGTCGCAGCTCGGCCAGTTGTCGCTGTGCCATTCCAAGTTGTATTGGATAAACCAGTTACATGATTGTTATCACCATCGATAGTCACACCACCGACAGATGCATTTTTAGCAGTAATTTTACCAGTTGCGCCATCGAGTTTAATGGTTTCAGTTGTGCCAGTACCAATAGATACACTAGTCAAACCAGCAAGATCTTTATTCAAGGAATAGGTAAACTTACGTTCATCTTGATTAATTGTAAGGTTATCCCCTGCAACTAATTCGACAGTTTCATCCTTGCCAACAGTAGCATTTTTCTTAGTACCTGTTTGTGCACCAGTTGTACCTGCTTTATCTGCCGTAATATTCCAAGTTTGGCTAGACGCAGCATCTGCTACTTTTTGTAATTGATCTTCTGTTGCAGCTCGGCCTGTTACAGCTTTTGTTACACCAGGAGTCCAATCTTTATTAGTCAAACCAGTTACAGTGCCAGTTGCACCATCTACCTTAATGGAGTTAGTGCCACCAGTAGTAATTGTGCCAGTTGCACCATCAACAGTTGTTACACCTGCAGTTACTTTTGCAGCTGTACCATCTACTGTAACAGCGTTAGCGCCAGAACCAAGTGTCACCTTATCATTGAGTTTTACATCATAGATAGTATGACCATCTACTGCCGTAGTAGATGTAAGCGTTACATTACCTGTCGTTGCATTAGCTGCTTCACCTGTGTTAGCAGTGATTTCTGTTTTAGATGCTTTTTTAGCCGCATTAATAGCATCAGCTACATTTTTAGCTGTAGCCACACCATCTGTAGTTGGGCCTGTAATTGTACCATCTGTACCTGCAGTGATAGATGCAGTATTTACATCGTATTTCACAACGCCTTTATCATCGATGGATGCAGTCGTCAAAGTACCATTTGTGAAGTCTAAGCCATCTGCTAAGGATACTTGTTTAGCAGTACCACCATTTGCTTTGTAGGACAAGTTAGTCTTATTCGCAATCTTAGTACCATCAATCGTTACTTTGTAATCCTTAGTTGTACCATCTGCACTCGTCGTAGGTGTTACGGTCAATGGATTATTAGTATCTGTTGTATCTGTGCTTACTGTTACGGCAGCGACAGCAGATTTTTTAACCTCTGCTTCAGAGACTGTAAGATTTACATTTTTACCATTTACGTCAGTAGAAATATATTTATTATCACCTTTAATACCGAATGTATCATCCTTAAGATTTACGGAACCAGTATTGGTTGCTATATCACCCGTGAACTTCAACGTGGTAGCACCAGTGGCAGCTTTCAATTGGTCTTCTGTTGCAGCACGTCCAGATACGGCTGTACCATTCCATGTTGTATTAGATAAGCCGCCAATAGTATTAGCCGTACCGTTAACAGTAACGCCACCAATAGTAGCCGTTTTACCTGTAATAGCACCCGTTGTACCATCAATAGTCACCGCATTAGCACCAGTACCAAGTGTCACCTTATCGTTGAGTTTTACATCATAAATAGTATGACCATCAGCTGCTGTAGTAGATGTTAATGCCACATTACCTGTTGTTGCATTAGCTGCTTCACCGGCATTAGCAGTGATTTCAGTTTTAGATGCTTTTTTAGCTGCATTGATAGCGTCAGCTACGTTTTTAGCTGTTGCTACGCCATCAGTGGTAGGAGCAGTAATTGTGCCATCTGTACCAGCAGTGATGGTTGCGGAATTAACAGCAACTTTCACCCCTGCCGCCGTAGCAGATGTGCTCACAAGACTACCATCACCGGTCACGGCAAAGGATACGTCCCCATCTTTAAGGTATTTATTACCTGTGGAACCAGTGTCAGCAGTGAGGCCAATGCCCTTAGTGGTAGCATTAACTGTGTCAGCATCCAAACCAACTGTAATCGTTTGATTATTAACAGTCGCCGTTACGCCATTGGCACCAGATACATTAAGTTTTTGGTTTTTAAGGTCTACAGTGCCGTCATGTGTGCCGTCCGTAATATTGAGGTTTTGAGACAAGTTAGCCACTGCATTTTGAACATCGCCGATATTCGCCGCATTCGTCAATGTAGTGCCACCGCTAGCCACATTAGTAATAACCTTACCACCAGCATTGATGCCAGCCGTTTTATCAATAGAAATACCACCAACGGTCACATTATCTGTTGTTACACCAGTGCCTGTAATGGCCGTTGTACCATTCGTTAAACCGTTTGTATTGATAACCGTATTACCTGCCGTGAATGACGTGCCTGTGAAAGTAGTCCCTGTGAAAGTAGTCCCTGTGAAAGCTTTACCCGTTACAGAACCATCAGTGCCATCCAAGGTAATTTTATTCGCACCAGAACCAACAGTTACTTTGTTATTAGCTGTTACAGAATCAACGGTAATATCTTTCTTAGTAGCAACAGTGATTTTCTTTTTATCTGTACCATCTTGTGTAATCACGATATTATCGCCATTAATAAGATCTACAGTATCCCCACCTTTAACAGCCGTTTTATCGGTTGTGCTGGAATTCGTTGTAATATTCCAAGCCGCACCTGCTTTTGCTGCATCGGCCGCTTTGTTGATAGCATCAGCTACATTTTGCGCAGTTGCCAAGCCATCATTACCAGTTACAGATGCTTCACCTGTCGTAGCATTACTGTTAATCGTAGCACGCTTTGTAGAAATCTCAACCGTATTACCATTCATATTAGTAGATACAAAGTCACCTGTTGCGCCTTTCACATTAAATGCCACATCAGAAGTGCTCAAGGATTGGCTGGACGCCGTACCAGTATCTGCACCAAGGGAGATATTTCTAGCTAACGCTGCTGTATTAGTAGCAATAGCGGCTGTATTTTTAGTGATATTACCCTTATTAGCAGCAATATCTGTGGTATTCGTGTTGATTTGATTCTTAGTTGCCGTATTAAGATCAAAGGATACTTTGCCATCATTATCAACTGTAGCAACAGTGGATCCACCATCTACGAAATCAAGGCCTTTAGATAAAGAAACCTTCTTCGCATTAGCATCTGCAGCACTATTAGCACGGTATGTTAAATCCGTTTTAGCCGCAAGTTTTGTTGTATCGATACCAATTGCATAATCCTTAGAATTGGTACCCGCTGTTGGGGTTACCGTAATCGGATTGTCAGCTTGCGTATCCTTACTTACTGTTACAGCAGAAACAGCTAAATCTTTCACCTTAGCTGTATCAACAGCTACTTTCACACCTGCTGTCGTAGCAGACGTGCTCACAAGGTTACCATCACCAGTCACCGCAAAGGATACATCACCGTCTTTAAGATATTTATTACCAGTAGAGCCAGTATCGCCAGTAAGGCCAATGCCCTTCGTCGTAGCATTAACAGTATTCGCGTCCAAACCAACTGTGATCGTTTGTTTATTTACAGTCGCTGTTACACCATTAGCACCAGCCACGTTAAGTTTTTGGTTTTTAAGGTCCACAGTGCCATTATTTGTACCATCAGTAATATTAAGGTTTTGAGACAAGTTAGCAACAGCTTGTTTTACATCGCCAATGTTGGCTGCATTGGAATCATCGGTAGCATTATTATTTACCGTACCGCTAGCTACATTAGAAATAACCTTACCACCAGCATTAATACCAGCAGTTTTATCAATAGAGATACCACCTACAGTTACTTTATCTGTTGTAATACCTGTGCCTGTAATAGCAGTTGTACCATTTGTTAAACCAGACGTATTGATAACAGTATTACCTGCAGTTACGGAATCAACAGTTATATTCTTAGCCGTTCCGATGGTGAAAGCCTTACCAGTTTGGCTGATTTCAATGTTATCTCCATTATTAAAGGCAATTGTATCGCCACCTTTTACCGCTTCTTCAGCATGAGCATTCGCTTTTACTTTGAAAGAAGAAGCATCCTTAGCAGCATCCTTAATAGCTTGTTCATTAACAGTTAACGTTACATCATTACTAGATGCAGCCGTAGAGATAAACTTGTTATCCCCTTTGATATTAAAAGATACATTACCATCTTTTAAGGACTTAGCAGTCGTAGATGTGCCTTTATCATCGGCTAACGCAATAGTATGAGCAATGTTTGCTGTATTTGTTGCAATATTTGTTGTGTTAGTAGTAATTTGATTTTTGTTTGCAGTGATATTCGACGTATTCGTAGCAATATCTTGTGTATTTTTTGCAATCTTATTACCTAATACAGTATTTGTATTGTTAATTGCAGCAGCAACCTCTGTGGCTTTAGCTACACCGGTAGTACCCGTTACAGTACCATTCGTTGTATTAGGTGTTAATGTACCTTCTGCTACGTCAATAGTAATCGTTTGCCCACTAACAGTGGCTTTCGCTGCACCTGTACCTGTTACTGTTAATTTTTGATTTTTAAGAGCTACAGAACTATTATTTGTGCCATCGCTGATGTTTAAGTTTTGAGACAAACCATTAACAGCAGAGTTAATAGCACTAGCTACATTCTTAGCAGTAGCTAAACCATCAGCACCTGTTACGGAAGCAGCACCAGTATTGGCATCACTATCAATTGTGGCACGTTTTGTAGATACTTTTACAGCACTACCATCCATTGTAGTAGAGATATAGTCACCAGTGGCACCACTCACCGCAAAGGACACATTACCATTGCTTAAAGACTGACTAGAACCTGTACCACTATCTGCGTTAAGCGTAATAGTACGGCCTACTGCTGTAGCAGATTTATTAATAGAATCTTTTGTAGCTTGGTTTAAATCAAAAGATACTTTGCCATCAGAATCTACAGATGACACCGTATTTGTGCCATTAACAAAGTTAAGACCTTTAGCTAAAGACACAGTTTTTGCTGCAGCACCATTAGCTGTATAGGCTAAATTCGTTTTAGCTGCAAGTTTTGTAGTATCGATACCAATTGCATAATCTTTAGAATTAGTACCTGTCGTTGAAGTTACAGTGATAGGATTATCTACAGTATTAGCTTTACTTACGGTTACTGCTTCAACAGCTAAATCTTTCACTTTAGTGGAATCAACAGATACTTTTACACCAGTAGCAGAGCCTGCAGTAGTTACAAGATTACCGTCACCATATACTTTAAAGACTGCATCACCATCTTTTAGATACTTGAGGCCTGTGGATCCCGTATCTCCAGTTAAACCAATACCTTTAGTTGTCGCTTTAACAAGCTCTGGTTCAAGGCCTATTACAAGATTTTGTCCACTCGTATTCGAATAGATATCTGTGCGAATACCATTTCCACCTGTTACGGTAAGCTTTTGGTTACTAAGATTTACTGAGCCCGTTTTAGTTCCTTTATTGGCAATGATATCCAACTGAACTCCAGAAACAACGTTATTAATTGCTTGGGCTACATTACTAGCATCTGCTAATCCAGTTGACGCGGAAGCTCTACCATTATTTAAAGTTATATTTTGTACATTAGGAGAAATAGTTAATTCCTTACCATTTGCAGCGGTCTTGATATAAGTATTATCGCCATTAATAGATAATTTACTATTAGCAAGATTGACATCTCCACTGCCAGTATTGCCTGTAAAAGCTAAGTTAACACTTTTTAATTGAGCAATGTTAACGGCATCTGTGTCATTAGTGCCAGCTGCAACACCGGTTATCTGACGCGTCATCGTACTATTGCCTACGGATACTGCACCAAGTTTACTTGTTAAAGCAATATCAGTTAATCCGGCATATTTATCTGTGCGATTTGTATTAACATTGTATCCTTGTACACCAGCTGCAGTACTAGCTTCAGAGAAGGAACCTAATGCAATACCATTGTACGCAGAAGTATTGGAATTAGGACCTATTGCTACACCATTCTCAGCAGAGGAACCTGCATTAATCCCCACTGCGATAGCAGATGAGGCACTACCGCTAGTATTTTTACCAATAGCAATAACATTATCAATCGATTTAGTAGCACTGCTGCCGACAACTTTGGCACCAGTACCAAGCATAATAGACTCACTAGTATAGATTTTAGTATTAGCAATATTACCAGCACCATTGCCTAAGCTAGTATTATTATTACCAATTACTTGTCGCCCTGCATTTGTACCAACACCAACATTATTAAGACCATTGGACTGCATTCCGGCAGCCCAGCCAATGGCAACACCATTAGCATTATTTGAAGCACCATTATTTGCTTGGTACCCCAAAGATATTACACTATTACTATTAGCCTGTGCCCCATTACCTATTGCTAGGCCTGAATCGCCCTTAGCCTGTGACGAACTTCCTAAAGCAACTGCATCTTGTCCAGCTGTAGATGCACTTCTACCTAATGCTATAGCATTTTGTGCTGACGCAGCTGCATTATACCCAATGGCAAGAGCACTTTCAGCTTCCGTTGAAGCACCAAAACCGATTGCTGTTTGATAATTTGTATCTACTTTAGTCTTTGTACTAGAGCCCAAGGCTGTAGTGCCGACACCATTTGCAATGGCGCCCACAAATTGATGGTTCCCACCACCTAAGGCAACGCTGAAGTCTCCATTTGCTTGAGCACCTTGCCCAATAGCAACCGGAGCAACTTTATCTGCCGCAGCACTACCATTACCAATTGCAATAGAATCAGTACCACCTGCTGTGGCACTATTACCTAAAGCAATAGCTTGAGCCCTTGTCGCTGTTGCAGCAGGTCCAATAGCAATAGCATTAACACCTGTAGCTCCTGTATTATCACGATTTCCTGGAACTGTAGAATTTACAGAGAAGTATTTTACCTTTGCTGCATTTAGTTGAGATACGTTAACTGCATCATTATCCTTCACACCATCAGCCACATTACCAAGTGTACGCGGAGTTTGAGTTTGTAGATTTACATTAGTTTGCTTAATATTCACCAATGCTAATGACGTTGGGGTCTGTTCAACTGCACCAGCAACTAATGTACCGTCATCTTTAACATCTATTGTACGGTAGTATTTCTCAACCTTAGATGCACCTGTACCTGTTACAACTTTTGAAAGCGGTTCCCCTGTAGCATTTACATTAACTACTGAACCAGAACCACCGTTCATAATATTAGTTACTTTACGTGCCAAGGAGTAGATTTGAGAACCATTAACTGCATCTGTACTTGTTTGAGAAACCTCACCTGGCGCCACATTTTTAAGCTGACGTTCGAAACCTTTAGCACCAAAGGAAACAACGTCACCAGGAGAAATGTTTTCACCGCCAGACCATTTAACTTCTACACCATCAATAATTGCATTCACTTGTTTTGTTGCATAATGGTCCGTATTAGAACCACCACCGATAGCTACAGAGTTATCAAAGTTAGCACGAGCCGCAGTACCAATGGCCACAGCATTAGTAACAGGGTTATTATTAACAACCTGGCCTTTATCATTCATACGAGCCATACTGTTAGCTGCAGTACCAATTGCAACACCTGCATTACCGGCAAGAGCACTTGTACCATAGGCGACACCAGCATGAGCTGCTGTAGTGCCTTTATAGTCTGTCAAATTATAGCCTGTTAGATCTTGAATTGCAGTTTGTAAGGTACCAGTAACCTCAGCATCATTCTTATTAGTATAGGAGACTAGCTGATTTGCAGCTTTTCTGGCATCATCGCCACCAATGGCAATCGCAGAATGGCCATCAACCTTTACATTGCCACCAATAGCAATGGATTGATCACCTGTAACAACAGCACCTTCATCTGGAGAAAGACCACTACCAATGGCAACCCCTTGTGTTATATCGGCTGCTACACGAGAATTTGATCCTATAACAATTGCACGACTTGTAGTTGTTAAGCCCGCACCAGTCTTAGTTTCTGCTTTTGCATTTCTACCAATAACAACGCTATCTTCACTTAAGGATTGAGCACCACTACCGATAGCAATACCATTTTGTTTTGTAACTGTGCTAGATGGACCTATGGCAATAGAATTGCCCCCTTGTGCTCCATCATTATCAACATTACTACCAGCACCTGTTGCTGTAGAATTAATAGATACATACTTTATAGGCTTAATCGCGCTGGCTACAGCATATAATTGGGAGCCGTTAATTGCATCTGTACTTGTAGCAGATACTTCACCAGCTGCGACATTTTTAATTTGTCGTGTTGCACTAGCGTTGCCTACAGAAACTTGCATATTAGGATTGTTTGTAGCGCCAGCAAAATTATAGGTAATACCATTTATTGTAGCAGAAGGTATATTTGTAGCCGATGTTGCAGTCGTAGAACCACTACCTAACGCAACAGCACCTTTCTTATCTGACTGGGCATTAGTACCAATAGCCACGGTATCTTCAGAACTAGCCGTAGTATTCTTACCAATAGCTACAGCACCTTTTGCAGAGGCAGTCGTTTTATCGTTAGATGCATCATTTTCTTGACTGCCGATAGCCAAACCACCATTAGATGCAGTCGCATGATGACCAATGGCGGTAGATGTCCCCGTAGCAGTTACATTTCGGCCCATCGCAACAGCAAAGTTACCGTTTGCACTTGCCTCATAGCCCATAGCCATAGAAGTAGATCCAGTAGCAAAAGCATTTCGTCCCATAGCTAATGAGTAAATACCTGTTGATGCAGAATCTTGGCCTATTACAACCCCACCTGCAAGATTATTATTTGTATCTTCAAAAACACCTTTACCAATTGCTACACCACCAGTTGCAGCTAAGGCATTCTGACCTACAGCGACCCCACTATTCTTAGCATTTGCATAAAAACCTAAGGCAACTGCATTATCCCCCTCTGCAGTAGTGGCATAATTAATAGTCTTAAGCGTATTAACAACGGACCTCGATGAATTTATGCTACTTGCAAATCCTCGCGGTCCAGAGTTTCCCGCACCACTACCAACAGCTACAGAATTTTCACCCGTAGCTTTGGCATTTGTACCAACAGCTAACGCTCTGCCACTAGTTGCACTTGCGGTTGTACCAATAGCTAGAGAATCATTTCCAGATGCAGATGCTTGCATACCCACAGCAGTAGCTGTTGTACCTGTAGCACTGGCTAGAGACCCCAATGCTGTAGCCGATGCTCCAGTTGCCTCAGATGAACGCCCCAATGCTGTAGCACCAATATCTGTGCCTTTAGAATTTGCACCAATGGCAATAGCTTTTTCTTGATTTGCAACAGCAGAAGTTCCCATCGCAATAGAACTTGCTCCCGAAGCGGTTACAAATGTAGAATCACCGCTGGAACCAATGCCAATAGCATTATCACCACTTACATTAACTTGATAACCAATGCCAGTAGCTTTTTGGGATGTTATATTAATCCCAGAGCCCATACCCGTAGATTGATTACCTTTAACATTAGAGTTATAACCAACTACCGTAGCTGCACCACCCTCAGATGTTACACTGCGGCCTACAGCCAAATCGAATCCATTCTTAGCGGTTGCATTACTACCTAAAGCAGTCGCACCTTGCCCCAACGCACTAGTACCATCGCCTACCGCAGTAGCACTTGAATCCGTTGCTTTCGAAACTTTACCAATAGCAACAGAGGCAGCACCAGAAGCTGTACCAGATGCACCTGCAAAAGAATCTAGCCCATTAGCAGTTGCACTAGCACCAATCGCGGTAGACTTTTCAGCACCCGCTTTGGCATTATACCCAATTGCAGTGGCTTTCTCACCAGTAGCCTCTGTTTTTTCAGTATTATCAGTAGCAGAATTACCATTCCCACCACCGATAGCAATTGCGTTAGCTGCTGCGGCTCTCGCACTACGACCAAGTGCTGTTGCATTACCACCAGTCGCTACAGCACGCAAGCCAATCGCGGCATCCCCCCACTTGGCATAGTTATTAATAGTATTGGTATTATCATCACTAGGATTATTATTAACATTAATACTTGATCCATAAACATCTGCCCCAGCTAACGCCTGATAACCTAATGATAAAGCACCTTCACCATAACCTCTAGCAGATGGACCCATTGCGGTTGCTCCACCTTTAGCACTACTAGTTTGTACACCTATTGCAATGGAATTATCTGTAGATACATTAGCATTCCAACCAATACCTATACTGTAATCTCCTTTTACAGAAGTTGATACACCAAGTGCTGTCGCCCCTGCACCACTAGCATTTGTATGAGCACCAACAGCAGTGGCCCCTGTATAAGTAGTTGGGTTTATATACACGCCTTCAGCCACGGAATCAGATCCAATTGCTATTGATTTTGCTGATTTAGAATTTGCATTTCTGCCTATAGCTATAGAATTTTGACCTGCTATAGTCCCATTTACAGTAGCACCATTACCAATCCACATAGCATTTTGGCCTGTAACACCACCTGGTAGAGCAGCAGCAACGGTTGAATATCCACCATTAACCATCGCCAACGCCGCAAATATCCCGGCCACTACAATTTTCTTTTTACCTGTTTTGTTCTTCGCAATTTCAGATACTACAACGTAGCACTGTTTTGACTTAGACCAAATTACTTTAAAAATCTTGTTCATTCGTTTTCCTTTTACTAACTATCTCTCAAAACCATATCTTATATAAATCAATTTCTAGTATTTGTATTTCGTTATGCCTCAAAATATACCCATTATATTTTAAAGCTCATTTCATAATTTTATCATATTTTATCTATATCAAACAATGAAATTTGATGCGTTATACGAATATTTAATTGCAAATCAAATAATGTCAAAAATCAAAAGGATATTGATTCAATCTATTTCTTTTATATTTATCTATGTATATTTTTATCTTTTTGGATAAATATTTATGAATGATTATGCAACATAATTGTTAACCGACTTCCAACAAAATATTTCTATCTATTTTCAATATGCGTATTTTTTATCTCGTATTTACCATTTGATGTGATATTTTATTTTTGAAATATGTTTTCTAATTCATTTTATATTTAAGATATATATTTAATAAGATAGATAATATTAAGTACAAAAAAAACCACCACTCATTACGAGTGGCGGCTTTCACCATATACATATTCATACATAAAGATATACAAATATATAAATTATGTATGCACCTAAAATTATGCTTTGGAAGCAAGTAATTGATCAACAGCTGCTTTCAATGCATCGATTTCAGATTGTTGTTTATCAAGCTTAGCCTTGTACGCTTCATTTTCAGAACGCAATTGAGTCATTTCATCTTGCATTACATAAATAGAGCTAATAGGGCCCGCTTTATAACGATCAGGAATATTTTTCTTTTCAGCACTAATGCCAAATTTGTGTGTTACGCCCGCATTAATCATGTTATGATTACCACCAACAGACACCCCTACGTTAAACATAGTATTGTCATTTGTATAGTGTGCAATACCTAATGCTGCTGCACTTTCACCACGATAGTTACCTACGCCAGCCATGATTTGTGTTGGAGCCAATGGATCGTATTGAATTGGTTTCAACGCCGCCATTGCAGCCGCATGAGCACCTACACGTTGCGTTTCCGTAGCAACCTTGCTAATGTCTTGACGAAGTTGCGTTGTATTACCGGAATTATTTTGAGTCATTTGATTGATAGCATCAGCAACATTGTCTGCAGTTGCAAGATCATTACCACTAGCTGTAGCATGACCATTTGCGACGGAAATAGTCGATGTTTTAGCATCGTATTTCACCACTCCACTAGCGCCTACAGTTGCTTTTGTATGATCACCATCAGTGAAATTAAATCCACTTGCAATGCTCGTTGTTTGGCCATTCAAACCATTCGCAGCATAGGCAATTTTAACATTGTTCGTATTTAATGATAATCCGATACCTGCACTTGTAGCATTAGTCGTAATCATAGTATCGCCAGTAACTTTGAAAGTACCATTTTGTAGATTCATAGTTTGTTGGCTATTGTTATCACCATCAAATTTAAATGTTGCAGAGGATGTGGCACTACTAATTGCTTGTTGTAATTGTCCTTCCGTAGCTGCGCGATCTGGTGTGGTTGTAGAACCAGTCCATGTTGTATTGGATAGACCGGTAATGGTATTTGTTGTACCACCTGTAATTGTTACATTACCAGCTTTCACAGTATTACCTTGAACAGTGTCACCTTTCACAGTACCTGCTGCAGTCACATTACCAGATGTAGTTACATTTTTAGCTGTTACATCGCCAGTAGCAGTGATATCCTTAGCAGTTACTGTACCAGTATTGCCGTCTAATTTAACCTCATTAGCGCCTGTACCAGCTGTTACCGTTGTGAAAGCAACATTGTCTTTTGTCTTATAGGTAATATCCTTGCCAGTACGAGATACTTCCATATTGGATCCAGCTTTGAAGTTGACAGTGTCACCACCGGAAATCGTTTCTGTACCGGTCGTACCATCTGCAGCAAGTTTCCATGCAGATTGAGATACTGCTTTTGCAGTCGCCGCATTAATAGCATCAGCTACATTTTTTGCAGTTGCAAGGCCATCATTTCCAGTTACGGAAGCTTCACCTGTAGCGGCATTACTATTGATGGTTGCACGTTTAGTGGAAATCTCTACAGTGCTACCATTCATGTTTGTAGAGATATAATCCCCACTTGCACCTTTTACCGCAAAGGATACATCACCATCTTTTAAGGATTGGCTGGATACAGTGCCTGTATCTGCAGCAAGAGAAATATTTTTATTCGTTGCAGCGCTAGCATTGTTAATCTTATCCTTAGTAGCCGTATCTAAACCTACAGTAATAGTTTTACCACTCACTTCCGTAGTAACACCATCTGTACCTACAACCTTCAATGCGTCATTCTTCAAATTGATAGAGCCATTATTAGTGCCATCTGTGATATTAAGTACTTGAGAACCCGTTGCTTTAGTAACAGCATTAGTAACGGTTGTATTAACGATGTTGGCTACATCATTTGTTGTCGCTACACCATTAGTAGTGGATTTAGCTGTACCATCTGTATTACTACCAAATGTACCTTGTTTGATAGACACAGTTACCGTATCAGTAGCAGCAGACGTAGTAATAAAGTTGCCATCACCTGCTACTTTGAAGGATAAACCACCATTTTTATTGAGTGCTTGTCCTGTTGTAGACGTACTATTATCACCTGTTAATGTGAAAGTATTCGCCCCTAGAGTATTAACCGCTGTAGAAGAGTTAGTAACTGCTTTGTTAATTGCGGTATTAACAGCATTTTTTACATCATCTGTTGTAGCTACACCTGCTGTGTTTGTGATATTACCATTGCCATCAGTAGACAAAGAACCTTGTGTTACATTGAACTTCACAACACCACCAGCTGCTACTTCTGCAGTTGTTAATGTACCATTAGTAAAGTTAAATCCATCTTTTAAGGATACAGTTTGACCAGGAGTAGCAGTATTTGCTGTGTAGCTGATACTTGTATTCTTAGTCAAATTAGTAGTTAAATCACTAATCGCCTTTGTGATATCACCAATATTGGCAGCGTTCGTAGAAGTCGTACCACCACTAGCAACATTGGTAATCACTTTATTACCCGCATCAATACCTGTTGTTGTCACAGATGGACCACCTGTTAAATGGAATCCAGTCGTATTCATAGATGCATTGCCAGCTGTGAATGTGTTACCACTTACTGCACCAGTTGAACCATCAAGTGTAATAAGGTTAGTACCAGAACCGACTTTTACGGTATTCGCTGCAGTCACAGAATCTACAGTAAGGTCTTTTTTCGTCTTAACTGTAATCTTCTTACCATCTGTACTATCTTGTGTAATCTCGATATTGTCACCATTAATAAGATCAACCGTATTACCACCAGATACTTTAGTCGCTGTACCACCATTAGTGGAGATATTCCAGGCAGAACCATCTTTAGCAGATGTCACAGCCTTAGTAATAGCATCATTTACCACTGTCGTCATGTTATCTGCAGTCACTACACCATCTGTTGCTTTATTAAGTGTACCATCTGCATTCGTAGTTAATGTACCTTTTTTAACGGTTACTTTTACTGTATCTGCAGTAGCAGTAGTAGATACTAAATCGCTATCGCCTGCTACTTTGAACGCTAGGCCACCAGATTTATTAAGTGCTTGCGCTGTTGTATCTGTAGAATCCGCTTTTAATGTGAATGTATTTTTACCTAAGGTATCTACTGCTGTAGAAGAGTTAGAAATAAGATTTTTAGTAGCTGTATCTAAGCCAATGGTAATACCTTGACCACCTACAGTAGCTTGAACACCATTAGTACCACTCACACTTAATGTTTGGGTGCTAAGTTTTACAGATCCTGTATTTGTACCGTCCGTCAAATTCAATGCTTGTGTGCCAGTAGCATTATCTACTGCTTTAGTAATCGCTGTATTAACAGCCGTAGCCATATCATTAGCATCAACTACACCAGCAGTACCTGTTAATGCACCAGTTGTCGAGTTAGCTGCTATTGTACCTTTTGCAACATCAACGGTAATCGTTTGACCATTCACAGTTGCTTTTGCGGCACCTGTTCCAACAATCTTGAGTTTATCAGTTTTAAGACTAACATTACCATCAGTAGTACCATCCGTAACCGTTAAAGTAGAAGATAAATTATTTACTGCATTAGTCACAGTATCTTTAGCAATTTGTTTAACATCAGCAATATTTGCCGCATTAGTACCAGTCGTACCACCACTAGCGACATTAGTAATCGCTGCACTACCAGCATCAATACCTGTTGTTGTCACAGATGGACCACCTGTTAAACGGAATCCAGTCGCATTCATAGATGCAGCGCCAGCTGTGAATGTAGTTCCTGTAAATGTATTAGCGCTTACAGCACCAGATGTACCATCCAATGTAATAAGGTTAGTACCAGAGCCTACTTTTACAGTATTGGCTGCAGTTACAGAATCTAATGTAAGGTCTTTTTTCGTCTTAACCGTAATCTTCTTACCATCTGTACCATCTTGTGTAATCTCGATGTTGTCACCATTAATGAGATCAACCGTATTACCACCAGATACTTTTGTAGCGGTACCACCATTAGTAGAAATGTTCCATGCAGAACCATCTTTAGCAGATGTCACAGCTTTAGTAATCGCATCATTCACAACAGTCGTCATATTATCTGTTGTTACTACGCCATCTGTAGCTTTATTAATCGTACCATCTGCATTTGTAGATAATGTACCTTTTTTAACAGTTACTTTTACAGCATCCGTAGTGGCACTTGTGGACACTAAGTCACCATCACCTGCAACTTTAAATGCTAGACCACCAGATTTATTAAGATTTTGAGCCGATGTATCTGTAGAATCTGCTTTTAATGTGAATGTATTATTGCCTAACGTACCTAATGAAGTAGTTGCATCAGCAATTTTTTGATTTAATACGGTATTTGTATTATTAATAGCAGCCGCTACATCGGTTGCCTTCGCTACTCCAGCTGTAGCACTCGTTGTACCATCTGACTTATTAGTGAATGTACCTTCTGCTACATTTACGGTGATGGTTTGACCAGCCACACTAGTTGTAGCAGCACCGGTACCAGTTACCGTTAATTTTTGTGTTTTAAGATTTACAGAACTATCTGTACCACCTGCAGAGATATCTAGTTTTTGATTACTTGTAGCATTATTTACCGCTGTGCTCACTGCACTATTTACAGCACTTGCTACATCAGCAGTTGTTGCTACACCAGCTGTACCCGCAGATACAGTACCATTCGTATCCGTAGATAATGCACCTTGTGTTACATTAAACTTCACAACACCACTAGCGCCTACCTCTGCAGTCGTTAATGTACCATTAGTGAAATTAAATCCATCTTTCAAGGATACTGTTTGACCTGCTGCCGCACCATTTGCCGTATATGCAATATTAGTATTCTTAGTCAAGTTAGTGGTCAAGTTAGTAATGGCATCTCCAACCTTAGTATCCACATCACCAATAGTAGCGGCATTCGTAGCTGTTGTACCGCCGCTTATCACATTGGTAATTTGTTTACCACCTGCATCAATACCAGCTGTAGTAACTGATGGACCACCTGTTAAACGGAATCCAGTTGTATTCATAGAGGCATTGCCAGCTGTGAATGTGTTACCACTTACTGCGCCAGTTGAACCATCAAGTGTAATAAGGTTAGTACCAGAACCAACTTTTACGGTATTCGCTGCAGTCACAGAATCTACAGTAAGGTCTTTTTTCGTCTTAACTGTAATCTTCTTACCATCTGTACTATCTTGTGTAATCTCGATATTGTCACCATTAATAAGATCAACCGTATTACCACCAGATACTTTAGTCGCTGTACCACCATTAGTGGAGATATTCCAGGCAGAACCATCTTTAGCAGATGTCACAGCCTTAGTAATAGCATCATTTACCACTGTCGTCATGTTATCTGCAGTCACTACACCATCTGTTGCTTTATTAAGTGTACCATCTGCATTCGTAGTTAATGTACCTTTTTTAACGGTTACTTTTACTGTATCTGCAGTAGCAGTAGTAGATACTAAATCGCTATCGCCTGCTACTTTGAACGCTAGGCCACCAGATTTATTAAGTGCTTGCGCTGTTGTATCTGTAGAATCCGCTTTTAATGTGAATGTATTTTTACCTAAGGTATCTACTGCTGTAGAAGAGTTAGAAATAAGATTTTTAGTAGCTGTATCTAAGCCAATGGTAATACCTTGACCACCTACAGTAGCTTGAACACCATTAGTACCACTCACACTTAATGTTTGGGTGCTAAGTTTTACAGATCCTGTATTTGTACCGTCCGTCAAATTCAATGCTTGTGTGCCAGTAGCATTATCTACTGCTTTAGTAATCGCTGTATTAACAGCCGTAGCCATATCATTAGCATCAACTACACCAGCAGTACCTGTTAATGCACCAGTTGTCGAGTTAGCTGCTATTGTACCTTTTGCAACATCAACGGTAATCGTTTGACCATTCACAGTTGCTTTTGCGGCACCTGTTCCAACAATCTTGAGTTTATCAGTTTTAAGACTAACATTACCATCAGTAGTACCATCCGTAACCGTTAAAGTAGAAGATAAATTATTTACTGCATTAGTCACAGTATCTTTAGCAATTTGTTTAACATCAGCAATATTTGCCGCATTAGTACCAGTCGTACCACCACTAGCGACATTAGTAATCGCTGCACTACCAGCATCAATACCTGTTGTTGTCACAGATGGACCACCTGTTAAACGGAATCCAGTCGCATTCATAGATGCAGCGCCAGCTGTGAATGTAGTTCCTGTAAATGTATTAGCGCTTACAGCACCAGATGTACCATCCAATGTAATAAGGTTAGTACCAGAGCCTACTTTTACAGTATTGGCTGCAGTTACAGAATCTAATGTAAGGTCTTTTTTCGTCTTAACCGTAATCTTCTTACCATCTGTACCATCTTGTGTAATCTCGATGTTGTCACCATTAATGAGATCAACCGTATTACCACCAGACACTTTTGTAGCGGTACCACCATTAGTAGAAATATTCCAGGCAGAACCATCTTTAGCAGATGTAACAGCTTTAGTAATCGCATCATTAACTACAGATTTCATGTTATCTGCAGTTACTACACCACTATCAGTTACATTAAGCGATCCATCTGCAGCATTAGTTAGTGTACCTTTTTTAACAGTTACATTTATAGTATCTGTAGTAGCACTTGTGGATACTAAGTCACCATCACCAGCAATCTTAAAGGATAGGCCACCAGACTTATTAAGTGCTTGACCTGTTGTGGAGGTTGAATCTGCCGTTAATTTAAATTTATTGTCACCTAATGTAGATAAAGATTGTGTAGCTGCCGTAATTTTATTACCTAATACAGAATTAGCATTATTAATCGCTGCGGCTACATCTACAGCCTTTGCCACACCTGCAGTTGCAGAAGCTGTTCCATCCGTAGTATTTGGTGTTAATGTACCTTCCGCCACATTAACAGTAATCGTTTGACCAGTCAAAGACGCTGTCGCAGCACCTGTACCTGCTACCGTTAATTTTTGAGTTTTAAGGTTAACAGAGCTATCTGTACCACCTGCAGAAATATCAAGTTTTTGTGTGCCAGTAGCAGTATCTACAGCTTTTGTAATCGCTGTATTAACAGCCGTAGCCATATCATTAGCATCAACAACACCAGCAGTGCCAGTTAAAGCACCAGTTGTCGTATTATTTGTCAATGTACCTTTTGCTACATCAACTGTAATTGTTTGACCATTCACAGTTGTTTTTGCAACACCTGTGCCAACAACTTTTAATTTTTCAGTCTTTAAGTTAACAGTACTAGTACCGCTAGTTGTACCATCTGTAATACCAAGTTCTGTAGACAAATTAGCTACAGCATTATTAGCGATAGCTTTAACATCACCAATGTTAGCAACATTACCATCATCTGTACTGCTGTTAGATACACGACCAGTACCTACATGAGTAATCGCCTTACCACCTGCATTAATACCATCAGTGCCATCAATAGAAATATTGCCTACTGTAACTTTATTAGTTGTAACACCTGTAGATCCGATAGTTGTATTACCACCAATAGTTGCAGCATCAAATGTTACATTTTTAGCCGTAGCAATTTTAAATGTCTTACCAGTTTGGGTAATCGCAATATTATCACCATCATTGAAAGCAACTGTATCGCCACCTTTAACATCTTCTGCAGCAGTAGCATTTGCTTTCACCTTGAAAGATGATGCATCCTTAGCGGCATTCTTAATGGCCTGCTCATTGATAGTCAAGGTCACATCATTACCATTTGCAGTCGTTGTAAGATATGTAGGACTGCCACTCTTAACACCAAAGTTAACATTACCAGATGTTAATGATTTAGCCGTTGTAGTACCTGTATCACCACCAAGAGAAATCGTACGAGCTACAGCAGTAGCAGAATCAGTAATCGATTGCTTTGTCGCCGTATTAAGATCAAAGGATACTTGACCATTTGCACCTACTGTTGCCGTAGTAGTATTACCATTTGTAAAGTTCAAACCATCAGAAAGTTTAACAGAATTACTTCCTGTACCATTAGCTTTGTATTTGATGGTTTGAGCTGCATTAGCATCATTAATAGCCGCAGCTACATTAGCAGCATTAGCCAATCCTTTAGATGCAGTAGCAGTGCCATTAGTATCAACACTAATATCTTTTATCTTACCAGAAATAGTTAATTGACCAGTACCACCTGAAGTAGCAATATAATCAGTATCACCATTTACACTTAACGTATTAGTTAAATTAACATCCCCAGCATTACCATCTGTGGTAAAAGCTAAATTTAATGCTTTTAATTGTGCTACATTAACTGCATCTGTATCGTTTGTACCGGCTGCTACACCTATAATTTGACGTGTATTTGTGCCATCACCAACTGCAACGGCCCCCCAAGTACTAGTTAATGTATTACCAGATAAATTCGTATATGGATCATTACGACTTGCATGAGGATCAAAGCCTGGAGTGCCACTACCTACATTAGCTTTTGAACCTGAACCTAAGGCTACACCGTTGTCAACAGTAGCACTTGCACCATTACCAAGAGCCAATGATCCCTCATTCGCAGCTGATGTGCTCATACCAAATGCGGAAGAATACTTTCCAGAAGCGTTTGCTAACGGACCAACAGCAGTCGAACTTAAACCGCTAGCAGTTGTTTTACGACCGAGAGCAATCGCACTTTCAGCTGTAGCAGATACATCTGTACCAATAGCTACAGTATTAGTATCCGATGCTTTCGTATTATATCCAAGGCCTATAGATGTAGAACCTGAAGCATTAGATTTTCTACCAATAGCAACAGCATCGGTATTAGATGCAGTTGCCTCTGTACCGATTGCTGTTGCATCTTGTGCGGTTGCTTGTGTGGCACGACCAATAGCAATAGCATTTTTAGCTGTTGCCTTAACTTGTTTTGCAGGAATAACACCTAATGCATCAGTTCCTGCACCAATAGCAACAGAACCTTCACCTTCAGAATTCACACTATAACCAATACCTGTGGCATATTGAGCAGTCGAATTAATAGTTGAGCCTAATGCAACAGTCTGATTTCCAGACGCAGTTGCATAGTAACCTACGGCCGTAGCAGCACCACCACTAGCAGTACTTGTATAACCAAAAGCATTATCATATTGTTTTTTTGCTTTTGTATCATTACCTACAGCAGTTGCATTATGACCTGTAACAGAGGCACCAGAACCTACGGCTGTCGCATTTTGCTTTGTTACATTCGCATTAGTACCAATCGCAAGGGCATTTAATTCACTTGCTTCAGATTCACTACCAATGGAAACAGCATTTTGGGAACTTGCTTTCGATTTGTAGCCCATAGCAACTGCTGCTTCCCCATTAACAGTTGTATTGGTACCAAACGCCATCGAATACTTCTGCGTTGCTTGTGCACCAGCACCAACAGCAACCGCATAATCACTTGTTGCAGTAGCGGCTCTACCAGTATTACCTGTAGGTAAATGTGCTGATTCAGAAGTTGTACCAAAAACAAGTGCACCATAGCCTGAACCAGTTGATCCCCACCCTATAGATACAGCATTTTGCTGACTACTAGTATCACTACCAATAGCTATAGCACCATTTTCGTTAGCAGTAGCACCACCAATAGCTATTGCATTATTGCCAAATGCGCTAGCAGTAATACCGCCACCGGCAGAAATAGCAATCCCTTTTGTAGTACTAGGGCCCCAAGAACCACCAGCCTCAACTTGCATGGCCTGCCCAGCAATCATAGCCGCCAAAATACTAGCCACAACAATTTTCTTTTTCCCTGTTGTATTCTTAGCCAATTCAGATACTACAACATAACATTGTTTCGACTTAGACCAAATAACTTTAAAGATTTTATTCATTTTCGCTTCCTTTTCACTAACTAACCTCTCAACTACATGAAATATATTTTCAAAAACATAATGAAGTTTAGCTCTTTGCAGAGCAACAAAACCCATTAACTTCTAAAAAACTATGAATTTGATTTCATTATTCTATCATACTCATCTCATATTTCTCAATTGTAAATTATACGGATTAAGAATATTTAATTCCTATTTCGAATTGTATCTATTTTTATTTTTTGCTTGTACTTACTATGCTCTATATAAATTCTTTATGTATTTTAATTCATATCGTATGTATTTTCATCATATGTAGCATTTCTGCTATTCTCATTATCAATCCGTTATTGATTTCATACAATTTAAGCTACACCAAATTAGTTCATTTTCCTCTCATTTTTTATAGAAGATTTTTGTTTAAGAAAATATATCGATATATTTTTAAGCAATCAGATAAATTATTTAACATCGATTTATACTTTATACACAAAAAAGCCATTCCTTACTACAAGGAGTGGCTTTCATAAAATACATATACATACAAAATTATGTGTAATCTTATAAATCAATCGCTTTTTACGTATTATATTGTTGTTTTTAGAGAAAATACAAATGTACTTTGTGCAGAAGCTAAGTTAATTTTGCTATGCAAATTTTGCATATATGTCCTATATATCTCTTGTGCCTCTTCCACAGATACAATATCAAAGGTAATTCCATCCCCAATAGGCAACTGGCTCAGTCTAGGCAAATCGGCAGTAATAACGGTGCCGATTTTTGTATAGCCCCCCGTCGTTTGCCGATCCGCCATGAGGATAATGGGATTACCATCAGATGGGACTTGAATGGATCCAAACACAGCGCCATCGGAGATGATATCGGCGCCGTCGATGTGTTCAACAGGGGCTCCATCTAACCGAAATCCCATACGATCGCATTGAATGGTTAATGTATAGAGTTCACTGCGAAAATTGCGAATACCCGTTTCTGTAAAGTACTTAGCTTGCGAGCCCAGTACAACGCGCAGCGGTTCATGGCATTCACGGCCGCCCCGATTAAATAGAACCGTATTAAATAGATGATTTGATTCTCTAGTATAATCGCAGATGATAGTATCACGCATGCAGTCCTTTAAACGCACTTCGTCGCCCGCCACTAAGGGACGTCCCTCAAATCCGCCAATATTCGCTTTTGTATGTGTCGCCACGCTGCCGTTGATTTCGGGCACATCTATACCTCCGGCAAAGGAAATATACATGCGCACCCCACATTGGCTAAAGCTGCCAGAGATTACATCGCCGTCATGACAGACAAAAGGAATGTACCGCGGCACCTCAACATTATTAATGGTAGGTCTCATGTCGGCGCCTGTGAAAGCAACAATGCATGTACCTTTCACCTTCAGCGTGGGGCTGAGCACGGTACACTCCAAAGCACCTACTGGTGTCGTATTTCCTACAAGGGCTTGTCCGATAGCATAGCTTTCACCATCCATAGGACCGGCCACGGGCATACCATATTGTTGAAAGCCTACGCGCCCTCCGTCTTGCACGGTGGTCATCATACCAGGCGCAACCACCTCAAATGACGCATTCTTATATTCACTTACCGCCACGGAGGTCACCTACCTTTACATGATGTACAACGGGCTTAAAAGAAGATCCCAATTTCTTAATACAGTGGAACGCACTTTCATCAATAGGAACATAGCGCACAT
>OGJS01000467.1_pt1 | contig 26045 bp, 15 predicted proteins | sample 1572241 | NCBI WGS metagenome assembly OGJS01 (sample SAMEA2582145, study PRJEB24529) | metagenome | biome: Human gut stool | place: China | collected 2011 | reverse complement strand
TATCAAATAGCCAGGAAGTAGCCCAACCAACAACATTTTCTTTAAGAACTTCATATGTACAATTTTTAAGTTAACGTCATAGTAATTTTATTGATTATTTTGAACTTTATCCATTAACACCTTCATCCAGTATCCTCCGATCACCGAACGTGCTCTAAAGCCTACCCATCGTCCACTGTCGGTGTGGTGCCAGTCACTGATAGGCACACGTGATACTGTTTCATTGATATATTTATAGACAGGATCAGAGAATTTCTGGAAGGTTTCCTTATCTGATGACATAGCTGCCGTCCACATGATCCAGTCGGATTTTGTGTATTCTTTACGAGAATCCAAAGGGAGTCCATAAGGATTCTGTTTTGTTAGATAATAATTGAGCTCTTTTCCAATTACATTATTAGGAAATAAATTCAGGTTCCACAATTTGTCCCAAACCATATTATACTTCTGGCTCCAGGTATTCTTACGGTCGAAAGCCAAGCGATAGTGGTCGCCCTCATTTGCCATTTCCTCCCATTTCACCGCCATTTTCTTAGCTATTGCTGCATATTTTTCGGCTACATCACTCATCCCAAGCATACGAGCCATCTCGCTGTACCCAGCTACTCCCATGATAGCTTTTACAGAAAGATTGGCATTATGGGCCCAATGGCCTGCAAAATCATCTGTACAAAGTTGGTTCTCTGGGTCCTGTCCAGACTAAACTGTCATTCATCAATCATTTGAAATACAGGTAATTATCTTTAGTCTGTATTGTCTTTGTGTTGTTATGGCTATTAAATGAAGTACAAAATTCTAACTTATGAGCAGACTTTTAATAAATAAAAAGTTAATGGATAAATGTAGTGGTAGTCTAAGATGAGAAATGGACTAATCTGAAAAAATGAATATTTTTCCTCTCTCTTTTTTCATTTATCCATGTAATTTCTTTTATGACATAAAAACTAGCAACATTTTAAGATATTAAAAATCAAATAGATTGAATAATTGCTCTTGTTGAATGAATTCGACGTAAATAAAGCTTCCTGGAATGATTTATCTATCTTTTTATGCTATTTTGCAGAGAAATGTTATTGTGTGATAGCTTAAGGTTATAAGGAAAGTAGATGTTAGAACCCCATTCAGGAGTCCATAGTGTGGTTTATTTTAAACCAATAAGTAGTTTCTTTTAAAGGTAGGCGATGTTCCTTTTAAACCAACGACTTGTTTCATTATATCAAAACATCTTTTCGATAGTAGGAAAAAGTACATATTTATAAAGAATTATGCTATATATATTCAATAAAAAGAATATATATGATGTAAATGTGACTTTCTTTTTTCTATTTAGCAACTCAATAGAATCTTAATTCTTCTGCATATATGAAAAATAGAACATAATTTGAAATAACTAAGATGAAATATTTCAATCTTTACCTGGCAAGTTTAGCTCGAAGTTCTTTTAGTCTTTTTGCAGCCTGTAGATTATCCACCTTTATATATCTCATGAATGCAGATGGGCTCTTATGCCCGGATATGCGCATAAGTTCTCCGGCAGGAAAGCCGGATAAATACATATTTGTGCAAAACGATCGTCGGCAAGTATGAGAAGAGATCATCTCCCATTTTTCATAGACTCTCTTTTCCCGTTCTTTCCCTTTTTTGCGAACAACTTCGATTTTCTGTTTTAGTTTTGCTCTTCGCCCTAATTCTTTAACCCTTTCGTTGAATATATATCTAGGAATTTTAGGTAAATCATAGTTGTACTTCTTGAGTATTTCCGGTACATAATCGATCATAGGGATTATGACAGCTTTATGCACTTTTCTCTGTTTGAGATTTATAATTTCATTATCTAAGTCAATATGTTCGGGACTTAATGTTGAGAGATCACTATATCGTAGTCCTGTAAAACACCCAGTAATAAAAACATCTCTAATCTCTTCCAATTGCTTATCATCTGACAAGTCTAACTCGTGTATTGTTGAAAGTTCCTTTTCACTTAAATAAATAGCATCAGTTTCTTCTTCTACGACCTTAAAATGCTTCAAGTCAATTGGAGGAATAACTCCTTTATCTATTTGATAATTAACAAATCCCTTTAACAAACGTATAATTTTTCCTGCAGAATTAGTGAGCAAGCCAACACTCCCATCGGGCTTTATAACCTTATAAAATAAATAGTCCATGAATTCATTGTAAAATATAAGATTCAGGTTATGAAAAGTAATTGGCTGCGATGAATGTTCTTTGAAAGCGATCAGATGTTTACGAAGTGTTCGGTAGTCTTTTATTTGGTCTGCAGAAACAACAAGAGCTTTTTCTGTAATATATCTTTCTAATGCGTCAAATATATCTACCCGATTAGGACGTAATTCATATTCTCTATTTTTTTTTAATTCAAGTAAAACAAAATCTACGGTTGGACTTATTCCGTTTATCTTAGCATATGTAAGAATTTCTCCAAGCTTGGACGTTATTCTAATCAGGCAGGCATCAATTTCATCATAGTTTGGACAAGCGCGCTTAATCCATCTCTTTTTAGAATCCCAGTGTTCCGGTTTAATACTGTATCCAGTAGAGATGAGCGTACGCTTAGTCCGATTGTAGTTATATCGAACATAAAGGACAGTAGTCCCTTCTCGAGTGACGTACCTAGGTTTAATATATGGAGTATATTTTGCGATAGTAAAATCTGTATTGCTTTCGTATTGCAAAGTTACAAAAGCTATCCGAAATGAGCAATATCTCATCGTTAAAAGCTAGAACCTCCAAAAGCATAGTACTATCTAAAAAAGTGGATAAATATTGCTCAAAAAGGAAAAAAACTACTCAAATCACACTGTAGGAGAGTTATTTTGCACTTTAAAAACATTCGAAACATGAAAAAAGAATAGATTTTGTCCTTTCTTGAACACAGATTTTCCTAATATTTAGCATTAATTCCATTATTTTGTAGCGTTACAAATAAAATGCTATAGAAAAACAGATGGATTTGTATGACTCCTAGGTCCTACCTGAAACACACAATTCTATATAAACTTTTCTTCTAGCATTTATAAATATTCGACAGTACTGATTTTAATATATTATTTAGGTATAGCGATAAGAAAGGTAAGATTGCATTTAAGAGGTAATAGTAAGAAGGTAAAAAGAGAAATAAAAGAAAACGTAGGGTTTGTTTTTCTTTATAGGTAAACAAGATTGTAGATGGGTAACCTTAAAATTGTAGATTAATTAGAAAATATTTATGAAGAAACTACTAACAGTAATGGCCTTTTCGGTCGGTTTATTCGCAAATGCTCAAACCGGCAACTTTTTTAAACCAGTAAAAGAGGTAGCGCTACGTACTCCATCGGTACCTATCGTTGTTTCAGATCCTCACTTCTCTATCTGGTCTCCTTATGATAAATTAATGGAAGGAAGTACAGAACACTGGACTACAGCTAAGAAGCCATTAGTAGGGGCTTTACGCGTAGATGGTAAAGTGTATCGTTTCTTGGGTAAAGATCAAGTAGCTCTAATACCTATTGCTCCCATGACAAATGTGGAACGTTGGGAGGCTGCATATACTAATAGTCAACCAGCAAATGGATGGCAAGAATTCCAGTTTGATGATAGTAGTTGGAAAAAAGGTAAAGCAGCTTTCGGTAGCCGTGATATGCCACGTGTTCGCACAGAATGGAAAGGAGATAATACAGATATTTATATCCGACGTACATTTGAAATAAATGATTTGGATTTAACAGAGAATATTTTTCTTATTTATTCTCATGACGATGTATTCGAATTATATTTAAATGGAGAAAAACTGGTTGCTACAGATCTCGTATGGAAGAATAATGTAAACCTAAAACTTTCAGATGAAGCCAAGAAAAAACTTCGTAATGGCAAAAATGTGATTGCAGCGCATTGTCATAACACAACTGGAGGATCTTATGTGGATTTTGGTTTATATCGTGAAAAGAAAAATGCAGTAACATTTGAAAATGAGGCTGTACAGAAATCGGTAGATGTACTAGCCACTTCCAGTTACTATACATTCACCTGCGGACCTGTCGAATTAGATGTTGTATTTACAGCGCCTCAATTGATAGATGACTTGGATTTGTTGTCAACTCCGATTAACTACATCTCCTATCGCGTGCGTCCTCTTGATAAAAAAGAGCATGATGTACAATTCTATATAGAAACGACTCCGGTATTAGCAGTGAATGAGACTACTCAGCCTACTATTGCACGTACATTATCGAAAAATGGTATTAGTTATGTAGAAGCTGGCACCATCAACCAGCCGATATGTGATCGTAAAGGTGATTTGATTTGTGCTGACTGGGGATATGTATATCTTGGTAGTGTAAATGGAGCAGGAAAATCTATAAGTTTGGGTGACTATAGCGGAATGAAGGAAGCTTTTGTTAAAAATGGAACTTTAGCTTCAAGTAAGACCAAATGGATTACTCGTCGGGAAGAAAATACTCCTGCAATGGCTTATGTACATAATTTTGGAACTGTTACCAAAGATGGTAAAGATGGTTTCTTGATGATCGGTTATGATGACATTTATTCCATTGAATATATGTATGAGAAACGTATGGGATATTGGAAGCATGATGGTAAAGTAACGATTTTTGATGCTTTCGAAAAACTAAGAGATAACTATCAATCCATCATGGAGCGTTGTCGTGCACTTGATGAGCTTATTTATAGCGATGCAGAAAAAGCAGGTGGTAAAAAATATGCAGAAATATGCTCTGCAGCCTATCGTCAAGTTATTTCTGCTCACAAACTATTTACAGACAAAGAAGGCAATCTGATGTGGTTCTCTAAAGAGAATAACAGTAATGGTTGTATCAATACAGTCGACCTGACCTATCCGTCTGCTCCCCTGTTTTTGGTCTATAATCCTGATTTACAAAAGGCAATGATGACTAGTATCTTTGAATATAGTGCTAGCGGTCGCTGGGATAAACCTTTCGCAGCACATGACCTTGGCACTTATCCAATAGCTAATGGACAAGTTTATGGTGGTGACATGCCGATTGAAGAAAGTGGTAATATGGTGATTCTAACTGCAGCTATTTCGAAAATTGAAGGTAATGCAGATTATGCTAAGAAATATTGGGACATTCTAACGACATGGACCAATTATTTAGTAGAGTATGGACAGGACCCGGAAAACCAACTTTGCACGGATGACTTCGCCGGACATTGGGCTCATAATGCCAATCTTTCCGTGAAAGCGATCATGGGAGTGGCCGGATACAGTGAAATGGCTCGGATGCTCGGATTGAATGATGTAGCTGAAAAATATGCTGTTATAGCTAAGAAAATGGCAGTGAAATGGGAAAAAATGGCGAATGAGGGTGATCATTACCGTTTGGCTTTTGACAGAAAGAACACTTGGAGTCAAAAATATAACATGGTTTGGGATAAGTTATGGAACCTGAATTTATTTCCTAACAATGTAATCGGAAAAGAAATAAACTATTACTTGACAAAGCAGAATCCTTACGGGCTTCCTCTGGACTCTCGTAAAGAATACACAAAATCCGACTGGATCATGTGGACGGCGGCTATGTCATCAGATCGAGTAACTTTTGAAAAACTCTCTGATCCTATCTACAAATATATCAATGAAACAGTATCTCGTGTACCTATCAGTGACTGGCACCACACAGACAGTGGCAAATGGGTGGGCTTCAGAGCCCGTTCGGTGATCGGAGGATACTGGATGAAGGTATTAATGGATAAAGTTCAAAACAATCAATAATTTAAATCTAGTGTATTATGAAATGTAAAACTATGAAACATGGGAACATAGGGCTACAATGCATGATGTTGGCATTCATCTTTGCAGTTTGTTTTAGCAGCTGCAACGACGACAAAGACGCAACATCAGCGCCTTATGATCCGAATCAGCCGGTAGAGGTGACGGATTTCACGCCTAAATCAGGAGGTGGAAAGAAGAAAATGATCATCTATGGTAGCAACTTTGGAATAGATCGTTCCATTATTTCTGTTAAGATAGGTGGAAAAGAAGCTATAGTTGTTAGTGCTAAAGGTTCCAGTATTTACTGTTCTACACCGGAAAGCTGCTTTGAAGGAACTATAGAAATAAAGGTAGGGGAACAAACTGTGGTAGCATCTGAAAAATATCAGTACGAGCCACAAATGGTAGTGACAGATTTATGTGGTGATGTAGATGAATTGGGCAATGGAAATGTTGTAGAGACTGGTCCGTTCGACAATTGTGGGAAGATAGCTTATCCTTTTTGGTTTTCTTTTGATCCTCAACATCCTCATATTCTTTATTTGTCTCAAACTGTTACTGATAATGAAAAAAATAGACCTTTACGGGTGTTGGATTTGGAAAAGAAAATGATCTATTCCAAGGCTTTGACTAATATTGATCGTGCTACTACTATTACATGGACTAATGATGGTGACATGATACTAGCTGTTCCCCAGAATGGTGGTGCAGAGAATAGAAACAACATTATTTTAAAGCGTGGAAGTAGTACGGACGGACAGGATTTCAAAGAGTCCAGTTGGGTCGCTTTGGCACGTGGTAATGCTTGCAATGGATCTATGATTCTTCCACAAACGGGAGAGCTCTACTTTAATCATCGTGCAACAGGCAATGTATACAGATATAATTTTGAAGAAAACGGCTATAATAACAATCCAAAAGTTCCTGGCGGAGCAGGGTTGGAAGAACTTCTGGCATTTAGTGTACCTAATCAGACGGTTGACTTTAGTATGGTTCCTCATCCAACAGGTAAATATATTTATATCATCATGCATGAATCGCATTATATACTTCGTTCCAATTATGATGAGGAAACTAAAAAGCTGGTGACTCCGTACATTGTATGCGGACAATCCGGTCAGGCTGATTATAAGGATCTTGTAGGTATCAATGCACGTATCAATAAGCCTGGTCAGGGTGTTTTCGTACTGAATGAGGAGTATAAGGCAGCTAATAAAGATGACTGGTATGACTTTTATTTTACAGATACAGAAAATCATTGTATTCGAGTATTGACTCCGGATGGAGTGGTTTCTACGTTTGCCGGGCGTGGTTCTGCCTCTGCAAGTAGCTATAAATGGGGTAAGCAAAATGGAGAAGTACGTGAAAGAGCTCGTTTTAATAAACCGGTAGCTTTGGCTTACGATGAAGCAACAAAGACTTTCTATGTAGGTGATTCGGGAAATTTTAAAATTCGGAAAATTGCAAAAGAACAAGCGTCTGACGATTTAGGTGAAGAAGATTCTAATGACAATCAGAGCGAAGAAAATCAATAAAAAGAAGAACACATGAGAATAAAAGAAATTATCACGATTTGTCTGTTATTTGTCTCTGTTTCCCTTCTTGCTCAAGAGAAGACAATTGAGGTGACAGGAGTCGTGACGGACACGAATAAAGAACCATTGGTCGGTGTCAATGTGACGGTGAAGGATAAACCGGGTTTAGGAGCGATAACAGATATCAACGGACGTTACAAAATAAAAATAGAGGAATTTTCTCGTTTGGTATTCTCGTATATTGGTTTCGATACGCAAGAGATATTGGTGAAACGCCAGAATGTGGTGAATATATCAATGAAAGAATCGGATGCCAGGGAAATAGATGAAGTTGTAATTACCGGAACAGGTGCGCAGAAGAAATTGACAGTGACTGGTGCGGTGACGAATGTAGATGTAGAGGCATTGAAATCAAATCCTTCGGCAAATCTTTCTAATGCATTGGCAGGAAATGTGCCGGGTGTTCTTGCTATGCAGACTTCCGGACAACCGGGTGTGAATACTTCTGAATTCTGGATTCGGGGTATATCCACTTTTGGTGCCAATAGCTCTGCATTAGTGTTGGTTGACGGTTTTGAACGTGATTTGGATGAAATCAATATCGAAGATATCGAGTCCTTTACTGTATTGAAAGATGCTTCTACGACGGCGATTTACGGTTCTCGTGGTGCAAACGGTGTAGTATTGATTACTACTAAACATGGTAAAGAAGGTAAGATTAAAATCAATGCCAAAGTGGAGACTTCTTATAATGCGCGTACCATTACACCGGAATTTGCAGATGGCTATAGCTATGCTATGTTAATGAATGAAGCACGTATAACTCGTAACCAAGAGAGAATTTATCAGAACGATGAAATGGAAATTCTGCGATTGGGACTTGATCAGGATTTGTATCCGAATGTAGACTGGATGGATGTACTGTTAAAAGATGGAGCCATGACTTATCGTGCCAATCTGAATATGAGTGGTGGAGGTAGCACGGCACGTTACTTTGTATCGCTTAGTTACGTGAATGAAGAAGGTATGTACAAAACAGACGATGCCATGCGTAAGGATTACAATACTAATCCTAGTAGTCAACGTTGGAATTACCGTTTAAATACGGATATCGATGTTACGAAGACTACTCTTGTAAAAGTGGGGGTATCCGGTTCATTAAAGAAACGTAACGCACCGGGACAGGGCTCTAACGTATGGACTTCATTGATGGGGCAGAACCCAATCAGTATTCCTGTGATGTATTCTAACGGTTATATTCCTGCACATGGGACAGAAGATAATCGCAAGAATCCTTGGGTACTTGCCACACAGACTGGTTATAAAGAAATCTGGAATAATAAAATTCAAACAAATATTTCTTTGGAGCAAAAGTTGGACTTCATTACCAAAGGTTTGCGTTTCGAAGGGCGTTTCGGATTCGATACGAACAATCAGAGTGAAATAAACCGGATAAGAATGCCGGAGACATGGCGTGCTCAAAGAGAACGCGATGATGACGGAAACTTGATCTTTAAGCAACAAAGTCCCGAATCACCTATGGAACAATCCAGTGCCTCCAGTGGAGAGCGCCGTGAATTTCTGGAAGCGTTTTTACAGTACAATCGTGCATTCCACGCACATCATTTGAGTGGGACATTGAAATATAGTCAGGATGCTTATCGGACCACGGTTGATATTGGAACGGATGTAAAGAATGGCATTGCCAAACGCCACATGGGATTGGCCGGTCGTGTAAGTTATAACTGGAACTATCGCTATTTTGCTGATTTCAACTTTGGTTATAACGGTTCGGAAAATTTTGCAGATGGACATCGTTTTGGCTTTTTCCCCGCTTTTTCTCTCGCTTGGAACATAGCAGAAGAAAAGTTCATTAAGAAACATTTGAAATGGATGAATATGTTCAAGATCCGTTATTCTTATGGTAAGGTTGGTAGTGACAAACTTAAAATAGGTGATACGGAATATCGTTTCCCCTATTTGTACACGATCAAGGATGATGGAAGTGGCTGGACTTGGAGTGATTATGGCTCTTCGGACAATGTATATACGGGAATGTACTATTCGCAGCTGGCCTCTAACAATGTTACCTGGGAAATTGCAACCAAGCACGATGCGGGTGTGGATTTATCCTTATTCAATGATAAGTTTACGGCTACTGTGGATTACTTCCATGAACAGCGTGATGGTATTTATATGGAACGTAAATATCTACCGGGTATTGTGGGTGTAACTGGTAATCCGAAAGCAAATGTGGGAAGTGTCCGCTCGGAAGGTTTTGACGGTAACTTTGCTTACAAACAGAAGATAGGTAAAGTCAATCTGACTGTTCGTGGTAATTTTACTTACAGCAAAAATGAGATCCTGGAGAAAGATGAAATGAACGCAGTTTATCCTTATCAGAAAGAGGCTGGTTACAGGGTTAATCAGGCGAAGGGATTAATAGCTTTGGGATTGTTTAAAGATTACGATGATATACGCAATAGTCCGCAGCAAACTAACTGGGGAAAGGTGCAACCGGGTGACATCAAATATAAAGATGTCAATGGAGACGGAATTATTAATGGCAGTGATGAAGTAGCTATTGGTGCGACAACGAAACCTAACCTGATTTATGGTTTTGGTATCTCTGCACAATGGAAAGGGTTCGATTTCAATGCACACTTCCAGGGGGCAGGCAAGTCTTCGTTCTTCATTAATGGCCCTACTGTATATGCCTTTAGTGGTAGCCAGTGGGGAAATGTCCTGACAAATTTGGTGAAAGACCGCTATATCGATGCGGAGACAGCTGCTACATTGGGTATTCCCGCCAATGAGAATCCTAATGCTTCGTATCCTAGGCTTAGTTATGGAGGTAACGATAATAACTATAGAGCTTCTACCTATTGGCTTAGAGATGGTTCTTATTTACGTTTGAAAACATTGGAAATAGGTTATACATTGCCGAAAGCGATTGTGAACAAGATGCGGTTTAACAAGATACGTGTATTTTTCATTGGCACCAACCTCTTGACATTTGCCAAATTTAAAGAATGGGACCCGGAAATGGGAAGCACTAACGGAGAGAAATATCCGCTTGCTAAGACATTTACATTGGGATTAACTGTGAATATCTAATAAAATGCATGAAAAATGAAAAAGATATATAAACTGTATATTGGTATTATATTGAGTGTGATTGCCGTCGCTTGTTCGGATAAACTCGATTCAGACAAATATTTTAAAGACCGTCGTTCTTTGGAGGATGTTTTCACCGACAAGGAAAATACGGAAGAATGGTTAGCGAATGCCTATTCCTATCTAGGTGGATACAATCTGGAAGTGTCTAATATGCTTAATACAATTACTAATTTTGCCGATGACATCTACTTCGGCGGTAATAGTCTCGATGCATACAAGACGTTTAAGACCGGTACTTATGATGAGGGATACCGGCATTCGTGGGATGATAGTTATAAAGGCATTCGTCAGGCATCTATCTTCATTCAGAATATTGATATGAACACGAAGTATACAGAAGAAGAGAGAGCTGATATGAAAGCGCAGGCACGTTTTGTTCGTGCTTACTATTATTGGCTATTGTTACGTAAATATGGTCCTGTACCTTTATTGCCTGATGAGGGACTTGATTATACTGCCGGTTATGATGATCTAGCCGTTCAGCGTAGTTCGTATGATGAATGTGCGGAATATATCGAATCAGAGATGCGTCTGGCCGCTAAAGATCTGCCTCTGACCCGGGCTATTAATCAGATAGCACGTCCTACGCGAGGAGCAGCGTTAGCGGCTCGCGCCAGAGCGTTGTTGTATGCGGCAAGTCCTATTAATAATCCTCGTCCGGGAGATCCGGATAAATTTTCGGATTTGGTCGATTATGACGGGAATTGCCTGATGTCTCAAGAATATAATGAATATAAGTGGGCTAGAGCAGCGGCTGCAGCAAGAGATGTGATGGAGCTTCCCGGAGAAAATAATGGTCATCGTTATGAACTTTACCATAAAAAAGCGACTACCATTGCTGAACCCGGATATCCTGCTACCATCACTCCTTATCAGGATGGTGATTTTTCGGCAAAGACATGGAACGAAGGCGGTTATAGTGATATAGATCCTTATGAATCTTACCGGGCAGTTTTCAACGGTTCGTTAGCGATGTACCAGAACCCGGAATTGATTTTTAGTCGCGGGCGTAACCAGGGGGCCAACAGTATTGCTGAAATGGTGAAACTCCAAATGCCGAAAACATTGGGCGGAGGAAGTAATGCTTATGGTATGACACTAAAGATGTGTGATGCTTACTATATGGCAAACGGAGATGAATTCAGCAGAGAACATTTTAAGGAAGAATATCCCTCCGGTACACGTTTTGTTACCAAAGCGGAGGTGGAGGCAGGCAAATATCCTCAATTGAAAGAAGGAGTATATAAGGAATATGCGGATAGAGAACCACGCTTCTATGCTTCCGTTTCTTTCAATGGTTGTGTGTGGGCTTTACTGAAAAATACAGAAACAACTGACTATAAGAATGACGTTGAGAAACAAGTCAACTATTATTATGGCATCAATAGCGACGGTTTCTCCGGTACTGGTGTCTATTTGCGATCCGGCATCGGTATCATGAAGTATGTACATCCGGATGACACGAATCGTAAAGAGATCAAAGCGAAAGCGGAACCTGCTATTCGATTTGCCGAAATCCTATTGATTTATGCAGAAGCCTTGAATGAGTTGGAAGATGGAGCCTCATACGACATTCCGTCGTGGGATGGAACTACCAGTTATTCCGTTAAACGTGATATTGATGAAATGAAAAAAGGTATCAGGCAAATACGTCGTCGTGCGGGTGTTCCTGATTATGCAATGCCGGAATATCAAGATCGGGAGGTATTCCGTAAGAAGCTGAAACATGAACGCATGATTGAGTTGATGGCCGAAGGACAGCGTTATTTCGATTTGCGCAGATGGAAAGATGCAGAGGTAGAAGAATCCAAGAAAAATTACGGATGTAATTTCTACATGTCCGATTCTAAGGAGCAGAGAGAGCAATTCTACACTCCGATTGAAATTGCGGACTTGCCCACTGCCTTCTCACGTAAACTCTATTTCTGGCCTATTAGCCACGATGAGTTGAAACGTAATAAGCGGTTGACACAGAATCCGGGATGGACGTACAATGATTAATCTCCTAATAAGAATATGATATGAAGAATATATATATTTACTTAAGTTTATTGGCTGCCATTGTCTTGGGAACCGCTTGTAATAATGAATGGGAAGATGAGCAGTATGAACAATACGTATCTTTCAAAGCTCCTATAGCTGCAGGAGGCGATGGTGTGACTACCATTTATGTCAGATATAAGGACAATGGAAAAGTGACCTATCAGTTACCTGTCATTGTCAGTGGATCTACGGTGAATACACAGGACAGAGATATTCATATAGCAGTGGATGCAGATACGCTAAGAACGTTGAACATCGAGCGTTTTAGTCTTTATCGTCCGGAGTTGTGGTATACTGAAATGGAGGAAGACAAATATGAATTTCCCGAAACGGTACATATCCCTGCCGGTTCGTGTGTAGAGCAATTGAACATCGATTTCAATTTACAAGGCATTGATATGTTGGAAAAATGGGTTTTGCCTTTAAGTATTGTTGATGATGCATCATCTAACTATCAAAGTCATCCGCGCAAGAATTATGCAAAAGCTTTATTGAGAGTGGTTCCTTTTAACGATTATTCCGGTTCGTACACGGCTTCTTCCATGAAAGTGTACACCTATATAAATGGCAAGCCTGACAACAACGCGAGAACGACGAACAAGCGTACAGGATATGTGATAGATAATAACTCTGTATTCTTTTATGCCGGTTTGATTAATGAAGATATGGATAAGGATATACGTAAAAAATACAAAATCAATGTGCACTTTAAAGAAGATGGAACATTGGATATGGTGCCGGATGATCCGACTAATGAGATGGAGTTCCAATTGATAGGAACACCTATTTATAGCAGTACATCGATTATGGACGCTACCCGTCCTTACTTGGAACGTCGTTATGTTCAAATTATGTTTGAATACGATTTTCAAGATTTTACCTATGGTGGAAGTGGTACGGAAGTTATTCCTATCAAGTATAGAGTAGAAGGAAGCATGACGCTTCAACGGAACATCAATACGCAGATTCCGGATGAAGATCAACAGATTGAATGGTAATCTTATAAATGAGTAGAGGTAGGGAAGATATTAGGAATAGTGTCTTCCCTATTTTGTTTATATATGGGGTTAGATTAGCTGTTCCTCATCTCTGTTTACCTGTTTTTTTCCTTTATTGATTTGTATTTTTCCCTTTCTCTTAAAGAACTTCCCTACTTTTGTTCTGTAAGTCAGTCACACGAAACCGACAAAAAGTACAGTTAATTAAATCAGAATAATTATGAACATCAAAAAACATTTGCCTTGGTTGGGAGCTTTATTACCCGTAGCCAGTATGCAGGCAGAGACAAAACCTAATGTAGTCGTCATTTATATAGATGACATGGGAATCGGGGATATCGGTTGTTATGGGGGTAAGTTTGTTCCTACTCCGAATATTGATAAGATAGCGCAGGACGGATTGTTATTCAATCAGTATTATTCATCCGCACCGGTCAGCTCACCTTCACGTTGTGGATTGACAACAGGCAAATTCCCGATTGAAGTAGGAATTAATACTTTTTTAAATAATAAAGCCAGCAACAAGAAGTGTGAACAGCGTAACTTTTTGAGTGACAAGAATCCTTCCATGGCACGTGCTTTCCAAAGTGCAGGTTATGCCACCGGACACATAGGTAAATGGCACATGGGAGGCGGGCGCGACGTGCACAATGCACCTTCTATTAAAAATTATGGTTTTGACGAATATATATCGACGTATGAAAGTCCGGACCCGGAACCGGCAATCACTGCTACGAACTGGATATGGTCGGCCAAAGACAGCGTAAAACGCTGGAGACGTACCGAGTACTTTGTAAACAAGAGCATCGACTTTGTCAAACGTCATAAAGACCAGCCTTTCTTCTTGAATCTCTGGCCGGATGATATGCATACCCCTTGGGTACCGGAATTTAAGCAAAAGGATAACAAAAGCTGGAACACAGAAGAAGCCTTCATCCCTGTTCTTGCTGAAATGGACAAACAGATCGGACGTTTTATCAAAGCATTGGATGAGTTGGGATTGTCGGAAAATACAATCGTGATTTTCACTAGTGATAATGGACCGGCGCCCAGTTTCCAATCCGCTCGTGCTGCTTATTTAAGAGGAACGAAGAACAGCCTTTATGAAGGTGGAATTCGTATGCCGTTCCTTATAAAATACCCTAAGAAAATAAAGGCTGGACAAGTGAATAATGAAAGCGTACTGTGTGCAGTCGATTTATATCCCTCTTTATGTGCGATAGCCGGAATTGAAACAGAGAAAGGTTATCAGGGAGACGGACAAAATTATGATAAAGTTCTTCTGGGTAAATCGAAAGCTAAACGTAAAACGGATTTGATGTGGGATTTCGGTAGAAACCAATTCTTTAAGAAACCGGGAAATGTAAATGACAGAAGTCCTCATCTGGCTATACGCAGTGGCAACTGGAAACTATTGATAAATAGTGATGGAAGCGATGCGCAGCTGTATGATATTGAAAAAGACAAATTCGAGAAAAACGATGTGGCGCAGTCGCATCCGCAAGTCGTAGCTAAGTTGAGCAAAAAAGTATGTAAATGGTTTACGGAAAACAAAGACAAAGGAAAAGAGTAATACAGTGAAAAACAAATTATAAACCAATATTAAACTTATGAATTCTAAATTATTACTATTACCGACCGTCTTGATGGTTGCTGGCCATTCTGCAGCAGAGGCGAAAGGCAAGAAATCGGACAAACGGCCTAATATCTTGGTAATTCTTGCAGATGACCTTGGCTATTCCGATCTGGGATGCTATGGTAGCGAGATTCATACTCCTAATTTGGACAAACTGGCACAAGAAGGAGTACGATTCAATCATTTCTATAATGCAAGCCGTAGTTGCCCGACTCGTGCTTCCCTATTGACAGGACTTTACCAACATCAGGCCGGAATCGGACGAATGACCTTTGATGCTCACTTGCCGGGCTATCGCGGAACACTCTCACGCAATGCCGTTACCATTGCCGAGGTGTTGAAAGAAGCAGGATATACCACCAGTATGGTTGGGAAATGGCATGTTGCAGAGACTCCACTCCGTAAAGACCAACGCGAATGGTTGGCACACCGTGTCTTCCATGATACATTCTCTGATTTATGTCATTATCCCGTCAATCGTGGGTTTGATTCTCACTATGGAGTGATTTATGGAGTGGTGGATTACTTTGATCCGTTCAGTTTAGTAGAAGGTGAAGTGCCTATAAAGGAAGTACCTAAAGGATATTATATAACCCAAGCCCTTTCAGATCGTGCCGTACAGGAGGTAGAAGAATATGCAAAGGATGATAAACCATTCTTTATGTACTTGGCTTATACAGCACCGCATTGGCCGCTGCATGCACTTCCTGAAGATATTGAGAAATATAAGGATACTTATAAAGTAGGTTGGGAAGCTATCCGTAATGCCCGTTATGAACGTCAAAAGCAGTTGGGTGTTTTCCCGGGAATGGATAACTTTTTGTCCGAACGTCAGTTTCATGACAAATGGGAAGATAATCCACATGCAGAATGGGATGCCCGTGCGATGGCCGTTCACGCTGCAATGATCGACCGTGTAGATCAGGGTATCGGACAAATTATCGAGGCTTTGAAAAAGACCGGACAGCTTGATAATACATTGATTCTTTTCTTGTCTGATAATGGTTGCAGTAACGAAGACTGCCAGAACATGTCTGGTGGAGAGAACGACCGTCCGGATATGACTCGTGATGGAAAGAAAATCATTTACCCGCGTAATAAACAGGTATTGCCTGGACCACAGACTACATACGCTTCATTGGGAGCCCGTTGGTCTAATGTAGCGAATACTCCATTCCGCTTTTGGAAAGCTAAATCTTATGAAGGAGGTATCTGTACTCCGATGATTGCTCATTGGCCGAAAGGAATTAAAAAGAACGTGGGTGGCATGACATCTGAAATAGGGCATGTAATGGACATCATGGCTACTTGTGTCGATTTAGCGGATGCTGAATATCCAACTACCTATAAAGGACATGATATTCTTCCAATGGAAGGAAAGAGCTTACTTCCTATCTTCAAGACCGGACATCGCAAGGGACACGACTATCTGGGCTTTGAACACTTCAACGAACGTGCTTTTCTTTCCAATGATGGCTGGAAACTGGTTCGCCCGAAAAATAACTCTCAATGGGAATTGTACAATTTGAATGAAGACCGGAGCGAGCAACATGATCTGGCTGCTAAATATCCGGAGAAGGTGGCAGAAATGTCAAAAGCATACGAAGCATGGGCTAAGCGTTGCATGGTAGAACCTTACCCGGGACAGAAAAAGAAATAACTGTCATTCCATTTAAAACGGAATGAATAGAAACATTGAAAGAATAATGGGGATGAAGGATTCCGGATCAGGAATAACTTCATCCCCATTAATAATATCGGCTATGAGGTTATCTACAACAAGAACTATTGCTCCGCTTGCCCGATTGTAGAATACTTCATACTTCCTATTTGTCCATCCTTACTCATCGTTTCCGCCTGAATAATCACCGGAGTGGAATATTGGTTATTATAACATTCAATCACAGCTTTTCCATTTTCATCTGTCCGTACAGACGGATTCCAGTAGAGCGTCCGTCTTTTGTCTACTTTATCCATATACAATTCCTTGGTCGGGTAGGCAGGTGAATAATATTCCAGTGCATGAGTATATCCCTGAATGACTGTTTGCCGGGTACCAAGTACGGCAGTCTGACTTTTGTTCAATACATCGCGTCTGGGTAGGGGAATCAGGTAGAAAACACTGTATTTATCCAGTTTGCTGATATCCACTCCCGTACTATCCGTAACTTCGGACATTTTGGTGTTTTGAATGATGTCGTCATCAATGCCTCCGGTTCCTTTGCTGATGATGATAGAAGCCAGTCCATCCACTTCGGTCAACATCATTTGAGTTTCTGTCTCGGATAAAATGTGGTTATCCATGATATAGCAGATTGGTTTCTGCCGATAAGTAAGCTTGTCATTGCTACGATCCCAATCGAATTGCGGACTTAACTTTTCCATTAATTCCGGAATAGTTGTGACAATCTTCCCATTGTCACGTAATAAATCTACAGAACGGCGTACGTCGTAATAAGCGTCAATGCTTTTCTCATTGATTTTAGTAGCCATATTACTTCCTTGCCGGCGTTTGCTTTTGATTTCCACTTCATCCAATACATAAAGTCCTTCTACTTTCCGGATAGAATCCATGTATAGAGAATCAAAATTCTCGGCTTTTTGTAGCCAGTGGGTCAAGTCCTTCCATTCAGGATGAAGCTCCTTGTAGCCGTAGGCTCGGGGAGCAGGTGAGAAATTACGGTCGATCAGGATGGATGCATCCTTGTTGCGTTCTTTACCGACTTTCCGGGTTTGGATCACCGCTTCCGTGGTTCCTTCAAAGTCTTCTACAGGAATGGTGAAACGACCGTTTTCATCGGTCACGGTTCCTCCAGTGATAAATTGGTCATCTTTCTTCACTATCACACTAAGCGCTATATCTTTCAGCTTATTCTTGAGGATCGTTGATTTAACCTGCCCGTTCAACACTAATTGAGCTTCCGGTAACTGCAACGGAGTGAAAGGAGCAGTAGAAATGGCTTGGCTCATGTCATATTTACGCCATCCATGCACCATTAATAATATATCCAGTTCCGTTTGCTTCCGGGGAGACGGCGATACAAAATAATAACCGGGCTGATGGATATATCCTTTTAAATCAGATGTTAACAGCAAATCAGTGAAGATGTTATTGTCATACTCCAGATAATCTGACCGGACGGCATCCCGGATGCTGACTGATACATCTCCCGATACCGGTTCTCCTTTGGCATTCTTTACCTGTAACTCACAACGAATAGGAGCGTAGGGAGTATACACCTCTTTCAGTCCCTCTGCGGATAGTTGTAGAGGAGCACGTGGATTGGAAAAGACAAAACGCTCGCATAACGTATTACCAGCTCGGTTGATGAGGCTGACTTGCAGTACACCTGCCGGTAGTTTGCGGGTAGGCAGAATGAACTCTTGTGGAGCGTCCGCCCGGCAACTAATCAATTGATGAACATACGGCCGCCCCTGATGACTGATAAATACAGCCAATGTGTCTTGAGGAGTAGCGGTATTGCAGGATACTTTCACCAAAAGGGCACCGGCATTGTTGACAGTACTCAACACATACCCGTTAGGCAACGCCTGTGGAAGGGTAAATTCATATTTCTTTCCTTGAAAATCGACTTTGGCAACAGCCGGTTGTGCAGAAGGTGTATATTCAAAATGCCCCATTCCATCGTGCAAAGTCTCGAAAGAAGTGATTTCTGCTCCTTCTTTGGTATAGAGCGTTCCCGACAATTCTATATTCCCCTCATTTTTACTCTCCGCCTTGAAAGCCACTTGCGAAGTCACTCCTTCCACTAATTGCCCTCCTTCGGGAAAAAAGCGCACACTCAACTTCTCCTTAGTTTCCGACGGACGGTTCTCCATCGACGGACTAAGTTCGTAAGTTGTGATACTACGTTCCAGCTTATCACTATTCGCAAGTTGATAAATCGGGAAAGTACGTGAGAAATACTGCGGTTCGTTGAAAGCAAGCATCCAGCGGGTATAGGCACGTACCTCATAATAGCCGGATAACATGGAACGGGGAAGAATGAATTGTCCGTTCCCTTCTCCCTGCGTCAGTTTGATGATTTGTTTATCTGCTATATGTCCTGTCTGATCCACCAGTTCCACATACAGGGGGCGGCTGATCGGACTGAAAGTCTGCTTTTCGGCGAGAGTGACATAAGCCTTGAACCAGATCGTATCTCCAACATAATAACTCGTGTTGTCGAAATGCAAATAGGCTTTCTCTCGCGGATAGTTGTTGGCGAATGTTTGTGCCTGGTTCATGTATTGTGTAAATACAGTTTTAGCAGGAGGTATTTCTCCCCATGCTATTGCTAATGGTAAGCAAAAAGAAAGAAGAAAAGTAATTCGTTTGTTTTTCATCTTAGTAGGTTTTTTAACTAGCGTACAAAGTTAGAACATATTGGCCTGAAAATAGAAAACTTATTGTTCAATAAAGGAAAAAAACTATTCATAGTAAAAATAAAAGTTCACAAAAGCGTTGTATACCTGTTTGGTATCATATATACCTGATTTTGTTCTTTATTGATTAGCATTTTTCCTTCCTTTTCCATAAACTTCTCTATTTTTGTTTTCCAGATAATTGATAATACTATGGTAAAGAAGAATTTCTTAATGACTGCCCCCTTACTGATGGCATCGTTTTGTTCGGCACAAGAGAAGCCGAATGTTGTACTGATTATGGTAGATGATATGGGTTATTCCGATATTGGCTGCTACGGTGGAGAAATACTGACCCCTAATATTGATGCGTTGGCATCCAAAGGAGTACGTTTCACACAATTCTACAACACTTCACGTTCTTGCCCTGCCCGGGCCAGTTTAATGACAGGGCTATATCAACATCAGGCAGGTATCGGTCAGATGTCCGAAGGCCCGTTTAAAAATCCCGGCCAGAAGAGTCCGAATGATTGGGGAGTGCCGGGATACAAAGGATTCCTCAACCGCAATTGTGTCACAATAGCCGAAGTTCTGAAAGAAGGCGGCTACCATACCTATATGGCAGGTAAATGGCATCTGGGAATGCATGGAGAAGAAAAGTGGCCCTTGCAACGGGGATTTGAACGCTTCTATGGAATTTTGGCAGGAGCTTGCAGCTATCTCCGTCCATCGGGAGGACGCGGCTTGACCCTTGACAACACGAAACTCCCAGAACCGGAAGCACCCTATTATACAACAGATGCATTTACCGATTACGCAATCCGCTTTGTTGATGAGCAGAAAGACGACAAACCTTTCTTCCTATATCTGGCATTCAACGCTCCTCACTGGCCGTTGCAGGCAAAAGAAGAAGACATTCAAAAATTCACGAAGATCTATCGTGAGAAAGGATGGGATGAAATTCGTGAAGCAAGACGCAAACGGATGACTAAGTTGGGAATCATTGATCCGAACACAGAGTTTGCCGAATGGGAAAATCGGAAATGGGACGAGCTGACAGAGAAGGAGAAAGATGAAGTAGCCTACCGGATGGCCGTTTATGCAGCACAGGTGCATTGTGTGGATTATAATGTCGGAAAACTGCTGGACTACCTGAAGAAGAATCATAAACTGGATAACACGCTTGTCATGTTCTTGTCCGACAACGGTGCTTGTGCCGAGCCATACGCTGAATTGGGAGGCGGGAAAGTGTCTGAAATCAACAATCCGGCTTGTAGCGTGTTCCCTTCTTACGGAAGAGCATGGGCACAGGTTTCCAATACTCCGTTCCGTAAATACAAATGCCGTTCTTATGAAGGAGGTATTTCTACCCCTCTCATCGTGTCGTGGAAAAGCAATCTGAAGAATAAGAAAGGTGAATGGTGCCGTGTTCCCGGTTATTTGCCGGACATTATGCCGACAATTCTGGAAGCAACAGGAGCCGCCTATCCGGAAACTTATCACGGCGGAAATAAAATATATCCATTGGTAGGCAGTAGCCTTTTCCCTGCTATTCAAAAGAAAGCAGACTCTATCCATGAATATATGTATTGGGAACATCAGAACAATAGAGCGATCCGCTGGGGAAACTGGAAAGCAATCCGCGACGAAAAAGGAAAAGAGTGGGAATTGTACGATGTGGTTAAAGACCGTACCGAACGTAACAATCTGGCAGAACAGCACCCTGAAGTGCTTACCAAGTTAGTTGCCGAATGGGAGAAATGGGCGAATTCAAACTTTGTATTACCTAAACATCCGAAGAAATAAATAAAGGAGGAACACAAAATGAATAAATTACTAGTAAGTGCATCCGTAGCCTTGGGAGCTACCAGCCTGTCTTTCGCCCAGCAAACGGAAAAACCGAACTTCCTATTGTTCATAGCCGACGATTGTTCTCATTATGACTTGGGCTGTTATGGCAGTGTTGATTCGAAGACTCCGAATATCGACCATTTTGCCACACAGGGAGTACGCTTCACACAAGCCTATCAGGCTGTTCCGATGTCATCGCCTACCCGGCACAATCTATATACCGGTTTGTGGCCTGTACGCAGCGGAGCTTACCCCAATCATACTTGTGCCAATGAAGGAACATTGAGCGTTGTACATCATCTGCAACCATTGGGTTATAAAGTCGCGTTGATCGGGAAATCGCATATTGCCCCGAAATCAGTATTTCCTTTCGACCTTTATGTACCTCCTTTGAAAGGTGGGGACTTGAATTTTGAAGCAATTCAGAAATTTATTTCCGATTGCAAGGCGAAAGGCGAACCTTTCTGTCTGTTTGTAGCCTCCAATCAACCGCATACTCCTTGGAATAAAGGCGATGCCTCCCAATTTAATGCGGACAAACTGACACTGCCTCCTATGTATGTAGATATTCCCCAGACACGTGAGTTGTTTACCCATTATCTGGCAGAGATCAATTATATGGATCAGGAATTCGGCAATGTCCTTTCTATTTTAGATAAGGAAAAGATGACGGATAAATCAGTTGTCGTATATTTGAGCGAACAAGGCAACAGCCTGCCTTTTGCCAAATGGACTTGTTATGATGCGGGGGTACACTCTGCCTGTATCGTTCGTTGGCCGGGAGTGGTTAAGCCGGGAAGTGTAAGTGACGCGTTGGTAGAATACGTAGATATTGTCCCTACTTTTGTCGATATAATAGGAGGAAAGCCGCAGGCGAAAGTGGATGGCGAAAGCTTTAAACCGGTATTGACAGGCAAGAAGAAAGCGCACAAGAAATATTCTTTCTCCCTTCAGACCACGAGAGGCATCAATGCCGGATCGCCTTATTATGGCATCCGTTCGGTATACGACGGCCGATACAGATATATTGTCAATCTCACCCCGGAAGCTACTTTCCAGAATGTTGAAACAAAATCTCCTTTGTTTAAAGAGTGGAAAAGTCTGGCGGAAACGGATAGTCATGCAAAAGCGATGACGACTAAATACCAGCATCGTCCGGCTATCGAATTGTATGATGTGAAGAACGACCCGTATTGTATGAAAAATCTGGCGGAGGACGCGAAACAAGCTTCTACCATCAGCCGCTTGGATAAAGAGTTGAAACGCTGGATGAAGGATTGTGGAGACGAAGGACAACCTACCGAGATGCGTGCCTTCGAACACATGCCGGGAAAGAGAAAATAAGCCGTCACACATCAAAACGAATGAAACACAGAATGTAATTTATAAATCGTATATCATGAAAAAAGAATTTTTTGGTTTGCTTTGTGGATGTACTCTGCTTCCGGCATTTCTTCATGCGCAGACAGAGCGTCCTAATATTGTGATTGTATTGGCCGACGATTTGGGTTGGGGTGATGTAGGATTTCATGGTAGTGAAATCAAGACTCCCTGTTTGGATGCTCTGGTGGGCGAAGGAGTGGAACTCGAACGCTTTTACACTTCTCCCATCAGTACGCCTACCCGTGCGGGACTGATGACGGGACGTTACCCGAACCGGTTTGGTGTCCGTTCGGCTGTTATTCCGCCCTGGCGTGAGGACGGACTGGATGAGAATGAAGAAACGATGGCCGATATGCTGGCACGTAACGGATATAAGAACAGAGCCATTATTGGTAAGTGGCATCTGGGGCATACCAAGAAAGTGCATTATCCGATGAATAGGGGCTTTTCGCATTTCTATGGTCATCTGAACGGTGCGATAGATTATTTCGACCTGACGCGTGAAGGTGAACTGGACTGGCACAACGACTGGGAAACCTGCCACGACAAAGGATATTCTACCGAATTGATAACCAAAGAAGCCATCCGCTGTATCGATGCATACGAGAAAGAAGGTCCGTTTATGTTGTATGTGGCCTATAACGCACCTCATACCCCTTTGCAGGCACAGGAAAAAGATATAAAACTCTATACTGACAATTTCGACAGCCTGACACCGAAAGAACAGAAGAAAGTGACTTATAGTGCAATGGTTTCTTGTATGGACAGGGGAATCGGTGCTATTGTAGATGCCTTGAAGAAGAAAGGAATTATGGACAACACTTTCTTTATCTTCTTTAGTGATAACGGCACTGCCGGTGTTCCGGGATCTTCATCAGGACCTTTGCGTGGACATAAATTTGACGAGTGGGACGGAGGGGTACATGCACCGGCTGTTCTTTATTGGAAGAAAGCAGAGAAACAATATAAGAACTTGAGCTCACAAGTGACAGGTTTTGTTGACCTTGTTCCCACATTGAAAGATTTGGTAGGAGATCACAGCCGTCCGAAACGTGAATATGACGGCATCAGCATCCTCCCTGTATTAAACGGTAAAAAGACCTGTATCGACCGCGATTTTTATCTGGGACACGGAGCAGTAGTCAATAAAGACTATAAGCTGATAAGAAAAGGTATGAAACCGGGACTGGATTTGAAACAGGATTTCTTGGTTGATTATAAAACAGATCCTTACGAAAAGAAAAATGCCAGCGCAGGAAACGAGAAAATTGTGAAAGCTTTGTATGAGGTTGCCCTGAAATATGACACGATCACTCCTTGTATACCGGAAGTACCTTACGGTAAAGGTCGTGACGGATTCAAAGCTCCTAAAGAATGGAAAGTAGTGCGTTGAATCTGTTAACCCTATGAATTGAAAATAATACAAGATGGAAAAATCAATGATTAGTTTATGCCTCTTAGGCGGATTGGCGATAGGGAATGGGTTTGCCCAAACTCCTTCGAAGCCTAATATATTATTAATCATAGCCGATGACTGCTCCTATTACGATATAGGCTGTTTCGGAGCAGTCAACAACAAGACTCCCCATATAGATGCATTGGCTCGACAGGGGATAAAGTTCAACAGTGCGTATAATTCTGTTTCGATGAGTACGCCTACCCGGCATTGTGTTTATACAGGTATGTATCCGATGCATCATGGCGGTTATGCCAACCATAGCTCGGTCAATGCCGATGTAAAATCTCTTCCCACTTATCTGGGAAATTTGGGTTATCGGGTTGGATTGGCCGGGAAATGGCATATCAAACCTTTGGCTAACTTCCCGTTCGAAGATGTACCGGGATTCCCCAAAGGTTGTACAAGCCCAAACACTGACTATCATACCAAAGGTATCGAGAAGTTTATGGAGCGTGATGCTTCCCAACCTTTCTGCCTTGTCTTGGCTTCTATTAATTCGCATGCTCCCTGGACAGGTGGTGACGCTTCCGTTTTCGACCGGAAGAAACTTCAGTTGCCGCCACAGTTTATCGACACGGAAGTGACGCGTGAATACTATGCCAGATATTTGGCGGAAGTCGGCTTGCTCGATCAGCAGGTGGGTGACGCTATGCAGATTCTGAAAGAAAAGAATCTGCTGCAGAACACTCTTGTCATTTTCATATCCGAGCAGGGTACGCAATTTGCCGGAGCCAAATGGACCAATTGGAGTGCCGGTGTCAAGTCGGCGATGGTGGCTTCCTGGCCGGGTGTCATTAAACCCGGTACGGAGACTTCCGCTATTGTGCAATATGAAGACCTTCTTCCTACATTTATCGATGTTGCAGGCGGAAAGGTGCCTGACGTAATAGATGGAAAGAGTCTGGTAGATGTATTTCAAGGGAAAACAAAGACACACCATAAGTATGCTTATCATGTTCACAACAATGTTCCGGAAGGTCCGGCATATCCAATCCGTTCTATTTCAGACGGACGCTATCGTCTAATCTGGAACTTGACTCCGGAGGAAACATACGTAGAAAAGCATATTGAAAAGGCAGAATGGTATCTCTCGTGGAAAGCACAGGACACGGATCAGGCACATAAAATCATGAACCGCTATAAGAATCGTCCCGAGTTCGAATTATATGATATCAAGAAAGATCCGTTTGAAATGAATAATCTGGCGGATGTGAAGAAATATAGTAAGAAGAAGGCAGAACTGACGATGGAACTGCAAAAATGGATGAAACAGCAAAATGATACCGGAGCTGATAAAGACCGGCCGCGTGCTCCTAAGAATAGGCAGAAGAAAGCAGCCAATGTATAATATTCGTAATGCTACCGCTTGTTGCTCGCTGAAAGAGATTTATCTTTTTTATTTCTCATTTCTCATAAAATCTAGATAATGAGTTTATAATCAATGATATATAGTATGAGAAATGCTTTCCATACAGGCATTTCTCATACTTTTTACAGATGTTTTAACGAAAAAACGGCTATTTCTCATTCGTTTTTCAATGATTTCTCATACATCTGCCCTGTATTCATCCTGCATTTCTCATACATTTCTCATGATGACTGCATAGACGATGGTTGCTGATCTTATTTACATTGAAAACAGATGAAAGGTACTTATCATTCAAACAACCCTATGCCAGCATGTTTTTCATTCGTTATCGTCCAGTTATTGATAGAGCATCTCCATCGTTCCACTAGAGTGACGAGGGCTGTTCACTAGGCAGGGCAGACGCATTAAAAATTATTTTCCTGTAAAAGTTGTGACAAATATTTTTCATCCCATCCCGCTTTTAGTCTTTTCAGA
>OGJS01000459.1_pt1 | contig 26669 bp, 16 predicted proteins | sample 1572241 | NCBI WGS metagenome assembly OGJS01 (sample SAMEA2582145, study PRJEB24529) | metagenome | biome: Human gut stool | place: China | collected 2011 | reverse complement strand
GATTCTTAATTCTACGGGATACATCCACACGGACTACAGAAGCGGCTTCACGCAATCCACCTGCCTGAATAATCAAGTCTTCAAGGGTCATGTTATCTGCATAAGGATAAGAATCCGGTTTGGCTACTTCACCATGGATTACGACGTTGCCTCTGTCTTCCAGGTCATGAATACTCGGAATATAAAGGATATCGTTTTTCATCAGGATGATGTTTTGGGAAGTACCGTCCATAATGGCTTTAATGTCTACTGGAACAACTTCGGTAGTCAGATCTTCACGCTGGCGGTAGAGAACGGCACGGTTCAAGAAAGCATCACCGGTCAGTCCTTGAGCTTCGTTTACCAGTTCACGGACAGTATTCAGTTTTCCATTCAACTGGTAGATGCCGGGACGATAAACAGCTCCACGGATTTCAAGTTTGTTGATGAAGCGGTTAAGGATGGCTTCAGCGGTCACAACATCACCGTTTCGCATTTTATAGACACTATAGTCAAGGTCTTTGACTGTGTTTACTTCATATTCCTGTCCATTCTGGCGTATGACACGTAAGGAACGGGTGTAGGCGTCGGCTTCAAAGCCACCGGCATAGCTGATAAGAGTGGATAGACTCTCATTCTTTTTCATTTCGAAACGCATGGGGCGTTTCACTTTTCCGTCGATCTTAACCAATACGTCATAGGCGGGGACTATTACTACATCGCCTTCCTGAAGACGAATGTCATCCTGAATGTTTCCTTTCATGATAAATTGGTAGACGTCGATCGTGGCGATATTTTTGCCGTTACGTACCAGCTGGACATTGCGAAGGCTTCCTATGTCACTGACTCCACCCGCACGGTAAAGCGCATGGAAGACTGTAGCAAAAGAAGAGAGGGAGTAAGTACCCGGTTGGACAACCTCACCCATTACATTGATCTGGATAGTACGTATGCTGCCCAAAGTCAGACGGATGTCAGAGGTGGGATCATTCGCATTATTAAGACCATTATATATCTTGTTTAATGTCTTTTTGAGATAGTCATTGGCTTCAGCAATAGTTAGTCCGTTCAGGTTGACAGGACCTATTTTCTGAATGTTGATCGTGCCATCAGGAGAAATCTGTTGGCGGATAGTGTTCTGGCTGGCTCCCCAGATATCGATAATCACTTCATCACCGGGACCCAGACGATAGTTCAAGGGAGTGGCGATGTTGACGCTGGGTTCAAAAGTCAGGTTACGGGTGTTGAAAATATTTCGTCCGAAAACCTGGTTGCCACGTGCGAGGTCTTGAGTGCTCAGATGGTCTTCCAGCATATCGGAAGTGTTTTCTTTCATTTCCTCACGAAGGCGTGATTCATTGACATCGGTACCTGTTGCATTGGAAGCGTTGACATTGTTTTGCTGCTCATAGAGTTGCTTCACACGAGTTGCCTGTTCTTTGGTCACACCCCTACGTGCCAGTTCAGAGGCTAGTTGTTTCTGTTCTTTACCTTGACGGATGCCGTCCTTTACATATTCAAGAACTTGAGAGTCGCTCATATTTTGAGCCATTAAGGGAGAAAAAACTCCCAGTATCAAAAATAGAAGAAGAGTCCGAAAAAGCGTTTGTATTTTCATCGATCAATTCAAATTAGAAAAATTAGCCCACATGAATGTCTGCAGATTCAACATAACCAATAGGCATATCTACACAGGCACAGCCAAGCATATTTAACCGAACTGCTATTTTACTTTTACCATCAACACTGACCAATTCACCAACCAGTCCAGTCAAAGGTCCTTTCACGACACGAACTTTTTCACCACGTGCCAATGGAGAACTATTCATACAAATAGCTTATTCTGAATAATCAAGCATAAAACGGAAACGAGCCATCTGTTCATCAGGAATCACTGCTGGAGTACTTTCTCCACGCATCACCATATAACGGCTCACTGTAGAAAAGCTTAGAACTTCTTTACGTTCAGATGGATCAGCATGAACAAATACCATCATTGGAAGAAGAACAGATTCAACCATCTTACGACGGTCACTCCATTGATGAATTTCCTGCTGAACAGGAACAAAAGAATCAATTCCCATCTTAGATAAACGCTCGGCAACTTTCTTCTCGTGATGCATTCGAACGAGTGCTACATACCAGCGTTTTGAGTGTGCTACGCCTTCCCCTGTCCCACTACTAGGCCCGGCATTTACTGATTTCGGTTTTGTTAAAATCATACTTTTTTACCCCATGTTCATCTGTTACTTCTTAGGTAACAGACAATACATACACGAAACGCATACTACAGTGAAAATAGAAATCACATACATGACAAAGGCGTAGAAAATGGAAAAGCCTAATATTCAATAAGAAAACTATTGAATTAGGCAATGAAAAAGTATAGAGCATGGAAATAAGATTATTTCATGTTCAGATAGTTTTTTGCTCTATGTTTCAGATAAAACGAAAAAAAGTGGAAGAATATTTGCTTACTATTCGTGTTTTTGTCTATCTTTGCGTCAAATTTAAGTTCTGTTACCTAAGAAGTAACACACATATTTTACTTCTGATTATCAACATTTTACATATCTACCATCTGTCTACACAACAGTTTCTCACGTAAGATAAATTCCCTTTATTTACCTCCGTACGTTCTTTAAGTCCGAAGCCTTTCAAATAGATTTGTGTGGTTTTTATAGATTTGTGTCCCAATGATTCACTAATCATTTCAATCGATACTCCCCGATACTTCGCTGTCGTTGCCCAAGAATGGCGAAGTGTGTAAGAAGTAACAGGAGACTTCAAACGTAAAGCTCTCGCTAAGTCCTTTAAACGGTTGTTGAATCGACGGAGGGCAGACTGGTATTCCCGATAAGCCCTTTCATCCGTCCGTTTCTTATCACTGCTAAGAATATCAAACAGATAATCTGGAGAATCCGGATGAGAATCCTGGTTACTACGAAGCCGGTTGATCATTTCCTTTGCAGTATCAAGTATTTCCACACTCATCGGAGTTTTAGTCTTGATACGGTTATACCGTAACACATTCTGATCTAAAGCTGATTTCTCCAGATGAGCTAAATCCGCGAATGACATTCCACAGAATTGAAACATCAAGGCAGCAATAGCCTGCGTACGACGCAAACGCTCCGATTTGGGATCCTCATACAGAAGTCTACGTAATTCACCGATAGGCAAAGCTTTCTTTTGGCGAACATCTACTCCCGTATAAACATCATGAAACAACCGAGGCACATAAGGTGCACTACCTGCTTCCACTCCTCGATTATAAATACAACGAAGCATACGCATATACGTAGAAATCGTATTAGGCTTCAAGCCACACTCATAAAGATACTGCCCGTAACGTCGTAAACGCTCGCGGGTGACCTGTCTGAACGACACATTGGACGTGCCACAAAATTTGCTAAAAGAGAAGATAGCATTCTTATAGACATGCGCTGTAGAATGCCTTCCTTCCTTTCGCAAACGACCGATGTAGAACTCTGCACATCGGCTAAACCCATTTTTGTTCATCATTTGCATCACTAGTTATTTTATATATGCCATTTGGCAAGCGGCAAAAAAACAAATCTTTTTGCATACCTGACACGTACTTACTAGATGCAGTCCTATTTTTTATCATTTTTAACTTTATTACAATCAGCAAATTATGACAGTAAAAATGGTATCACTATCATTGCTGCGCTGACAAATAAACGGTAAAAGAACTAAAAAAATATCCGGATGCGCACAAAAAGAACATCCGGATATCACTCTCTTTTTACCTTCTGACTAATTACCTTTCTGAATAGTTTGCCAGATTGTAACATACCGGCTTAGTGCTATTACCTACACGGTAAATACCGAACTTGAAGTAATAACCATCATCGTCGTTACGTCCAATCATGATTTTTTCATTGTCTACAATGTGTTTACTAACCTTTTTCCCTTTTTCCTGATAGTCCATCTGCACATCGAGCATACCCGGTTTTACAATCGTTTCCGCCTCTTTGCCATAGACTGTCCAGTCGATATGAATGCGGAATGTAATCCAGCAGTCTTTCGGAAAATCGGCATAAGGCATTTTGTAAGCAATGGTCGATGCTTTATAGTCTGATGTTACAGGTTTCATGATCGGTGTTTTTTCGGGATTTGCGTTGCAACGGTCGTCTTTATCCGTCAGCCACTTACGGTCGGAATTTGCTTTGATATAGAACCATCCGCCGGAGAACCCGAACGCCAATGGAGGATAGCCTCCTTGTTCCACGAGCCATCCGTTGGCCTTTCCGGCCTGATATACAGGATTTCCTTGTTTGTCCTTCACCGGATTACCTTGTTTATCCAGCTTGGCTACTTTCTCGTGCCCTTCATTCTTTTTAAAGATTGTAGTCTTTTCCAGTTCAACGAACTCGTCAATCGTCAGTTTCTTCACTTCGCCCTGTGGAGTTTGTACCAATGTACGATCCGGCATCCCATGCCATTGGGCAAAAATTGTCGAGACATCGCTACCCAATGAAGAAGGAATATATACGGCAAACTCATAGTCGCGGGAAGCTCCTTGCGGACAAATACCTTTCCCATGATGATATACAGTTTTGGTAATCTGTGCTTTCTGATAAACATCGGCAGGCAGGCCTTTGAAATCATCGGAAGTTGCATAACAATAAGAAAATTCCGCACGCCCTTTTGTTTCCCCTTTGGCATATCCTGACAGGGTGTTATCATCTTCCTTCAATTCAAAACGATAGGAAGGCTTACCGTTGAACATACGTGTAAAGTCGCGTTGAATTGCATGAGGCTTTTTAGTCCCTACTGCTACCCAGCAATCGTCTATAATTTGATTGACGCGTGCCGAATCCGCCTGCACGTTTACCCGTTCCGTAAGCGGAACCAACGTTTGTGTATCTTTGGTTTGAGCGGTCAGTGCCGTACATCCTACTGCTACCACACAGATAGCAAAAATGTTTTTCTTCATTCTATTCGGTATTAAGTTTGTTGACGGTGCAAAAATACGAAAGGCAACCTCATCGGCTGCCTTTCTTTTGTCTCAAATGTTCTCACATTTGTGTAATTTTACTGTCAACACCCGCCTACAAACTTAATTGGGGGCTTCATCGTCATAATCTTCTTCAAGTATATCTACTTTCTGTATACTCATTTTTCCATCGGCAGTGATCGTTATGGAAAGCGGCATATACAAATCTGTCTGCGGATAACAAACACTTGCGGCATAGACAATCCCCTGCGGAGTGGTCTTGTCATATACAATGCCTTCCAATATAGACTTAGATAGGAAGTTCGCATCGACTACCGATGAAAAATCATTCTTGGTAAAGGTCTTGTTCAACACGGTTTCATTACCACGAGTCAGGTGCAACACTATTTTATTGTCGACATAGGTATCTCCCAGCTCGTTTGTCACATGGGGCAGATTTTCATCCGGAGTACGCGAAACGAGGGAATGATAATCTTTCCCCTTAAATTTAAAGTCGGTTTCGCTCTTAGACGTCTGCATACGCTGCAATCCGTGAGCATCCACACTGTCTATCATCGCCAATGTCGACGTATTATCTGAAGATCCTTTTTTACCGCCACATGCACTCACAGCCACTGCCAACGGCAATAAAAGCCAATAAATTAGTTTTCTCATACGTAAGTTTTCTGTTTATAAATAGATAGCAAAGGAACAAAAAGAGCGGGATATTTACAAGTGTAACCGACATTTTTCCTACATTTGCAGGAAAGAAGGAATACTTTTACAACAATTACAGATTTAAAAACCTGCAAACCTAACACCATGCGCGAACGAATTACAACAATTCTTTTTCTCATCCTTGCCTACTGTAGCAGTGGCAATGTGTATGGGCAAAAAGTAAATTATCAGCAATTCGACAACATCTATCTCGGGGCCGAAGCTTCGGTGATTAGTTGCTTCCTGCAAGATAGCGAGGGACTGATATGGGTGGGTTCCAACAAGGGGTTATTCAGTTATGACGGTTATTCCACACAACAGCATTTCACGTATGGAGAACGTACTAACACACGTATCTACTGCGGTATTATAGCAGATAACACTTATTTATATCTGGGAACAGATAACGGGATTCTTGTTTATAACTATCGAACAGACAAATATGAGCAACCGGATACTGATTTTCCAACGGATGTCCGTACCATGGTACTCCAGGGAGATACATTGTGGATAGGTTCGTTGAACGGATTATATACTTATCAGTTAAAAAGCCGTCAACTGAATCATTTCGACAGCAAACAGACCGGATTGCCTCATAACACCATCTATTCCATCATTCATACAAAAGATAATCAAATTTATATAGGTACTTACAACGGATTATGCCGCTATGTGCAGGCAAGTGGAAAATTTGAAAACATCCTTTTGCCCGTTAACCGGGGAGGCAGCAATTTGTTTGTCAATTCTCTGTTGGAAGACACCACCCGACAATGTATCTGGATCGGGATGGAAGGTTATCTCTTCCAATACAATCCCACTATAGGAGAGATGAAGGCGATAGAGGTATTTCATAACAACTCCATCAAATCACTGGCACTGGACGGAGATGAAAATTTGCTGGCAGGTACAGACAACGGGCTTTATGTGTACCAGAATGACAAAGAACCTTTGCAGCATATCATTCACGATTCACGCAATATCCAGTCACTAACCAACAATATTATCTGGAACATATTCTCGGATCAGGAACATAATATCTGGCTGGGAACAGATTATGGCATTTCCCTGTCACGCTATAACAGTGCGCTGCAATTTGTACCGATTTCTCAAATCACAGGCACAGGAGACGGAAATCAGTTCTATTCCCTGTTCCGGGATTCCAAAGGATTCTATTGGTTCGGAGGTACAAACGGAGTGATCCGGTTCACCCATCCTGCAGGCAATAAACACGATGCTATCTGGTATAGAATGGGGGATAAAAACCATCCGTTATCCCACAACCGGATACGACACATCTACGAGGATAGAGAACAGCAGTTATGGATAGCCACAGACGGAAGTATCAACCGCTATGACTATAATACCCATCAATTTGTACACTACAACATCGTAGACAGTACAGGAACTTATAATACCAACTGGGCTTATTACCTGTTTGAAGATACTGACGGGAAGCTTTGGATCGCCACCTGTCTCGGAGGTATCTTTGTTGTGGACAAACATAAACTGATACAATCTGCCGGAAGATCGTATGTGGCCGATCAAAATTATTCCATTCATAATGGGCTGTCGGGGATGTTCATTAATCAGATTGTCCCTGATGCGGAAGGTAATGTATGGGTATTGTTATACAACAGCAAAGGAATAGACAAAATCAATGCCCGTACGCGGCAAGTGACAAAGCTGTTTGCCGATGAATTAAGTGGCGAGAAGAGCCCGAACTACCTTTTACGGGATGAAGACGGCATGCTTTGGGTAGGATTTCACGGAGGGGTGATGCGTATCAATCCCAAAGACTCGAGTCAGCAAAGTATCTCTTTCGGCAATTTCAGCAATAACGAGATTCTGTCTATGACCTCTGTAAAAGAACATATCTGGGTTTCCACCACTAACGGACTTTGGATCATCGACCGGAGAACAATGGATGCCCGCCAGCAAAGCCTGACGGATAAACGTTTCACCAGTCTCATGTTTGATCCGGAAGATGGAAATATCTATCTGGGAGGTGCAGACGGGTTCGGCATATCCCGTCCCGAAATACAAGCCATGAGTCAGCCGGAACACTCCATTTTACTGACTGCCTTATATATCAACAATCAACTGATGTCTCCGCATACCGGAGAGGATATTCCCAACATCCGCTATACCGATGCTATCGAACTAAAATACGACCAGAACAACCTGGCTTTCGAACTTTCAGACCTGCCCTACTCGCTGGAAGAAAAACATGAATTCGTCTACCGGCTGGAAGGTATGGACAAAGAATGGAATTTCCTGCAATCCAACACGAATCGCATTACGTACAGTAATTTGGGTTATGGGGATTATCAGCTAGTAATCAGCAAAGTAGAAAAGAGCGGTTCTCCTTCCGAGCATCCATATATCCTGAATATTAAAATTCTCCCTCCATGGTATTACACACTTTGGGCAAAGATAGCCTACATTCTTTTATTCTTGAGCCTCATTGCCTGGGTTATCAACTTTTTCCGTGTCAAGAACCGTCTGAAAATGGAACGGATGGAAAAAGAGAAGATTCTGGAGCAATCACGCCAGAAAATGGCTTTCTTTACCCATTTGTCTAATGAATTAAAGACACCGCTTAGCCGGATCATCGCTCCTGTCAGTCAATTGCTCCCCGTTGCAGAAGAAGTGCATGAGAAACAGACACTGGAGGAGGTGCAGCGTAATGCAATGAAAATAAACTCATTGATTCATCAGGTATTAAACTTCAACCGGATAGAGGATAATAAAGATTCGCTGCTGATTTTGTCGCGTATCGAACTTGTGTCATTCAGCCGTAGCCTGTTTTCTGTCTATGAGGAAAACAAACAGATCACATTCCATTTCGAGACGAATAAAGCCAAGATTTATGCTGATATGGATGCCATCAAACTTGGAGTGATTTTAGATAATCTGCTTTCAAATGCCGTCAAATTCACCCCGGATGGCGGAAGCGTCCGTCTGTCTCTTTTCTATCGTGAAGAAACGGGATTGTTGGATATCTGTGTTTCAGATACAGGAAGCGGAATCCCGCAACAAGATATTCCATATATCTTCCAGCGCTTTTTCCAGTCTCCACATTCCGGCAATAAGGAAGGTACAGGTATCGGACTTTATCTGGTCAAGACTTATACGGAACTTCATGGCGGTCACATCAACGGAGTCACCTCGAACGAAGGAAAAGGAACTTCCATTGGCCTGAATATCCCTGTCATCGCCGTAGAGAAAGAAGAGATTCCGGCAACACAGGTGAAAAAGCAGTTGGAATCGTTGCCTGTTCTTAAACCAATCGAAGCAGAATCTCAAGATGAGAAATTTCTGTCGAACATTATCCGCCTGATTGAGGACCATCTTTCTGAATCGGAATTGAATGTAAATGCACTTTGTGAATTATCCGGTATCAGCAATAAGCAGATTTACCGGAAAATCAAACAGCTGACCGGAATGTCTCCAGTGGAATACATCAAATCGATCCGGATGAAAAAGGCGGCCATGTTGTTGCAACAAAAGAAATTTACCATTGCCGAAGTGATGTACATGGTAGGCTTTTCCAATCACTCTTACTTCTCCAAATGTTTTCAGGCAGAGTTCGGAAAAACGCCACGCCAGTACCTTAATGAAGACCTGTAGAGGGGTTTTGGGGCATTTCGTCCTATTTTTATCCTTATATGTCCAATCTGTGCTTTTATTGAAATGACCAATAAATTACTTTTGTTGCTGTCAATAAACCGATAAATTTGATAGCATGAAAAGACTGTTGATCCTTACCTTTATTTGTTTGATATCTGCCTTTGTCAAAGTGCAAGGCAAATCATCCTCTACACCTATTATATATATAGATGGAAATGGGGTGATGCGTTGGAGTGACACCCGCCGGGAGGCTTCCTTTTTCGGTGTTAATTATACGCTGCCTTTCGCCCATGCTTACCGTGCCATTGGATATTTGGAACTGGACCGCAAAGCTGCTATAGACAAAGATGTATATCATATCTCCCGTCTGGGACTGAATGCTTACCGTATTCATTTATGGGATGTGGAACTGACAGACGGACAGGGAAATCTCCTCGAAAACGAGCATCTCGACTTGATGGACTACCTGATTGCCAAACTCAAAGAACGCAATATTCATATTGTGATTACCGCGCAGACCAACTTCGGGAACGGATATCCCGAACGAAACATACAGACGGGCGGCTTCTCCTATAAATATGATAAATGCGATATGCACTCCCACCCGGAAGCTATCGCTGCACAAGAAACCTATCTTCATGGTTTGGTGAAGCACGTCAATCCATATACGGGGTTAGCTTATAAAGACGATCCCTCCATTGTTGGGTTCGAAATCAATAATGAACCTTGTCATTCCGGTACGAAGAAAGAGGTAAAAGCCTATATCAACCGGATGCTGAAAGCGATCAATAAAACAGGAAACCGCAAACCTGTATTCTATAATGTAAGCCACAACGGATATGTAGTAGAGGCTTATTACAAAACTGCCATTCAGGGAACTACTTATCAATGGTATCCCATCGGACTGGTATCCGGACAGACACAGCAGGGAAATTTCCTTCCCTATATAGACCGCTATGATATTCCCTTTTCCGATAAAGTGAAAGGATTCGATAAGAAAACACGGATGGTATATGAGTTCGATCCGGCAGATATCATGTATTCTTATATGTATCCGGCCATGGTACGCACTTTCCGTACAGCAGGTTTTCAATGGATTACCCAGTTTGCGTATGATCCGATGGATATCGCTTATGCCAATACGGAATATCAGACTCATTTCTTGAATCTTGCCTATACGCCTCATAAAGCCATCAGTATGAAGATAGCTGCCGAAGCTGCACGCAGTCTGAAAAGAGGTGAATCATACGGCAGTTATCCACAGGACACTTTATTTGGTGACGGTTTTCGTGTCAGTTATACAGAGGACTTGAGCGAATTAAATAATGGAAAGAAATTCTATTATTCCAATCATACCAACACCCAGCCCAAAGATGCGTCACAACTTGTTTCCATTGCCGGTTGTGGCAGTTCTCCGATCATTCATTATGAGGGAACAGGTGCTTATTTCATGGATTGCCTCGAACCGGGAGTCTGGAGACTGGAAGTGATGCCGGACGCGGTAGTAGTGAACGATCCGTTTGCCAAACCGTCACTCGATAAAGAAGTGGTTACCATCGCTTATGGTGCTTGGGACATGGCTTTGCAAATACCTGATTTAGGGATGGAATTTACCTTTACGGCCCTCAATCAAGGAAATCAGCAGAAAGGAGATGTGACAGACGGGATTATCCGCGGACTTCGTCCGGGTACCTATCTGCTGAAACATAAAAACTGTACGCCCAAACAGAACTGGCAGGCAGACTCTCAATGGAATTCCATCCGCATCGGAGAGTATGTGGCTCCTGCTCCACGTGTGACGGATTATAAAGTCGTTCATACTCCATCGGCAACCACTGAAGCAAATAAGGATTTGACGATTAGTGCACAGGTGGTAGGAACCGAATTCCCGGATTCTGTGATTATCTACACCGATAAGATATCTTTTTGGAATGAGCATAATCCATATATCAAGATGAAACGTACAGGCGGATATACCTATCAAGCAACGATACCCGCTACAGAAATAAAGGATGATTGTTTCAGGTATAACATCATCGTATGCCGGGGCAACAGCACTCGCACTTATCCCACAGGAAATTCCGGTTACAGGAATTCATCATCGGGAATAAAGGGAAATCCACTGGACTGGAATTATACTTCCGGAGCCTATTGGACTACTCGTGTTGTTGCCCCAGATAGTGCGATACCACTATTGACTATTACGGACGCAGATAGCCGGATAGAAGCATACACGCTTCCCGAATGGAATGATCTCCAACGTACTTTGGTTGATTCTTCTCCGGTGGAAAAACCTTTGCTCCGGTTCCGGTTTACTCCTAAAGGAGAAAATCCGCACTATTTCCTCCGCACGTTCGTAAAGAACCTGATTGAAGAAAGAAAAGAAAGAGTAAAGGATTGTAGCGTTCTCTGTATCCGGGTAAATCGCACGAAAGCACTTCCAGAAGGACTCAGTGCCGGTTTCGTAACGTCAGACGGATATACTTATAAAAGCCCTTGTCCTGCTCCATCATCGGAGGGAATCATACGGATACCGTTGAAAGATTTACGCCAGACAGACACGGCACTGCTGCCGATAGCTTATCCGACCTTCTTGAAACAGTATTTCCATCCGGAAACGGAAATCGCATTTTTACCGGAAAGGATTGAAAAGCTGGAGCTATCAATGTCAGGAAACAAGAAAGGTTTAGTCGAGATTGAACTAGGAAATATCTGGCTGGAATAATCGTTCTTAAAGTTCCCCGTTGTCGAAGCCTTTGTTCCTCGGTGAGGAAAGGGTCGTTCCTCGGTGAGGAACAAGGTCTTCCTCGGTGAGAAACAAATCTTTCGTCTGAACCACGTCTGAAGCCTTCTGAAAAGGGGTAGCAAACGGAAGAGACAGAAAGAGAAAAGCCACTGATTTTTAATAAAAAAGTAAAAATAAATCTATTATCAATAACACAGTAATTATGAACAGGAATATCTTAAATCTACGCCATCTGACTGTACTACTTATGTTGTGTACAGCCTTTTTAGGAGGCACCATTCCTGCCTTCGCCCAACAAGGAGGCAAGAAAATCACTGGACAAGTGATTGACGAGAACAAGGAACCGATGATCGGAGTAAGTATCCTCATTGTCGGTACTTCTACCGGAACAGTGACCGATTTCGACGGTAATTATACACTCAATGTGCCACAGGGCAGCAAAGAGTTGCAATTCTCTTATGTAGGATATGAAACAAAGGTTGTACCAGTTCCTGCCAACAGTACTACTTTGAATGTCCAGTTGAAAAGTGATTCACAGGTATTGAGCGACGTTGTAGTAATCGGCTATGGTACGCAGCGTAAAAGCGACCTGACAGGTTCGGTAACTAACGTCAGCAGCAAGGACTTCAACATGGGGTTGGTCAGCTCTCCCGAGCAACTGATTAATGGTAAGATTTCCGGTGTGCAAATCATGTCCAACAGTGGTTCGCCTACTGCGGGAAGTACGATCCGTGTGCGTGGTGGTGCTTCACTGAACGCTAGTAATGACCCTTTGATCGTACTGGACGGGGTTCCTTTGGAACAGGGAGGCATCAGCGGTAATGACGGGAATTTCCTTAGCCTCATCAACCCGAACGATATTGAAAGTATGACCATTCTGAAAGATGCTTCTTCGACTGCCATTTACGGTTCGCGTGCATCCAACGGGGTTATTCTGATTACTACCAAGAAAGGAAGTTCGGATAAACTGAAGATTACATTCAGTACGACAAATTCCATCCAGACACGTACCAAGCTGGCTGATATGCTAAGTTATGACCAATTTGTCAACACTATCCGTACGCAAGGAACGACTGCCCAACAATCTTTACTCGGCACAGCCCATACGGACTGGAATGATGAGATTTACCAGAATGCTTTCGGTACGGATAATAATCTTAGTATCTCCGGAAAAATTGCTAAAAACTGGCCATTTCGTATATCAGTAGGTTATTACAATCAAAGCGGTTTGTTACGCACAGACAACGCAGAACGCTACACGGGAAGCATCATGGTAACCCCCTCTTTCTTCAAAGACCACTTGAAACTGAATATTAATGCGAAAGGGTCTATTAACAACAACACATTTGGTAACACGAATGCTATCTGGGCAGCTTCTACAATGAATCCAACCATCCCTGTTTATTCAGGACTGGATACTTTTGGAGGATACACGGAAGCAATAGACAATACAGGTGCACCAGCCAACGGTGCTGTAATGAACCCGGTGGGACTTATCAAAATGAATGATTCCCAAAGTAACGTAAGACGTTTCATCGGAAATATCGATGCGGACTATCGTGTTCATTTCTTCCCCGATTTAAAGCTACACGCTACATTAGGTTACGACTATGCACAAGGTAAGGGAAGTGTATATGTTCCGGCGGAAGCTGCACAGAATTACACCACTTCCGGTCTGGATTACAGCTACGGTCCACAGAAGAAAGAAAATCGCCTGCTGACTTTGTATGCCAACTACAACAAATTGGTAGAATCGATTAAAAGTAGTTTTGACGTAACAGCCGGTTACGATTATCAGTACTGGAAAGCTACAACTCCGCTTTACTACGAAATGAACACGCTGGGAGAAATACAAAAGACTTCAAAGGCTAAAGACGAACGCCATGTACTACTTTCATACTACGGTCGTCTGAATTATTCGTTCGATTCACGTTATATGCTAACTACCACCATCCGCCGGGACGCTACTTCACGCTTTGCCAAGAATGTACGTTGGGGTACTTTCCCCTCTGTAGCCTTGGGATGGAGAGTGACAGAAGAATCTTTCCTGAAAGATAATAAAGTATTGAGCAATCTGAAAATTCGTGCCAGTTACGGTGTGACCGGACAACAGGACGGTATTGGTAACTACAATTATCTACCTATCTATACTCAAAGCCAAAATGGTGCGGAAGGTATCATGGGAAATGAATATATTCATACCTACCGTCCCAGCTCTTACGTCCCTGACTTGAAATGGGAAACTACTACTTCATGGAATATAGGATTCGACTTCGGCTTTCTGGAAGACCGTATTACCGGTAGCTTTGACTACTACACTCGCCAAACTAAAGATTTGATTGCAACAGTTCCCGCCGCAGCAGGTACCACCTTCGACCGTAACATCACCACCAATGTGGGAAATGTGGACAGTCAGGGTATTGAATTCAGCGTGAATGCAACTCCTATCCAGACAGAAGACTGGAACTGGGATGTCAGCTTCAACATGACTTGGCAAAAGATGAAGGTAAAAAATCAGTCTTTATCTGCCGGAACTGTCGCTACAAATACTTCAGTAGGTCCATATATCGACAGTTACCAAGTACAAACATTAAGTGAGGGATACGCCCCTTATATGTTCTACGTTTATCATCAACTCTATGATGAAAAAACAGGAAAACCGGTAGAAGGTGCCTATCTTGATGTGAATGGAGACGGACAAATCAACTCTTCCGATTTATATCGTTACCACTCTCCCGCTCCGGATTACATTCTCGGTTTCAGTACTTCACTGCGCTGGAAAAAATGGACCTTGAGTACAAGCTTGCGTGCAAACATCGGCAACTATGTCTATAATGCCATGGCTATGAACGCTGGAGCCTGGGAAACAGTAAGCTACAACTCCTATCAATTGAATAACCTGTCTACAAGTTATCTGAAAACCGGATTCCAGACCCGTCAGTACTTGTCCGACTATTATGTAGAAAATGCTTCTTTCCTGAAAATGGATAATCTATCGTTGAACTATAATTTCGGTCAAATCTGCAAAGGATGTAGCCTGAATGTGAGTGCTATGGTTCAGAACGTATTCTGTATCACCAAGTACAGCGGTGTCGACCCGGAGGTTCCTAATGGTGTGGATAATTCCTTCTATCCACGTCCGCGCACCTTCTCACTGAATGTAGGTTTCAACTTCTAACTATTTAAAAACAAGCGAATCATGAAAAAGATATTATATACAGCCTTCTATTTTTGCAGTGCATTATTGCTGAACTCCTGCATAGGCGACTTAGACCAATATCCGCATGAAGACGAAACATCTTCTACGATATATACCAATGCTGAAAACTATAAAGCCGTTTTAGGTAAGATATATGCTGCCATGGTGACCACCGGACAGGAAAAAGGGGGTGATCCAGACTTGAGCAGTAATAGTGGACAGGATTATATGCGTTGCTTCTTCAACCTGCAGGAATGTGGAACAGACGAGGTGGCCTCTACCTGGTTGTCAGGTGATAATGTGAGTGGATTGACTTATTTAAGTTGGGATGCTAATGATCCTTGGGTATCGGACATGTACTATCGGATTTATTATAACATAGCATTGTGCAATGAATTTCTCCGTAACGCAACCGATGAAAAGCTGGCAGAATTTAGCGAACAGGATCAAGCTGAAATCCGCCATTACCGGGCTGAAGCTCGTTTCATGCGTGCTTTATTCTACTACCATGCAATGGACTTATTCCGCAACATCCCGTTCATAACAGAGAATGACCCGACTGTCGGCTATCTGCCTCCACGTTATACGTCTGCACAAATTTTCAGTTATATAGAATCTGAATTAAATGCCATTACAAATGATATGCTTAGCAAAGGGGATTGTCCTTATGGACGTGCTTCACAAGGAGCCGCCTATACATTGCTTGCCAAACTTTATCTGAACGCAGAGGTGTATATTGAAACGTCGAAGTATACAGAATGTATCGCTGCCTGTCAACAGGCTATCGCACAGGGATATTCATTGGAAGATGACTACAGCAAACTATTCAATGCGGATAATGATAAGCGTACTGCCAACGAAATTATATTCACCTTACCTGTGGACGCTACACATACCGTATCTTGGGGTTCTTCCACCTACATCGTCTGTGGTGCCGTAAGTAATACTTCCGACAAACAGATTCCTGAAAATTATGGTGTGAAAAGCGGTTGGGGAATGTTCCGTGTACGCGGAGAAATTCCGGCCTTATTTAGCGGAACTGATGATAAGCGCTATATGTTCTTCACTGACGGACAAACACAATATCTGGATGTGATAGATAACCAGTCAAACGGATATTTTGTAGAAAAATGGACTAACCTGACAGATGCCGGAGCAACTGCTTCCAACACTGCAGATGGTGGTGTAAATACAGATTATCCTTTATTCCGTTTGGCAGACGTATATCTGATGATGGCGGAAGCTGTGGTACGTGGCGGAACGGGTAGTGATAAAGGAACTGTATTGGGATATATCAATAAACTGCAAGAACGTGCTTATGGCGACGACTCTCATAATAAAGCGGAAGCCGACCTGACACTGGACTTTATCCTGAAAGAACGTGCCCGTGAACTTTATTGGGAAGGATACCGTCGCACCGACTTAATCCGTTTCGGAATGTTCACTACCGACAAATATCTGTGGCAATGGAAAGGTGGTGAAAAAGGTGGCGTAGCTGTAAATAGCAAGTATAATATCTATCCGATACCGGCTACCGAACTGACGGCTAATCCCAATTTATATAATGAAAATTATTAATCATCCTCTAATACAAACGATATATGAAAACTATAAATAGTCTGTTCCTTGCATTGGCGGCTCTCTTTATATGGAGTGCCTGTGAAGATGACGCAGATAAATATTATTTATCGAGCCTGACAGAAAATGAATTGATAGCTTCTACAAACAACATTGTATTGACGGAAGATATCGCACAAAAGAATGTTCTGTCACTGGCATGGACCGACCGGACATTGGCTATCAACAATCCGGATTTCAAACCAACCAACTTATTGAAAACAAGTATACAGGTTGCATTAAACGAAGATTTCTCCGGAACGATCGTTGAGTCTACCGAAACCTCTCTTTCCAAGACTTACAATGGAGCCGAATTAAATATTGTCACCAATAATCTGGGGGTTGAAGCCAATGTAGCCACTAAATTCTATTTCAGACTGAAAGGAACAACGGGGAACAACATCGAACCGGCATATAGCAATGTGGAAGTAATCAACATCACTCCTTATGAACTGGATATGCGTTTCGCCAGCATGCTGGATCAAAACGGCACAGACACCGGTATGAGTTTATTTTCAGTAAATACAGATGGTGTATACAAAGGATTTGTAGGAGTAAATGCCTGGTACAACTTCCTGATTAAAGAAGCCAACGGAACGATCTGGAGAAATGACAACGAAACCGGAATGCCGTTCTTACTAACTACAGCAGGGGATTGGAAATGCTGGTTCCCAGGAGTTGGAGGTTGTTATTATATCACATTTGACACGAATAATAAGCAATGGAACGGAATACAAATACCAACATTGAACGTCAGTGGAGATATCGATGCAACAATGGAATTTAACCAAACAAGCAGAAAATGGACAGCTACATTCAATGCTAATGCAGCCGGAAGTATGACTATCCAAATCAGTGGAACGGGTAAATTATATGACCATACATGTGCCAATCCGAATGATAATGGTGGATACGACATTGATGACACGAAAGCTAAAGATACTCCTATGGCATTCAGCGGCAGCAGCACAGCGTTAAATCTCGGAGAAACAGCTGGAGACATAACAGTTAATGTGCCACAGGCAGGAGAGTGTACGCTTTCTATCGATCTAAGCAACCCTCAACAATGGACTGTATCAGTAGAAGAAGGTTCTATAGAACCGGAGCCGGAACCGGAAGAGGGACAATATTTGTATTTGCCGGGAATCGGCCAAGGTAGCGACTGGACATACGATCATAAAATTGAAGTGTACTATAAGGAAGAACAAAAATATGCAGGTATAGTGGATGTCAACTCACAATACGGAAATTATGCGATGACCCTGTTCTCATCAGGAGATGCATGGGACACCGACAAAATGTACACCATTGCCAATGATGACTCGGAAAGTACGGCAGAAGCTGGAACTCTTGTAAATGGACAAGCAAAGAATATTCCTGCACCTGCTGCCGGTCTTTATCTGTTTGACGTTTCATTAAAAGAGTTGACCTATAAAACTTATGCAGTTGGAAATAACATCTATTGTTATTATGGAATAGAGGGGGATAACAATTTATATCCTATCGCCACAACAGGAACTACCGGAGAATATTCGGGAACGATTACGTTATCACAAGATTCTAACTGGGGTATCAAATTTTATATAAAAGATGACTGGACCGGAGCGTATGGAGGAAGCAATGGAAAACTATATTATAACAGCAACGACGGTATTCCATTGACTGCCGGAACTTATACTATCACAGTCAATCTGATAGACGGTACTTATTCCGCTTCTAATAAATAACCTTTAGATAACAGTATATAATTATGAAACGATTCAAAAATATATTGATGGCTTCCGCACTACTGTGCGGAGCCTTCTTCACAGCCTGTGACAACAATGATGATAAACCGGTATTTCCAGAAAATCAAGATCAAGCCTATGACATGTCTGGTTTTGCCAAAGGAGCCGATGTCAGTTGGTTGACAGAAATGGAAAAGGAAGGTTACAAATTCTATGATGCTGAAGGAAACGGACATGAATGTATGTCACTACTCCGGGATTTGGGCATGAATGCCATCCGTCTACGTGTATGGGTAAATCCCGATCAGGGATGGTCGGAAGAGGAAGGTTTCTTTAATCCGGAAGGATGGTGTGATAAAGACGATGTAGTGACCAAGGCGTGGCGCGCTCACAACTTAGGCTACCGTATTATGATTGATTTCCATTATAGTGATATTTGGGCGGATCCGGGACGGCAAGAGAAACCGGCGGCTTGGGCCGACCTATCCTTTGATGAATTAAAACAAGCAGTAGCCGACCATACCACTGAAGTATTAAGTGCAATCAAAGCAAGAGGTATCGATGTAGAATGGGTGCAGGTGGGTAATGAGACACGTACAGGCATGTTAAAACCTGACGGAGCTGCTAGCAGCGGAAAAACCGCCAACTTCGCTCAACTGGTAACAGCGGGATACGATGCCGTTAAAACAATCTACCCGGAAGCTAAAGTTATCGTACATATCGATCAGGGCAATAATCCCAATCGATATATCTGGCTGTTTGACGGTCTGAAAGCTGATGGGGGAAAATGGGATATAATCGGCATGTCTCTTTATCCGGAACCGGATACCCAAGACTGGCGACAATTAAACAATGATTGTATTGCTAATATGAAAAGTCTGATTGAACGATATAATACACCTGTCATGATGTGTGAGCTTGGTATTTACTGGAATTATGAAGAAGCAGAAGAGTTTTTTACCGATTTCATGACTAAAGCTAAAGAAATAGATCAATGCCTCGGTGTTTTCACTTGGGAACCTCAAAGTTACGGTGGTTGGAAAGGCTATCACAAAGGCTTGTTTGACGATACCGGTAAACCCACCAGCGCATTTAATGCTTTCAAGAGATAAGATTATTGAATCATTTTTTATAACTTTACCCCGAATCCAAAATATTTTATACCTGAAAAGCAAAAATGAACATGAAACACCAAAAACAGTTATTAGCTGTACTTTTGATGGGCGTCGCTTGCACATTGCAAGCGCAACGCAGTGAGACGCTGCTCGAGAAAAACTGGAAATTCAGTAAAGGAGATTTTAAAGAGGCTAGCCAGCCGGAGTTTAATGACACTAAATGGGAGTCGGTTGTTATTCCGCATGATTGGGCGATTTTCGGTCCATTCGATATGAATAATGACCTGCAGAATGTAGCTGTAACACAGAACTTCGAGAAAAAGGCTTCCTTGAAAACAGGACGTACCGGTGGGCTCCCTTATGTAGGCACCGGATGGTATCGAACCAGTTTTGATGCTCCTGCCGATAAGGAGGTGACGCTGCTCTTTGATGGCGCCATGAGCGAAGCACGTGTCTATGTAAATGGAAAAGAAGCTTGTTTCTGGCCTTTCGGCTACAACTCTTTCCACTGTAACGTGACGTCTTTATTAAACAAAGACGGAAAGAATAATACGCTGGCCGTACGTTTGGAAAATCGTCCGCAGTCCTCGCGCTGGTATCCGGGAGCAGGTTTGTATCGTAATGTGCATCTGATCGTGACTGATAAAGTGCACGTGCCTGTATGGGGAACACAAATCACAACTCCTCATGTCAGCAAGGACTTTGCAGCCGTACGTCTTCAAACGAAGATTGATAATGCCGATGAGAAAACACAAATCCGTATAGAAACAGAGATTCTTTCTCCGGACGGAAAAGTGGCTACCAGCAAAGAGAATACGAGCCGCATTAATCATGGACAACCATTCGAACAAAACTTTATTGTAAATGCGCCCGAGCTCTGGTCGCCGGAAAGTCCGTCGCTCTACAAGGCTGTTTCCAAAATTTACGCAGATGATAAACTGGTGGATACTTACACGACCCGTTTCGGTATCCGCAACATTGAATATATCGCTGATAAGGGTTTCTATTTGAACGGAAAACATCGCAAATTCCAAGGGGTATGCAATCATCATGATTTAGGTCCGCTGGGTGCCGCTATTAATGTGGCAGCACTTCGCCATCAGCTTACATTGCTGAAAGATATGGGATGTGACGCTATCCGTACTTCTCATAATATGCCGACTCCCGAACTCGTAGCATTGTGTGACGAAATGGGATTTATGATGATGATTGAACCGTTCGATGAATGGGACATTGCCAAGTGCGAAAACGGTTATCACCGTTATTTCAATGAATGGGCGGAACGTGATATGGTAAATATGCTCCATAATTATCGGAATAATCCGTGTGTGATTATGTGGAGTATCGGTAATGAAGTGCCGACCCAATGTAGCCCTGTCGGCTATAAAGTGGCTAAATTCCTGCAAGACATTTGCCACCGAGAAGATCCGACACGTCCTGTCACTTGTGGAATGGATCAGGTTACTTGTGTACTTGCGAACGGATTTGCAGCAATGATTGACATTCCGGGACTTAATTACCGTACCCAACGCTATAAGGAATCTTATGACCAACTTCCGCAGAATCTGATTCTGGGTAGTGAAACTGCTTCTACTGTCAGTTCACGCGGGGTATATAAATTCCCGGTAGAGGATAAGAAAAGTACTAAGTATGAAGACCATCAGTGTTCCTCTTATGATGTGGAAGCCTGTTCCTGGTCAAATATTCCGGACGAGGACTTTGCACTGGCCGACGATAACCATTGGACAATCGGACAATTTGTATGGACAGGATTTGACTATCTGGGCGAGCCATCACCTTATGACACGGATGCATGGCCCAATCACAGTTCCATGTTTGGTATTATCGACCTTGCCAGTCTGCCTAAAGACCGCTATTATCTGTATCGCAGTGTATGGAACAAGGATGCGGAAACCTTGCATATTCTGCCTCACTGGACATGGCCGGGACGTGAAGGCGAAGTGACTCCTGTATTTGTATATACCAACTATCCTACAGCCGAACTGTTTATCAACGGTAAAAGTTATGGTAAACAAAGCAAGAATAATAGTTCGTTGAAGAACCGCTATCGTCTGATGTGGATGGATGCTGTATATGAACCGGGAGAAGTAAAAGTAGTAGCCTATAACAAAGAAGAAAAAGCTGTAGCGGAAAAAGTGGTTCGTACTGCCGGAAAACCTCATCATATCGAACTGGTCAGCAACCGTAACGAATTGACTGCAGACGGAAAAGACTTAGCGTATGTGACTGTGAAAGTTGTAGACAAAGATGGTAACCTCTGCCCTACTGATAATCGTCAGATTAACTTCTCTGCAAAGGGAACCGGTAAATATCGTGCCGCTGCCAATGGCGACCCGACAAATCTGGAACAATTTCATCTTCCGAAGATGCATGCTTTCAACGGAATGTTGACAGCTATCATACAAGCTGGTGAAACTGCCGGAGAAATTGTATTTACAGCCAAAGCAAATGGAGTGAAAGCCGGAAATATTCGTATTCAAACGAAATAAGGCATACGCTTTATAATATCTGATAAGCCACCGGATTTCTTAACTAAAGAGAAGTCCGGTGGTTTTCATATATAATATACTGGATTTTTCACTTTTACGAGAAAAGAAGCAGGTAAATACAGGTTAATATCTTTCTTTGCCAAAGAAAACGTTACAGATATGTCGCACAGGATTCACTTCCTTATTTTTACAGGTCTTTTACTGATGTTCTGTTCATGCCGGAAAGAAAACAGGTTTGAATGGCAAGTTAATCAAAGACACATGGAAGTATCTCTGAACAAAGAATCTGATTCGCTCTATGTCATTCATTTGAATACAGACCAACCCTCCCACTCTGTTTGGAAATTGCCTTATCCTGTCTATCAATTTGATTATGGAGATGTTACAGGAGACGGGATGCCGGAAATTATTGTGGGGGTTATCAAGCCTACCCGATCGACCCCAAACCCGACAAGCGGTTATTTATTTACCGGATTGCAGATGAAGCGTATATCCGCCCACTTTGGTTAGGTTCGAGGGTAGCACAACCTTTGGAAGATTTTAGAGTGATTCGTGAACATACTCCTGTATTGATACGCACCGTGGAACGGGAACGAAGTGGAAAATTTCTGATAGCGGAATATGCATGGAGAGGTTTTGGTCTGGATTTTAAGGGATATCTGAAACGCGAGACAGAAGAAAAGGAGCACGCCGGCTTATCCGTGCAGGTGCGGATGCCATCATCGGACACCATCCGCATGTCATTCAGAAAGAAGAATATTTTAAAGGTAAGCCTATTTTCTATAGTCTAGGCAACTTCGTGTTCGACCAACGAAAACCGGAAACATCACAAAGCCTGATTGTGCAGCTCAATTTCACCTCTATAGGATATAGTATAAAACTTCATCCTGCAACAATTAATAATTGCAAACCGGAATTACAATAATCAGACAAAACCAAAGGGGATAACTGCCAACATTATACTATTTACCAACAAATATCATCATCCCTCTATCTTGAAATCCACTAGATTTTGCACATTAAATAGCTTTCCAGAAAGCTTGGAAATCGCGATATCTACCGTAACAAACCAGCTCATCTCCCTCTTCCACTTTCTCATCCGCCGGTAATTCATTCTTTACATGAAGCTCCATTAAAGAAATGCCCAAGCAATTGGTTATTTTATTGGCTCTCTTCAATCCTATCATCTTTAAATGAAACTCTTCATCCAAATTCAACTCATTCACAAAATATCCTACAAATTTCTCCGGAACCGTGAACTTCACAACATAATAATCCTGATCGATGCGGAATCCTTCCATATTCGTTCCAAAATCAAGCAATTGCACCAAGCTGCGGGCAGCATCTTCTTCCGGAGTCAGGATTCGCTCAAGTTCAAAAGCCTCAAGCACCGCTTTATGTACGGCATCAATAGCACGGGCAAAGATTCGGGGAACCTTTTTCTGCTTCAATAGGGCAACAACACGTATCGATGCACCAAAATTCTCACCAATCGCTACAATTACTATATCCACACTATTTAATGGCAACACTGATAATGATTGTTCGTCAGTGGCATCAATGACAAAAGCCGTAGCAACCTTATCTTTGATTGAATCTACACGACTTTCACTAATATCCGCACCAATAATCTCGTGCCCTAATGCAGACAATTCCTCTGCCAACACATGGCCGTAATTTCCTAAACCGATAATAATATACTTCATATCTTTAGTTTATTATAATGTTATCACTCGGATAACGGTATTTTGTATTCTTTTTCTGTTTGACAATTCCCAACATCAATGTTATCAATCCCACACGTCCGATAAACATCAACAAGGATACCAACAACTTACTGGCATCACACAAATGAGGGGTCAGATTCAGACTAGATCCCACAGTACTAAGTGCAGAGACACATTCGAAAGTCAATGCCATAATGGAAACACCCGGTTCGAGTATGCTCAATGTGAAAATAAAAATGAATAACACTCCCAATGACATGACTACTGTTGCATTGGAACGCCGGATTGAATCGTAAGATAATTCTCTTCCAAACACCTCTACCCGTTCAGTACCACGCAATACGGCTACAAGATTCAGAACCACAACTGCAAAAGCGTTCACTTTCACACCACCTGCCGTAGACTGTGAACCACCGCCAACCCACATCAAGAATAGATAAACCAACAAAGTCTGCACACTCAATGATGCCAGGTCGACACTACTAAAACCGGCTGTTCGAGGACAAGTGGCATTAAAGAAAGCTTGTGTCCATTTGTCTGCCAAAGGCATACCGGCAAAGGAAGCATTCCACTCAAAAGCAGCAATAGCTAATGTACCGATTAATAAAAGCAGAAAAGTCATGATTAACACGATTTTCGTATTCAGGTTATAAAGATGCTGCATTTTGTGACGATCCAGTTTGCGTGTACGGACCAATTTCCAGAAACGACACAGGTGATATAATACAATATCCTTGAAATTGACAAGAATGGGGAAGCCGATACCACCGAAGATTATCAGCAAAGAAACAGAAATAAACAGTCCATTATGATTGGTCATCACCATCGGATTTCCTAAATTACCGGAAAGCGTAGAAAAGCCCGCATTACAAAAAGCTGATATAGAGTGGAAAGCAGCAAAACCTAACTCGTTTTCCAAAGTCATTCCCAACGTACCGTGAATACTAAACCAAATCGAGACCATGCCGATCCCTTCAATTACCAAGGTAAAGCCTAATATATATAGTAAGGTGGACAGCAAAGATCCTAACGAATTGGAACTAACCATATCACGCACAACAAGCTGATTATAAATGGAGGTGTTTCCCATGAAGAACATGGCAAAGAAACTAGTTAATGTCATCACTCCTAATCCTCCAATCTGAATCAACAGGATAATGACAACTAATCCGGAAGTGGTGAATGTAGTGGATACATCTACCGGAACCAAACCTGTAACACATACGGCACTGGTAGCCGTAAATAAAGAGTCTACCCAGGTAATACCATTCACCGTGCAGCGCGGAAGCATCAGTAGACCTGCTCCAATCAGGATAATAGCCATAAAACTGACTGCTAATATCAAAGACGGATTGGTACGCCGTCCCAACAGGCGCACCAGACCATTGGACAAGTTGAGGAAAGAAAGGACTAATAATAACAGGAGATGATAAAACTTCCCATGCAGGAATTCCCAAATCTGCAAAATAGCTCCTTCTTCTTCCGGACGGTGAAAAATGACGGGTATTAAAGTAAGATATAATAACCCGCTTAATATCCAGGCTAATCGCCGGTATTGTTTTTTAGTATTCCGGTATTCCAGTGAAATATGTAAAGTAACATCAATCAGAAAGATAATCCAGACTGTTTTATACAATGTCTGCAAATTAGCCACTTCATCTACGGATAAGGGAAAGCCGTGTTCATATACTACTCCGACAATCAACAACAGAGATGCCAGATAGGTGAGTGCTTCTACCAGTCCTAACAGGATACGTACATAGGGTTTTAGCAGTTTATTTTGATACAATAAAAACTTATGATAAATCTTCATATCATCTTTTTTAACAGGGTCGTGCAAACTTAACTAAAATAACAATCAGAACCGATTCTTTGTTGACAAAATTTTCTGAATATTAAAAAATTGAGTACTTTTGGCAACAAGAAACTAAAAAACTACAATATTATGAGTGAAAAAAGAAAACGGTATATTTTACCCGAAGAAGAAATTCCACACTACTGGTACAACATTCAGGCTGATATGGTAAACAAACCTATGCCTCCGTTGCATCCGGGAACCAAACAACCGCTGAAAGCGGAAGACTTGTATCCGATTTTCGCTAAAGAGCTGTGCCATCAGGAACTGAATCAAACCGATGCATGGATCGAAATACCGGAAGAAGTACGCGAAATGTATAAGTACTATCGCAGTACTCCGCTGGTTCGTGCTTACGGATTGGAAAAAGCACTCGGTACTCCGGCTCATATCTATTTTAAGAATGAAAGTGTCAGCCCTATCGGTTCACATAAGTTGAACTCTGCATTGGCACAGGCTTATTATTGCAAAGAAGAAGGAGTTACCAACATCACCACTGAAACCGGTGCCGGACAATGGGGAGCCGCTCTTTCTTATGCAGCTAAGGTTTTCGGTTTGGAAGCTGCTGTTTATCAGGTAAAAATCAGTTATGAACAAAAGCCATACCGCCGCAGCATCATGCAGACTTTCGGAGCACAGGTCACTCCTTCTCCATCTATGTCTACCCGTGCCGGTAAGGATATTCTGACTAAACACCCCACTTATCAAGGTTCATTGGGAACTGCTATTTCGGAAGCTATCGAACTGGCACAAATGACTCCCAACTGTAAATATACGCTCGGTTCCGTACTTAGCCACGTGACTCTCCACCAGACTATTATCGGACTGGAAGCTGAAAAACAGATGGAAATGGCAGGCGAGTCTCCGGATATCGTGATAGGTTG
>OGJS01000452.1_pt1 | contig 27005 bp, 16 predicted proteins | sample 1572241 | NCBI WGS metagenome assembly OGJS01 (sample SAMEA2582145, study PRJEB24529) | metagenome | biome: Human gut stool | place: China | collected 2011 | reverse complement strand
ATATCCGGTAGAGCAGGAAATCCACCTCTTTGATTGCAATCCCATTCACCATCCCGGTACGAAAGAACCCGCCCCAATGTGCGCCACTCAAGCAAATTATCACTTTCTGCCAGCCAGGTTTCATAACCACGACCGTCTGTCCCTCCCTTACCGTTATAAACAACATAGGGCATCAGCCATTTGTCTCCCTGACGGAAGACCGTAGGGCAATCTATTTTATGGTGATTATCCTCCGGAGCAACCACCAGTCCATATTTATAGGGTGTTTTTGCTTCTTCGAAAATCTGCTCCATCCGCTCCTGCGCAACATCACGCAGAGCAAAAGCAGACAGGGCAGATATCATGCAAAAGAATGTCAGTGATAGTTTTCTCATGATTCAGTATTAATAAAACAACCAATCCATTGTTTCTTCATCCCCGGCAAGCCCGGCATTACGCACTTTCGTTTCTGCAGCCGTGAATCCCAACACTTGCAGATAGCCTTTGGGTAACATCAACGTATGCTTTCCAGCCGGAAAACTATATGCATGTACATTTGCCAAAGGCATTCCATTGATACGGACAGCATTCGTCAATACAGGTTCCGCCTGACCGTAATCATTGGCTGACGCATCGATTTCCAGTTTCGGAGCTTTTGCATACTTTTTCTGGTCGTCTTTGAAATAAGCGACTAACAATTTCACCGGAGCCTCCGTTTCGAAAGTGATGCTTGTGCCTTTCTCTCTCTGCTCATTTCCATTGAAGCAAAGCGCCTTCATTCCTTTCAATTCCGGAGCTACTGCTTCTATCTTACCTGGAACATCCACAAATAAAGAAATACCCTCATCCACTTTCACTGTCGGATAATTAGAAATCAGTTTCACGTTTGCAGGAGTCCAGGCAGCAATCTCGACAGTTTCAGTCACCGCATTTCCATTCTGTTTTTCTTTCAACAAAGCGAGGTTGGCTTTGAAATTTTCCAATTCCTTCTCATAGTGTACCAGCAATTCTTTCCAAGTCTTATTCTTTCCATCATCTCCACCGATAGGAATACGACGTTGGGCAGTCTGCATACTGTTGGCATACAAGTAATGTTCGTCCGTCAGTTCCACCAATTTGCGATAGTGTTCCAAGCTTTGTTCCATCAAAGGAATAGCTTCTTCAAGATTCTTAATCTCTTTTCCCCATTGATAATCCAATACCAGTTTGGCAGCTTTCACTTTCAGGTTGAACGCATACGCAAATTCACGATAACAATGCATATCATTCTGCAAACGTGCAAATTCATCCTTATTTGAAGAGACGGAACCTGCTGCTTTATCAATAGCCGCTACTGCTTTATCTCCATGTTCTATTACTTGAGCAACAATATCCAAAGGCATTTCACCTACATGAGGTTGCTTTTTCCATTCTTTCTCTACATACTCTATCAGCTTCTCCCCTTCCGGTCCGCAACTTTCATAGAATCCCGGATAGATCGTATATTTGTACGGATTGACAAGCTGACTCATAAACATACCCAGTAATAACGTTTGGCGATTTCCCTCTGTAATACCAAAACGACGTAACAACTTCGGAGCAATCTCTCCGCTTTCTTCGTATGCTACACGGATATTACTTGCATTTTCGTCAGAGGTTCCGTAGAACTTGCCCAACTGATGGTCCCAGTAACCCATTTCATCTGTACGATCTCGGTGGCAATTCCACGCATAGCGTCCCCACGTCTGATACCAGATCCAATCACGATCCAACTGGAATTCACGTTCATTGTTCGGTAATTTGTCAGCCGTATAAGGCCAGTCCCAATATGAGGCCTGCGGATAAAGGTGCAACGCATTGGCACCGTGTACATTGTGCATGGCAGTTACCGCCTTCTGAACGAAATCCGGAGAACCCCAGCGGAACGGTTCCAAATTTGCCAGGATATGTACGTTACTGATATGAATGGAACCCAACGAACTCAAATCCGTATGAATTTTCGACCAAGGTCCACGAGGTTCGTAGGTAGTCAACGATTCACCATTGTACTTATGCATTGTATAAAGATTCTTATAGAGCGGCAAGGCAGCGTCCATCACCAGTTTGCAGTCCGTGTCGTGCGCACGCAACAAAAGAGGCGGTTCGTCCGTACGTCCCAATGCTTGTAATCCGTCTTTCACTCCCGGAATAATTGTTTTTGTAAACCATTCCACATCGTCCTCCACTGTACACATCGCTTCACCCAGACAAACCAGTAATCCTACATTGGGATATTTTTCAATGAAAGCAGCAATGCTCTTGCGTGTATAATCGGCAATCAGAGGAGTAATGGGACGGTTACGATCCTGTGTTTTCAGTCCGTAATGTTCGGCAAAAGGTTTGGAAAGAATAATATTATAAAACATCTGTATCACAAAGATACCGCGTTTGTCCGCTTCTTCTGTGAGGAAAGAGAACATTTCTTCATTCATCTTGAATGTTTCTTCATCTACTTCCAGTGCAAACGGATAATCTTCCAGTTTCACCAATGAGGCAAACGGATGTCCATTCCAAAGGTACAGTGAATTCATGCGGTTGGCAACCAGCATATCCAAGTATTTAATCCATTGTTCTTTATCATAAAACCAAGGGAAACTTTCCGGTGTATATGGATATTCGTATACGCCATGTCCTGGCAGGTAGGTCATCTTCTGTAACCCTACACATGCACCGCGTAATACCATTTCAGGACCATCTTCCAGTTCCTCCGGGAAGTTCAACTTACCATCCGAATCATTCACACGGTCAATCAGTTCACGGCATCCGTAAATGACACCACTCCCATCCCTGCCGGACACTCTGGTCAGATTGCCCGTCGTCGAAATATGAAAACCTTCTTTCTTGAGTGTCGTGTCATTTACTTCCGTCAACAGAATCGTTTTGATTTCAGGATCGGAGAATGTCGTGTCTCCCTGTTGCATCATTACCTGATAACCGGCTTTATCCAAGGTAGTCTGTAACTGCTCCGCACCAAACAAAACACGATTTGACGCATCCGGCGGAGTCATAATCTTCACGGTTTGCCTGCCACACGCTGCCAAAAAAAGTGTGCATGCCGCAAACACCAACCCAACATCGTTTTTGACATTTATAAAATGTATAATCGATTATATAATTCACTTCTTCACTAAGAGAAAGACGAAATAATCCTCTGTTTGTACTCATTTGTCTCTTTTTCCACTTTTCAGCACCAAATTTCCACTTTCACCCTGCTGTGATATGCAAATTCCTCATTATTTAAAAGTTATGCTTATCTTTGCCGGCTAGCTTATAATATAAAACAGAAAACAAGAGCAAACAATATGAAAGAACAAACAAATTATGACTATGAAAAATACGTTCAGATAGCACAAATGGCCAAAATGGGATGGTGGGAGTCAGATTTGAAAAATAAAGAATATATCTGCTCTGACTTTATTGTTGACTTACTCGGCCTTGAAAGTAACCGCATCAGTTTCACCGAATTTCACCAAAGAATACGTGAAGATCACCGGCTGCGTCTTAAAAATGAATATATGTCTCTTTCTTATCTGGAGACATACGAACAAATGTTCCCAATCCGGGCAAAAGACGGGGAAATATGGGTGTACTCTAAGATTAATTTCCAAAAGCCCGATAAAGAGGGATATAGGAATATGACGGGCTTTCTGCAATATATTGACAGACCGATCGATACTACGAATGAAAACATTGATTTCTTTCAAGTGAGCAATCTGCTTTACCAACAAACTAATATTTCATATTCATTGCTTGCTTTTCTGCAATGTGATGATGTCACTCAAGTGGTTAACAAGACATTAGGAGATCTCCTCAACCAGTTTTTGGGCGATCGTATCTATATCTTCGAAATAAACCGAAAAGAACAACGCCAGGATTGCACTTATGAGGTTACCGCCGAAGGAATATCCAAGGAACAGGAATTCTTGAGCAATATTCCCTGGGACCCTTCTACCTGGTGGAATCATCAGATAGCCGAAAGAAGGGCTATCATTCTGAACACGCTGGACGACATGCCCGAAGAAGCTGCGGAATATCGTCAGACATTGGAAATGCAGGATATCAAATCGCTGATGGTAGTTCCGCTAATCTCTAAAGAAGAGGTATGGGGCTATATGGGAATTGATATGGTAAGAACGCAGCGTAGCTGGAGCAATGTGGATTATCAATGCTTCTCCTCTCTTGCTAATATTATCAGTATTTGCATCGAATTGCGAAAGTCGGAATTACAAGCCAAAGAAGATCGTCTTGCTTTGGACAACAGCGAGAAGATATTGAGAAACATCTATAAGAACCTTCCGGCAGGCGTCGAACTTTATGACAAAGACGGTTATCTGGTAGATATTAATGATAAAGAGCTTGAAATATTCGGCTTGTCTGACAAGAATGAAGCATTGGGAGTTAATCTGTTCGACAATCCCAATATTCCTTTAGAGGTTAAAGAGAGATTGAGAGCGAAAGAAGATGTAAACTTCTCCATCAATTATGACTTCTCAAAAATAAATCAATATGTAGATAGCCGGAGAAATGGGATTATTAATCTTACTACTAAGGTTACTGCTCTCTATGATTCTCAAAATCGATTTATCAACTATCTGTTTATCAATATAGATACAACGGAAACGACCAATGCATACACTAAGATACAGGAGTTTGAGAATCTGTTTCTTCTAATCGGTGATTATGCCAAGGTAGGATTTGCCCATTTCAATGTATTGACAAGAGACGGATATGCCCAAGATACATGGTACAGGAATTTGGGTGAAAAAGAAGGTACTCCCATGCCGCAGGTTATTGGAGTATATGCACATGTAGTTCCTGAAGATCAGGCTGTTCTGAAAAACTTTGTAGGTGAAGTGAAAACGGGAAAGGCAACCAGTTTGCGTAAAGAAGTTCGTGTATGCAGGGAGAATGGCAAATATACATGGACCAGCATTAACGTAATGGTCAGAGATTATCGTCCGCAAGACGGCATTATTGAGATGTTGTGTATCAATTATGACATCACGCCTTTGAAAGAAACTGAACAGAAATTGATTATTGCCCGCGATAAAGCGGAAGAACTGGATCGTCTGAAGTCGGCTTTCCTAGCTAACATGAGTCATGAGATCCGTACTCCTCTCAATGCAATTGTCGGTTTTTCCAGCCTTTTGGCAGAAACGGACAGCAGAAGCGAACGGCAGGAATATATCAAGATTGTGCAAGAGAATAATGAACTTCTCTTGCAACTGATATCGGATATTCTCGATCTTTCGAAAATCGAAGCGGGAACATTTAATTTTGTATATACCAATGTGGATGTAAATGAGACGTGTACTGAAATCATCAAATCAATGAGTATGAAAGTGAGTAAAGGTGTTGAATTGATTTTTGAGGAACCATTGCCGGAATGTTATCTCTATACGGATAAAAACAGATTCACCCAAGTAATCAGTAACTTTATAAATAACGCATTAAAGTTCACCCAGCAAGGCTGTATCACCCTGGGATATGAACAAGTATCCCATCAGAAAATAAAATTCTATGTGCGCGACACCGGAATGGGAATACCGAAAGAAAAGCAAAAGAGCGTATTTGAACGTTTTGTGAAGCTCAATACCTTTGTTCAGGGTACAGGACTCGGACTTTCTATTTGCAAAAGCATTGTTTCCCAAATGGGAGGAGAAATTGGCGTGGATTCGACCGAAGGAGTAGGTTCCTGCTTCTGGTTTACACATCCGTACCATGCTGCCGACTAGACTGACCATAAGTGAAGAGGGGATTCAATGAATAATAGTTAATACTTATAATAATGAATAACCTCCAACAAGGAAAAAAGAATTGTATCTTTGCATTCCATTATTATCATTATTATGCAAAAGTATATAGAAACACCCCGTCTGATTCTCCGTGACTGGAAAGAAGAAGACATCCCGTTTTTTGCCCGTATGAATGCCGATCCGAATGTGATGGAGTTTTTTCTTAGTTCATTGTCATCGGAAGAATCATTTGCCTTTTATCAGCGTATTCAAAATGAGTTCCAAACCTGTGGCTTCGGTTTGTATGCTGTAGAACGAAAAGAAGATCATGCTTTTATGGGCTATACCGGACTACATCAGATTACATTTGATGTAGACTTTGCTCCGGGCATAGAAATAGGCTGGCGGTTAGCACACGAATATTGGGGACAGGGTTATGCTCCTGAAGCTGCAACAGCTTGTTTGGAGCATACACGCAATAAAATGGATATAAAAGAACTCTTTTCTTTTACTTCCCTTCTCAACCAACGGTCAGAACATGTAATGCAGAAAATAGGAATGGAACGAGTGAGGGAATTCGATCATCCGCTTGTCCCTGGTGAGCATCCGTTGTGCAGGCATGTGTTGTATCACATCAAATTTTAAAAAGCTATTGACTTTCCTCTTTTAATTTCGTATATTTGCAATATACCAATTAGCTGACAACAGATATGATATATACAAAAATAAAGACATAAAGAGAATTTACAGAAACATAAATATGTGTCTGAAAGAATAGAAATGGGGTGGAATCTACATAGATTTCACCCCATTTTGTTTAATATATTCGTGCCTACTTAGTGAATTATCCCGAATATCGTTTATTATAAATGTAAGACCCGTTTATAATAAACTGTTTCATTATTTATTAAAAATGCAAATTGAGTTTATCAGCATCCTGTATAATAAAAAGAAAACAGTTTAAGAGTAAGAATAGTACGAATGCAATATTCACAAATATATCTATACATTTGAGATAATAAATGAGCTTTACACTAATATTCTTTTCTTCTTATTACTCATAACAACCCAAACTATAACTATCATTGTATTACTCCATATTATCCGTTTTAGGTCTTAAAAAGTAGATTTGTAGCCCTAATGCAACTGCAACGACAATACTAAGCATAGCAAATCCTTCGCCCAGACTTCCACCGTCCGTCCATTTTCCCAATAATTGAGTTACTGCAGCTCCTGCAAAAACTCCTGTCATATTCATAATACCATATGCCGTCCCCCTATATTTAGCAGAAACGAACTGGCATAGAATAGGCATATTGTTGGCATCGAAAATACCAAAGCCGATGCCGAACAACAATCCTGCACCTATTACGCTAATGAAACCGTGTCCGAAACCTAACAATAACAGTGCGGGGATAGTCATCCCCAGTCCGATTGCCCCTGTGTAGACACGTCCGCGGATATTCTTCAGCACCCATCTATCCGACAAGAATCCTCCCAATATTACTCCGACAAATGAAGATAGAGCAATGGTAATCGTAGATATTGGTCCTGCCTGTGACATCGGAATATCCAGATTCTCTGCAAATAGCGTTGGCAACCAGTTCTTTGTAGCCCACCCCGGTAAACTTGGAGCCGCAAAATAAAATAATATCACCCAAAAAGAAATATTTGAAAATAACAGTAACAGCCCTTTTCCAATTGAATTCCCCTTGCTAATGCCATTAGCAACAACCTTTTCTATTTTCATTCGGACAGGATTCTCATGCAGGAAAAAGATAAGAACCACAGAATAAGCAATACCTACAATGCCAAACCAGTGAAAAGTGCTCTGCCAGGAAAATGCAGCGGCTGCCGTAGCTCCAAACCCACCGATTGCCTGACCGACATACAGTCCGGTCATGTGAACTCCAATTGCCAATGAGCGTGATTTGTCCTGATGCCAATCCGCTATCAAGGACAGAGCGGAAGGAATATACAATGCTTCACTAATCCCCATCACTGCACGCAAACCATATAATTGCTCAAACGTCGTGGCATATCCCATCAGGAATGTTACAGCCGACCAAACAAACAAGCTTCCGACAATTAACCATTTACGACTAAGCCTGTCTGCAATAATTCCGGCAACCGGGCTCATAAAGCCGTAAATCCAAAGAAAGGCTGCCATTAATGCACCGAAAGCTTCTGCCTTCGTCAGCTCTACAATATCTATTTTCATTGCTTCCTGCATTGTAGAAAGTATTTGTCTATCCATGTAGTTGAGCAACGCTACTACCCAAAGCAACGCAACCACTACCCATGGATAAATATTTTTATTTTTCATGGTAGTTATATTTAAAAGATTTTTGAGACTGTTTACTTAGACTTTTACTTTAGCTATCAGTTTGCGTATCCAGCCTTTACCGATAGCCGGAGCATGGGGGTCCTCCGGATATACAATGACGAATTGTCCGGGCAAGAGATTGATGAAAGTAGTAGGAACGTCACCATATAGGGCACAATCACTCTTTTTATCATAAGCTTGTCTTTCCACTTTTAATTCTTCCAAGGCTTTCCAGCCAATGGTTTCTTTGCCTTCAAGCAATATGTGCACATCAATATAATCGTGATGCAGTTCTAATAAACGCTTTCCTTCAGGAATACATTCGGGATAGATATTATTGACAATCAGATTATCACCATCCAGTCTGATAGTTCCCAGTTCCTCGTGCAACAGATCGTGCGATTTCACATAATCGAAAAGCTGTTTGAACAACGGGTGAAGTTTCTCCACCCGTTGGCTATTTTGTAAATTGGATACAATCATCTTATTTCTTTTTTTATTTCAGACATTATTTCCTCACAAAGCATATATCCTTTTGTCATCATGCGAGGGATATGAAAAGGTCCTTTAAATAAATTTCCTTTTGCCGGCTGGGCGACTGTTCCATCCCGATGGAGATAGCCATACCACTCTCCGTATTCTTTGTCCGGGAAATGTGTATATGTCCACTCGCTGATTTGTTGATGCATCTTCAGGTATTTCTCTTCTTTCGTCATCAGATAGGCATACAGGGTAGCGATAATTGCTTCTGTTTGCGGCCACCAGAATTTCATATCCTGCGCATAGTCCTGCGAAGGAAGATTCCTGCAATCTTTGAAATTGATAATACCGCCGAATTCTTTATCCCAGCCCCACTCCCATGACCAGTCCAGAATCTTCAGCCCCAGTTCTTTTATGTTTTGATCCCTTCCCCGGAGCTTGGATTCTTCCAGCAAAAACCAAGCTGTTTCGATACAATGCCCCGGATTGATGGTACGCCCCATATTGGAGTCTATAAATTCTCCGTTCGGTCCTACGGTTTCCAATAATGCCTTGAACTCCGGATGTAGGAAATCTTTTTCCAGACAGCTAATGGACTCGTCAATCTGCCGTGTCAGACATTCGTCTTGAATAGCTTCCCTGATTCGGGAAGCTACGTTTATCAATATCATGGTGATGGAATGTCCTTTCATGGGGAGCGTATCTGTATATTTGGGAGCAAGCAGTCCGGGAGTTTGCAGGAAGTATTGCATACGTTTGAACAGTTCGAGTGCCTTCACCGCATACGTCTTATCCCCCGACGCTATCGAATATTCGGACATCGCTATGGCTGCAAATGACTCGGAGAAAATGTAACGGCGCTTACGTAAAGGGCGACCATCCGCTGTCACTTCAAAGTACATACGCCCATCCGAATCAAAGCAATACTTCTCTATAAAGTCTAGTGTGCTTTTTGCGGCTTGCAACCATGTCGGATTCTTTTCTATATGATTATAGGCATAGGAACAAGTAAATGCAAAACGCCCCTGAAACCAAACGGATTTTGTACTATCCATTAATGCACCGTCGCGATCTACACAAGTATATATACCACCATTCACTCTATCCAGTCCATACTTTATCCAAAAGGGCATGATATTATTCTGCATATCATCCTTATAGGTATTAGCCCATTGTTGTATATAGTCAGTAATATTCTTCATACGTCCTCCTGTTAGAATTTATTGCAACGTTCGAAGAAACGGATTTCTTCCAGTTCTGCTTTCATTTGTTTTTCTTCGTCAGCGGTCATGTTTTGGAAAGGAGTACGGTTGCCGCCCAAATCAAGTCCGATAAGCTTCATGATACGTTTGCCACCAACAATATTCCCACGGAAATGGCAGATTACGTTAATCACTTCCTGAGAGAAGTTTTGCAATTCACGGGCTTTCTCCAATTCACCGGCTTTCCAGGCATCAATGATACCTACCAGGTTTATTCCGTTATAGTTGGTCGTTCCGCCGATTCCGCCTTGCGCCCCTCCCATTGCGAGGCATGGAAGAATGGTTTCATCCTGCCCATGAAGCATATCGAACTTGCCGTCTTTATACAAACGACATTGATTGTATTCATACAGGCTTTCGAAGGTATATTTGATTCCCGCAAAATTGGGAATACGGTTTTCAACAGCTTTCAGGAAAGCAAGCATCGATAAGAATGCTCCATTGAATGCAGGAATGTGATAATAATAGAAGGGCAGCTTCGGTGCTCCGGCAGCGATTTCTTCGCAGTACTTTACCAATTCTTCTATTCGTCCTATTTTCGGGAAAGGAGGTGCCATTGCACCAATTCCCCAAGCTCCGATTTTCTGCGCATGTTCCGCCAGCATCCGGCTTGACTTTACGCAGCAACTCCCCACGTGTACAATAACCTTAAAGCCATCCGGTGCAACTTCCATCCAACGTTCTGCCAACTTCATTCGTTCTTCATCAGTCAACATATACCCTTCTCCAGAAGAACCGTTGATGAAAACACCTTTCAAGCCATTTTTTACAAGTAGCTTTGCATAGGCTTCGATTGGTTCATAATTTACTTCTCCATTTTCATAAAACGGAGTAAAAGGAGCATTGATTAATCCTATAATCTTTTCCATAATACAGTTTCTTTTTTTAAGTTTAATATATTTAGTTATTTTTCAATTTATCCATGGGGGTATCTATACCCTTGTCTGATAGTCCCGGTCCTCCACCGCCGGTATATCCACCACTTTCGCCCGTTTGCCATGCCGAAATCCAAAATGCATAGATATCCGCCTGATTCAGATAAAACTTCAACCGGACTGTTTTCCCCACCAGTGATGTTACGCCTGGATGTTTTTCCCATGAAATCATCTGTTTCGTTTTATCCGATTTTTTCATTGATATGCAGTCTTTCTTTGTAAATCCTTCCATTGGCTGACCGTTATCATCCAACACTTCTACCGCTAAAGTTCCCTTCACATCTGCATTTACAAACAAATAGTTTCCATTTGCCGGAATCTGAGTTTTTATTTCTACATATCCTTCTTTTCTTCCTGCCCGCATCGAAACAAAACCATCACGACGAAGCATCGCAAGTCCTGTGGCAAAATTGGAATCATGTTTCGGCTTGCTGTTATAGCGTCCACTGACATAAAAATAAAGAGAGTCTCCGACTATCAGAGGGCTACCCGCAGTAGACTGTACATTGCCTGCATTCCATGCATGAAAGTCCTCACTGACAGGAAGAAATGGTTTCTTGTTTTCCCGGTTCCAATGAAAACCGTCTTTGCTCCAACCTATCAGGACTTCATTCCTTTTTTGAATGTTCAGACTGTCACAAACATTGTTCTCCGGTCCCTGCCAAACGGTGAAGTAGCCTAATATACAGCCCTCATACGGCATTGCTTCATGATTGTATATCTGTGGACGCAGTTCGGGAAATTGAGGATGACGCGGATCGTCGTCATCGGTATTAAACCAATAACGGATAAACTTATCACTCTTGTTGTCATATATCCTATGTGCCAGGCTAACCAGCATTTCCGGATCTTCATGTTCCAAATAATTGCGTGAACGCCTATACACTCCATTTATGGTTTTCAATGACAGGACATATTTCTTGCGAAACGGGTCGTAATAAGCCGCACAACGGTCGTACAATTCTCCCGAAAGAGCTTTCGGCTCACTCCAATGGATTCCGTCAGAAGAATATTTGAGTTTCATGCTGACTGTGAAGCGATTATTAAATTCTACAACAAACATTTTATAACGCTTCGTCCGGTCTTTCTCAAATTTATCAAGCAACACGGAAACGCAATCATGCTCTAATGTATCTACGATATTGGTTCCCGGAACAACGTCCAGCTCCGGTTTTATCCAGACTTTCCCGTCGAACGACTCTGCATAGCAAGTGACGAGCCCTAATAACTTCCCGCCACCGGCAGAATACCACATCTTGAATTTTTGCTCTTCCTCATCATACCATACGCCACCGCTAAAAGGGGCGGCATAAGGGTCACCATTTATATTCAACTCCCATTTTTTATCAGCCTTCAATACAGGATTGCCTGAATAATAGACGGGGGAATGATGTATTCGTTGCAGATTTGTTTTCTCAATGAATGTTGTATCCACAAAAAGGATACGTCCTGTTTGCCCGCATACCGAAACATTGCACATTAATAATAAGAAAACTGCCAATAAAGAATATTTCTTCATAATCGTCTACATTTTAAACTACTTACTTTTGCAAACCTGTCCGTTGCGGATTCTGGCCTTTCATCGGCCATGCAGAAGCTGCATAGGAAGTAGCTCCAGATGAGATACATACCATATCAGATGCACCTGCGACAGCTTCTATGCCGATATATAAATATCCTCTTGAATCCATTACCGGACTGGAGGTACATTTAACTCCTAATTCGGCGGATGCAAGCAAACTACCGTCTTGTTTCACAATATAATAGATGGCTTTGTCCGAAATGATGTGGATATATCCTCTGTTATCGATGATTGGCACGCAGTTGCTAACGTCCTCCGTTGTAGCATAATGCCATTTTAAAGAACCGTCCGAATTCAAAGCGAAAACACCTGCCGAAGCTTCACCGGCAACAGTATTTCCACCGTTGGCATAAAGCGTTCCATCCGTACCAATCACAACACCACCGTTAACAATGGCTCCCGGTGTCTTGTACACCCATTTTTCCGTTCCGTCAGGATTCAGAGCTATGATGGCGCCACCTGATGTCAGTTCGGCTACGGTATAAATAGTTCCGTCCGTTCCTACTGTGTACGAGTTTCCTTTCAATGCTGTACCACCCAAATCTTTCTGATAGACAAACTTTTGAGTACCGGTAGCAAAATCATAACCGAAATACCCCGTATTCTTGGAAGAGCCGAAATAGACAGTTCCGTCTTTGGACAGAGACATACCGGACAACACTTCTACATCTAAAGCTATTTCTTTGACTACATCACCAGCAGGACTTAATACGATTAGTTTCTTTCCTCTATGTCCGAAGTAGATATTACCAGATGCGTCAATAGCCGGAGTAACAGCATATAAATTAGAATCGGCAGCTTTGTATGCCCATTTTCTACTACCATTGCTTCCTATGGCAAATAAGAATAAAGCACGGGGATGTTCAGTGGTAGCCGGCTTCAAATCGCGGACCACAATATACACATCTCCATTCGGTCCTACTGCCGGACTTGCATATACCATGCTTGCCCCACCACCCGGATTCAGTTCATTCATGTTGGCGGTTACGTCAAATGCCCATTTTTGTGTCCCATTTTCCGTATCATAAGCATAAAGTTTCACGTCAAATGCTCCTGTGGAAGTCTGGTCGGTAATCATATAAACCGTTTTACCATCAGCCGACAATGCAGGTGAGACTGTACTTTCAATAGGTCCGCCCATTTCTTTCTGCCACATTACATTGATTGCTTTAGCGGGATCCAAGATGGTAAGGTCTTTCTTGGCTGTCGCGCTCAAGCCGTTATCATCAGTCACCGTCAGTTTAATGGTAAATGTACCGTCCGATTGATAAACGAAAGTTGGATTCTGTTCCGTCGAGACGGATTTTTTTGTATCGCCAAACTCCCATAACCATGCTACTATCCGGCTTCCTTCATCGGGTATGGAAGCATCTTTAAAAACAGCGGTCTGTCCCAGTTCGTACATATTCTCACCAATGGTAAAGTCTGCCTTTGCCGCAGTGTGATAATATACCTTATCCTCTTCGCAAGAAGAAAATGCAAGAATACAAATCAATGATAATAAATAAGCTAATCTGTTCATAGTATTCATTTTTTAATTGGTTTTATCTATTCCGGAAATATTCAACCCGGGACCTCCGCCAGCGGTGTATCCCATACTCTCTCCATTCGCAGAAGGAGAAATCCAAAAAGCAAATATTTCACCGTTATCAATATAGAATTTCACTTTCAGTTGTTTGTTCTTCAAAGAGGCTAATGAAGCGTTGCCTGTCCATTCTATCTTCGCTTTTACATTATCCCCTTTAAAGGCTTTGCACTCATCTTTTGAGAATCCTTCGATTACTTTATTATTGGGATCTAAAAGTTCCACTTTCATTTCTCCCGTGACATTGGCATTGACAAAGAAGTACGAACCGTCAAATTTCAGTAAGGAAGTTTGCAACTCTCCTGTTCCTTTCATAGATGCAAATCCATCGCGACGAAGCATGGCAAGCCCGGTAGTGGTAATCTCTTGAGTGCCTCTCAAACGACGACCGCTCAGATAGAAATAGAGTTTGTCACCTACTATTAACGGTGCTCCGGCTACGGATTGCAGGTTACCTTGATTCCATGCGTCCGAGGTGGTCGTATTTACGGCATGGAAAGGATTCATATCCTCACGGAACCAACTGTAACCGTCACGGCTATATCCTACCATAACTTGATTTCTCTTGATTACGTTGTCCGAAGCACAAACATCATTTTCCGGCCCTTGCCAAACGGAGAAGAATCCCAGCATAATGCTTTCATAAGGCGTGACATCCTGATTATATATCGCAGGCGCTATATTCGGATAGTCTGTATGGTGTTGCTCATTAGCCCACGGACCAAACCAGAATGCACTCAATAATGCTTCCGCTTTCTTTGTTCCGGCTTCCGGATCGGTGTTTTCATTATAATCCCTCGCACGTACCAGCTTATTCGCATCCACCCGGACATTATGCCGCATGCTATATACCCAAACGTTTCTGAAAGGATTTTTATATACCGTTGAACGGTCGGCAACCGGTTCCGATTGAACTGCGGCACGCCAGACTTTGCCGTCCGGGGAAGTCTTGTAATGGTATCTCCATTTCCCGGATTCACGGGCAACTAAAAACATCTTGTATCTTTTCGAAGCATTACTTTCCTGTTTATCCAGCCAAATAACAGACGCGTCACGTTCTGAGTTATAGTCAACGATATTTGTTCCGGCTACAACGGAAAGAGTGGGTTTTGTCCAGTGAATACCGTCCGTTGATTCCGCATAACAAGTCACTCCTGCTCCGCTAGTTGCATAGGAGCCACCACCTGCCATGTACCACATTTTGTATTTTCCTTCCTTTTCGTCATACCATACCCCGTCGCTGAAAGGAGCGGCGAATGCCGCACCTTTTGTTCCGGTTTTCTCCCAATCCTGTTCTGGTGTCAGTATCGGATTGCCTGAATAATATTCAGGATAATAGAACGTACGTTTCAGATTAGTGGATTCTATCAGGAAATTGTCTACAAATAACTGGCGTCCTACCGAGATATTAATAACAGAAGGTTTATCCGACAGATAAAAAGGTGACATTCCTTTTTCCAGTTCAGACGAAGATGAACGTACCGGCGGCCACTGTTCGGGCAGACGAATACCATTGTACAATAGCCGTGAATCTACCGGCTCTTCGCAAGGGGGAGCCACTACCGGGGGATTATTATCTCCATCCGGAGTATCATCACTGCCACCGCAAGCTATCAGCATACAAGGCAGGAAAAATAGTAATGTATAAAATAAACGTTTCATAGTCATTTATCTTTTATTTGTTTGCAGGAACATCTATGCCACAGGTTGACAGTCCCGGTCCGCCGCCGCTTGTATATCCACGGCTTTCGCCCGTTTGCCACGGAGAAATCCAAAATGCATATATATCAGCGTTATCCAGGTAGAACTTCAAACGGACAGCCTTCCCGATAAGTGATGCTATATTCTGGTGTTTCTTCCATGTAACCAACAATTTTGTTTTATCTGTTTTCTTCATCGGTACACAGTCTTTCCGTGTGAATCCTTCTAATGGCTTTCCATTTTCATCCAGAATTTCTACAGCCAAGCTACCTTTTACATCTGCATTGATAAAAAGATGTTTGCCGTCAAAACGAACCTTCTCCGTCAGCAGATAGCCGTCCTTATCTCCATGCATGGAGACAAAACCATCTCTGCGCAAAGTAGCCAGTCCGGTAGATGTATAGCTATCCCACATAATCTTGTTCCTTTGGCGTCCGCTAGAATAGAAATAAAGTGAATCTCCTACTATCAAAGGCACTCCATTGATAGACTGCATATTTCCCCAGTTCCATGCTCCTTCCGTCTCATTCACTGCCATGAAAGGCTTGAAAGAAGGACGATAGAAATGGAAGCCGTCACGGCTATACCCTAGAAAGATTTCATTCTTTTTCTGAATACCTAGTTTGGCACAAACTCCATTTTCCGGTCCCTGCCATACACTGTACAATCCTAACATAATGCTTTCATAAGCAATGGCATCAAAATTGTAAATACCCGGTTCTACTTCCGGAAACTCCGGATGACGCGGCTCTTTATCGCTCGGAGTAAACCAGTAGACCATATTCTTATCAGGTACTCCTTTTCGGATACGATGTGCGAAACTTACTGCCATTTCCGGGTCTTTATTTTCCAAATAACTGCGTGAGCGGGAAGAAACTGTTGTCCCGTAACGCATACTCAATGCCCACACATCACGGAACGGATTGTAGAATGCGGATGAACGGTCGTATAAATCACCGGACTGGGCGACTCCCTCTCCCCAATGAATCCCGTCCGATGAGTATTTCAAAATAAATTGCCATCTGCGGTCGGTGGGGCGGCGTTCGACATTGAACATCTTGTACCGTTTGGACGGGTCTTTCTCCTGTTTGTCCAGCCAAATAGTAGCTGCGTCACGATTGCAGGTATCTACAATATTGGTTTGGTTCCAAATATCCAGTACAGGTTTTGTCCAGTACTTGCCGTCTTCCGATTCGGCATATCCGGTATAAAAGGTCTGATTGTCTCCTTTGTGAAGAACACCTGCACCTGCCAAGTACCACATTTTGAACTTCCCGTCTTTTTCGTCATACCAGATCCCATCACTGAAGGGTGCAGCGTAGAGTCCGCCTTCGGTTGTCTTTTCCCATTCCTTATCAGGTCCGAGTACCGGATTCCTTTCGTAGAACCGGGGAGTATGAATCACTCTATTCAAATTAGTTTCTGCAATCAGAAAAGAATCAACAAATAGTTGCCGTCCTACATTTACAGGAATTACTCCCGGCTTTTGTTCAAGATAGGGTATCGGCATATCTTGTGCTTTTTGTGGTTCCGCATAGCGGGGTGGCCATTGTTCAGGCAGGTGTATGCCATTGTAAAGTACTTCTGTTTGGGCAATAGCGAGCCCCGGTACTACCAAACTGAACAGTAGTACCGCAATATTTTTCAAATTTATCATGCTAATTCTTTCTTAGTTAATATCCCGGATTATTTTCTGTGATATAAGGGTTAGAATTCACTTCATTGATAGGAATCGGCAACCATTCGTGCTTATTGGTGACGAATCCTTTAAAGTCATCTGCCGATATGAACTTCTTGAAGTTAGGATCGGATTCCTGCAACTCTGTAAAACGGCTGGCTAGCTTGCCCCAACGGAGCAAATCATAGAAACGATGCCCTTCCAAAGCAAATTCCAGGATTCTTTCATTCTGAATATCAGTCATGGTTACCGAAGGGAGTTCGCTCATGTTGACACGTCCGCGTACTTTATTTACCGCCTGCAAGGGAGTCATGTTTGATGCTTGCGTGCCACCGCTAACGATAGCTTCCGCATACATCATCAACACATCGGCATAGCGGATATAGCGCCAATTCACTCCATGGGCACGGGGCTGATTATATACATACTCCTTAACGCCTGCACCTACACCGACCAGTTTAGGAGTCCCGTCTGCTTCCGTTTGTGTAGGCATGGAACAATCAATCCCTTTTCTTATACCTGCTTTGAATGAATGTGCCAAAGGATTGGACACGGTAGCAAATCCTTCTTTTCCATTCTTTGCAGGATAAAGTTCTTCCCATTTATAACCGCCGGGACCTTCCAGACGTACAGGATTGCCGCCTGCATCATTTCTCAAATGAATGCTCGCATCCAAATCATTGAATATCATTGTGGAGAACATCCGGATATCCGTATAACCGTCCTTGTCTACCGAATTCACAAATGCGTTATAAAGCCAGTTATGTACTACGCCTTCATAACCTACTCCCGCCCCCGGCAACATCAGTCCACGTGAATCGAACGCCAAACCGGAAGTGGCAAGCCCCGGATTGAATCCTGCATTATCGACATCGCCTAAGAATTGAAACTCAAGGATTGATTCTTCATTATTTTCATGAGCGACATCAAAATTATCAGCATAATTTTTAGTCAGGTCATAAGTTCCGTACTTTCCGTCTATAACATCACCAAATTCTTTGGCAGCTTCACTGTAAAATGTAGTCTTGTCTTCACCATAATATTGTTCGATTCCACTACGGTAGAGGTAAGCTTTTCCCAATAAGGCGGCTGCGGAAGCTTTTGTCACACGACCGGCATTCTTGCTGTCCCAATATCCCTTCACGGGCAACAGTTCTTTCGCATGTGCCAGGTCTTCTTGAATAAAATTCCATACGGCAGCAGGTTTTTCCAAAGGACGGACATAGTCATCGCCATTGCGTGGCATCTGTCTGATGGGAGATATATTCCGGAAATTAATCAATAGGTAATAATGCGCAAATGCCCTCCAGAAATAAGCTTCCCCTATGTATGCGTTCCGCAGTTCCTCATTACCGCTGAAATCAACAGACGGGGCGGTTTCAATAATGTAGGATGCTTGAGAAGCAGTGGTGTACATCAATGTATAAGGTTGCTCGATAGTGTAATAACTGGCATTTAAGTCGGCACCAAACATGCCCGGTTTGCCATAATCCGAATTGGACGATGCCTCGTCGGAGCGGATTATCGTTGTTTTAGAGCCGGAAGCTCCCAGGCAGCGTTGCGTAGACATATATCCGTACATGGTCATCACTGCGTCATTAACAGCGGACGGACTGGTGAAATAAGCTCCCATACTCGGCTGGTTCGGATTAATTGCCAGGTCATCAAAGATACCGTTGCATCCATGTAATATCAAGCCGCCCGCCAAGATAAATGCGGCATATACTTTCTTATAGTTTTTCATATTAATCATATTTTTAGTTATCAGAATGAAGCGTTAAAACCAAAAGTGAATGTCCGGGCATTAGGATATGAACTGATGTCAATGCCACGTGAGAACAATACATTTGAACTAACTTCCGGGTCATAACCGGAGTATTGGGTCAACGTAAACAGATTTTGTACGCCTGCATAAACACGCAGTTTATTGAACCGGATTGCTTCCAACCACTTTTTAGGCAGTGAATAGCCTAACTGAAGGTTTTTCAGACGTAAATAGGAACCGTCTTCAATATAAAATCCACTCGGCAAGGAGTTTCCGCCACTAGTGTTTTGGGTTTTCATAATAGGGATTCCTGTATTCCTATTTGTTTTCGTCCATCCATTCATAGCCTCTTTGACTACATTATTGGAATAATCAAAATAATAGGTGTACTTTTTCTGATTGAATATATCATTTCCCTGCACTCCCTGAAAGAAGACAGTCAAATCAAAGTCTTTGTATTCCATGTTGATGTTCAAACCGTATGTGAAGTCAGGGATAGGGCTACCCAGAATAACTTTATCATTTGCATTGACTACTCCATTCTTGTCCGTATCCGCGAAGATGAAATTTCCTTCCGCATCAAAACCGTCAATCTTATAGCCATAGAATGAACCGATAGCTTCTCCCGGCATGGTAATGGAAGCTGCATCATTAAAGTAGCTGGACATTGCGCCGGAAGTAATCGGCTGCACGTTTTCTCCCAATGATAGTACTTTATTCTTCAACGTTGCGATATTGAATGTTGCATCTATATGGAAGTCTTTCGTCAATTGTTTCCTGTAATTCATCATAAACTCCCATCCTGTGTTTTTTACGGAAGCTGTATTAACGTAGGGTTTTTCACGTGAACTGTTGATTTCAAAGATTTGCCCGGAAGACAGGTTCAAGTCTATCTGTGCCAACAAATCTACGTTCTTTTTCACGAAATAGTCTAATGACAAGGTCAAGTCGTTGTTGAAGAAGCCCAGTTCGATACCAATATCTGTGGTTTTGGCAGTTTCCCATTTCAAGTCTTTCGATTTCAGATAGGCTGCGCGTCCTGTCACATAACGTTCACCGCCTACTGTGTAAGGAATAGGTCCATAAGCTATCGCGTCAAAATTATAAGGATTGAGGAAGTTGGCACCCAACTCACCGTAGCTAGCTCTGATCTTCAATTTGCTCATTACAGGATTTTGGAACCATTTTTCCTGGTGCACATTCCATCCGGCGGAGACAGAGGGGAAGTAACCTACTCTATTGTCTTTATGGAATTTGGAAGATTCATCCCGGCGGATACTCAAGGACAGCAGATATTTATTATCATAATCGTAGTTCACACGGGCGAAGAAAGAGAGCAATGCTGCATTACTGTCGCCTGCCGAAATCTTACCATCTTCATTTTGGAATCCGGTAATATCCGTTCCTCCCAAATCGTTAATGGTAGAGTTGGTCATGTAACGATAGTATTCTCTCATCCAGCTTGTTCCTAATAAAGCGTCTATTGAGTGACGGTTGAATGTTTTGTTGTAAGTCAGCAAGTTATCAATCGTATAAGTGAACTCTTCACCTCTTGTTTCCGATACACTGTTACGTGTGTTGCCATAATCTTTATCGGGAGTTCCATCCGAGTTCCACTTTGTATAGTACTCGGGGGTATGGGTGTAATTATGCTTATTGCTATAATTTCCACTTAACGATAATTTGTATTTTAAGCCGCCCCAAATATCCAGTTGGGCATTTAAAGAGCCGATTAAATCCGTCACTTTATTAAACTGGTCTGTATAATGTAACGGGGCTATCTTATTCTGCGCCTTGCCATCTTCGGGGTTGATGTAATAATCAGGGCCACCAGAGGTAAACCGTCCTTGTTCATCATAAATAGGTAACGTTGGTAAAGCTATGTTGAAAGCTGTTGTAGGAGTTTTATCCTTATGCGTCAGTCCGAGAGTTTCGGAAAATGAGAAACGTCCTTTTTTATAAGAGGTATTCAGGCGGAAGTTATAACGTTTATAATCCGAATAAATCGTCATACCGGTTTGGTCAAGATAACCAAGGCTTGTGCTGAAAGTAGAGTTGTCCCCACCCCCTGCGATACTGGCATTCAGATTCCATACCGGAGCAAACTGTATCCATTCTTTTGACCAGTCGGTATTCAGGTTCGGATTGGTGGGATTGTCATTCTCCGGTGCATGAGGCAAGCCACTGTTATCTGCCACCATATTGGCAAACTCTCTCCATTCCGATGCATTGAGGAACTCCGGAATATTAGTCGTTTTCTGGAAAGCGAACGAACCGTCTATCTGAATGACGGGCTTACCGGACTTTCCTTTCTTGGTAGTAATCAAAACGACCCCATTGGCGGCACGTGAACCGTAGATAGCGGCTGCCGCACCGTCTTTCAGTACTTCGATAGATTCAATATCATTGGGATTCAATGAGCTTAATCCGGCATTACTGAATGCTCCATCAATGACATACAGAGGTTCGGTAGCGCCAAAAGAAGCGGCACCGCGAATCACGATGTTTACATCTGCCCCAGCAACACCAGCTTGCTGCACGATGTCTACACCCGGTGTACGCCCCTGTAAGCTTGAAGCAACATTAGATGATACCTGTTTGCTGATTTCCTGAGAAGAGATGGAAGCAACGGCACCTGTCAGGCTTGATTTCTTCTGCACGCCGTAACCAACTACTACGACTTCATCCAGTACTTCCGTATCGTCCTGCAATTGGATAGAATATGAGTTCTTATTCCCCACCTTTACTTCCTGTGTTTTATAACCAATATAGCTGACTGCCAGAAGAGCATCTGTCGGAGCATCCAATGTAAAGTTACCATCAACGTCTGTCACAGTACCCGTCCCCGCTCCTTTCACCAATACACTGGCACCAATTACTGGTTCGCCTTTGGTATCTGTCACGGTTCCCGTTATTTTCTTTGTTTTTTGGCTCCCTTGTGATGTAACGGGAGCTTCTTTTGCTTTCAAATATATTTTCTTCTCTCCAATTTCATAAGCTACATTTGTACCTGCGAATAAATCATCCAATACTTTAGAAAGGTCTTTGTCTTTTGCCTGGACAGAAACAATCCGTTCGGGATTGACAATCGTACGGCTATATGCTACCGTAAGTCCTGTCTGTTTAGTAATGAGCGAAAAGACTTTCTCCAACTTGACTTGTTGAAGATTCATTGTTATTTTCTGAGCCGACGCCGCAAGACTTACAGCAAAGCTCAATAACAATACAAGCAATACTTTGTTCTTCATACTTAGTTTGTTTAAAGTTATAAATAGGTTCTTAATCTCTTTGTATTTAGTGGACACACGAGATTAAGAAGCGGGTGAGGGAAAAAACGTTTTTTTCTGAAGTTTTTTTATTTCCAATAAATTTTCGTATGATAATACATTAGTTTTCAGCAAGATATAGTTTAGTTTTTATTTGTAGGAAAATGGGATATAAAAAAAAAAGTCCTTCCGGATTTTATTTTCAGAAGGACTTATAACAATAGATTCGTGTTCTTGGCAATTCGCTAGAAACAGTCTTTTGTGATAGTGACGGTATCCTGTTCACATAGTGACGCTATACTTACCGGATACCGTCACTATCACAAAAGGATAGCGTCACTATATTTTTTGCAATCTAGTAAAGTTCCTGATTCACCAATTCGTCAAAGAGCTTTGCATATTTCTCTGCGACTGCTTCCGCAAACTTCTTTCCTTTTTCTACGGAAGCTCCACGTGGATCGCCAACACCGGTATCTTTAGATACTTTCCCCCAGTTCCTGGGAATCCATGCTACTTTTTCATTCAAAGATTGTATGGCAAAAGTTTTATATTCTCCATTCCCTGCTTCTTCAAGATTGACCAGTTCGGGGTGATAGTGCATCATTACGGATGTCTCGACTTCATCTGCATGGTCACCCGGATTTTCAAAATAGTCCTTTACCTTTAACACGGTGTACCATTCACTCGATGCTATCAGGAAGTCAGGATAGTCTACCGACAAATCACGAATCATACTTTTAAAAGTATTGCCGCCATGCCCGTTGATAATAATCAATTTTCGGACACCTTGAACATAAAGGGAAGAAACAATATCAGTCAGTATTGCTTTCTGTGTTTCATAACGCGTATGGATACAGAAAGGAAGTTCCCGTTGTCCCGGATTTTGTGAACCCATGCCGATGGGTGGCATAACCATGCAGTTCACGCCATATTTCTGTTTAGCTATCAATGCAGCATCAACTGCTACATCATGAGAAAGAATACAATCTGTCATATATGGCAAATGCAGATTATGAGGTTCGGTAGCTCCCCACGGCAATATCACAATATCATATTTCCTGTCTTTTACTTTTCCATAACAAGATACGGATAAATCCACTTCTTTATTCATATACCCCATTTATTTCTAATGATTATATTATTTCATTTTTACTATCACTTCTTTCTTATCTTCATTATACTCAAACTTCACCGGAGCGATTTTCTCTAAATCCATTAATACTTTCTCTAATAATGTATTGTCCGAAGTCAATGTATAGACATACTTCAAAACGTTTTCATCTTCGACTTTAAACTCTACATTATACCAGCGGTTCAATATTTTAATGACTTCCGGCAACGGGGTATCTTTAAATACTATCACATTCTGTTTCCACATCGACAGGCGTTGCATATCGTTCATTTTGGAAATAGTACACTGCTGGTTATCTTTGTTGTACACTAATCTTTCGCCGGGTTGCACCGGGTATTTCTTTTCCGTAGGAAGGGTAAGATTAATATTTCCTTCATCCAGACATACTACTATATCCTTATTCTCCGGGTAATCCTGTACATTGAAAGAAGTTCCCAATACATGAATTGCCGGTCCACTTAAATTGACTATAAAAGGACGGTTCTTATTTTTAGCTACTACGAAATAGGCTTCTCCTTCAAGATAAACTTCCCGGGTGTTCAAAGCAAACTTCTTCGGGTATCTTAGTTTCGAATCAGAATTGATATATACTTTTGTTCCGTCCTGAAACATGATTTGTATGCGTTCTCCTTTATCTACCACCACTTCCTCATATTCGGAAGTGCCGAACAGGTCGACTTTTGAGTTCAGTTGTATATAAAGTCCGACAATTAAGACAACAGGTATCAATACGGCTGCAACTCGGAAACAGACACGCTTCAACTTCTTGATGCGAATGTTCTTCCGTATCTGTTCTAATATTTTCTTTGAAGGAATATCATGGTCTACATACAAGTCTGCAAACTCATTTTTTATCAGTTCGGAATCCTGTGTCATAGCAGCTTCAAGATAGTCGCTACCTTCTTCCGTAGCAAACCACTCTGCCACATATTTTGCATCTTCCGGGCTGGCAATTCCTGCCAAGACTTCTTCTATTTGTTTATCAGTAGGTCTATTCATTTTTATCACTTTATTAAATGGACACTCAAAAAAGTCATTAGTGTGGTAAATGCAACAATTATTAACATCTTACTTAGATGGATACGGAGAAGTTTCAACGCTTCCGAATAATGCGTCTTGATAGTATTTACGGATAGATTCATCCGTTCCGCAATTTCCTGATTTGTCAGTTCCTCTTGTACTTTCATCAAGCAAATATCCCGTTTTTGCGCAGGAAGCATATCCACAGCTTTATAAAAACTGGACATCAACTCTTTTTTCTCCAGTTTTTCTATCAGATTATCTTCGTAAGGCGAAGCGGATTGTGCCATCTCATAGTTCTTTGCAATCGCGCTGTTTTCATTACGAATCAAGTTCAAGACATGATTTTTTGTCATCGTAAAGAGATAGTTCTTTAGGCTGATTCCCACACGTAGTTCTGAACGAAATTCCCACAAACGGCTAAAGACATGTTGCACTACATCTTCTGCCATATCAGAACTCATTAAATAACGATAGGCTAATACATATAATAGTTTATGATACCTTTCATAGGCTTGGGTGAAAGCTCCTTCATCACCTTGTTCAATCAAGGCGAAGAGTTTCTCATCATCTGTATCAGTATATTGGTCAATCTTGTTTTTCATTCTTCGGATTTTGTTTACTTGTTTCCAAAAGAACTAAATGTTTCTCTCTTTATGAAGAGCAAATGTAGCAAATTCCTTAGAAAACCTAGAGGTATTTACGAAAAAAGTCCCCGATTAACAATCCCCCATTAAAAAGAGGAACCGTTAATCAAGGACTACTCCACTAACTAATTAACAATGTATTATAAATGATAGGTAACAATTCTTTCTTCGGGTGAATCGATCCAGAGCCGCCATACTCCTACCGACACTTTTTCCGGTGTTCCGATATTTGTTTTAGGTGGACGACGGCTTTTGATGGTTAGATAGCCTTTCCCTTCTGTTGCTTTCACTTTCATCGTTTTGCTGTTCATATAGACATGGATATTGCCATTCGGTGTGGGTACAGTGCCTTCCATCCATTTCAATCCTCCCAACACAGGAGTAATAGCAAACTCTTTATATCCTTCTTTTACAGGTTTCACTCCCAGATAATATTTGCCCAACAAGTAGATAGGACTCGCTCCCCAAGCATGGCACAAACTCTTGCCATAAGGACGGCCATACATGGCAAGATGTTGCGTTCCAGTTTCTTCAGGGTTGTATTTTTCCCAGAAAGAGGTGGCGCCTTCCTTTAACATTCCTCCCCAATAGGCTTTCATTTCTTTCATTACAGCATCCTGTTCGCCAAGAGCACAAAGGGCTTCCAGTTCATAAAAACGCATATAGGGAGTTGTTATTTTCAGAATACTGTCATTCAGCAGAACAGACTGTTTAATGGCTTGTTGCTTATCTTCATTCAAATATTGAAAGAAGACAGAAAACATATTCGCATAGCGGGTGACTGCATCACTTTGCTGACCGTTGACACAGTTATGCACAAATGCCTGTTTCTGATTATTCCAAAAAGTAGGTTCTAACTTTGCCTTCAAAGCAACAGCCAGTTTCTCGTATTTCTGTTTACCATTGGCATCTCCGACCAGTTCCGCACACAAAGCCATCGTTTCCAGGCTTCTGCAAAATAAGATTTGTTCAAAAGAGAGTTCGCCTTTCTTATCCAGATAGCCATCCGCCCAGTCCACAAATACCCAGTCGCCCGTCATACCTTCTACCATGCCATTCTTATTGGTACGTCCCAACACGTAATCCATCATTGTTTGCATACGCGGATATAGTTGGTTAACAAAATGACGGTCGCCACTATACATATAATAGTCATATACGCTAAGAAACCAGTAGAAAGTATAATCCATGATTGTATTGCTGTGGCTGGTCACAGGATCCTTGCCACGAAGTAACCAAATTGTACGTTTGACGGACTCGTTATCAAAGAAAAGATAATAATTCATCAAATAACTTTGGATAGCATCGCCACTCCATACCCAACGGTCACGTTTGATACCGTCAATGAAGAATTCGCGGGTAGTGAGATGCATGGTGTATGCGCCAACTTCCCAAATACGATTCAGTTCTTCATCATTGCAACGGAAATTTCCGCGGTATTCTTCAGGAAGATATTCATATTGCATGGAGACTTCTCCAATCTGTACACCCGGCTCGTGAGTTACATAGACATAGCGGAAGGCTTTACTGTTCTCCAATGTATATTCGTTTTCAGAATTACTCAAGGGAGAAGTACTGCGGATAGCAAGGTCGGTCACTTGTCCCGGTTCGAGCAAGAGTTTGTCCAATGTTTCGCAATATGCTTTATCTTTTGCTTCTTCCGGGCTTTCACCATAATAAATTTCTATTTTTCCTTTTCCGGAAAGATTCTTCAATGTGATGAATCCGAATGTTTCTTTTCCAAAATCATAAAGAATACCTCCTTCGGACTGTTCTGACTTCGTAACAGGTTGCTGCGGTTCACGCATCAGACTGAATTGGGAAGGACGTTGGGTAGCTCCGTCAAAGTTCCAGCATCCGGCATCCATATAGATGGTGGCAGATGTGTCACTAG
>OGJS01000437.1_pt1 | contig 27583 bp, 30 predicted proteins | sample 1572241 | NCBI WGS metagenome assembly OGJS01 (sample SAMEA2582145, study PRJEB24529) | metagenome | biome: Human gut stool | place: China | collected 2011 | reverse complement strand
AACATCCCTATTTTCGTTTGTTTTATGTAAGACGGTAAATTATACCAGAAAAGAAGACAAGCGCTTAAAACGCGTTTTATGAGGTTATTTGTCAATCAGCCCTTTAAGCTCTTTCTCAAAGTCTGAATTTATCTTTTGGGTTTTATTGAAAAGTTGATACTCTAACTTTGCCTTATCCTTAGCAGCCTTAGAAGTGATTTTACCATGCCCCTCTAAAATATCGTATTCTTGGAAAGTCAAAAAGCGATCAATGCTTTCAGCAAGCTGCTGCATGGTCTGGGTTTTTCGCTGCTCTATTTGTCTTTCAAGGTAATCAAAATAGCTGGAGATACTTCTTTCAAGAGAGCGAATTTCTTTTTCTGTTAGGTAATTCTTTGCTACCTGGGTATCCATTTGTAAGATACGACCGTCTGGGGAATTTTTCCAAGTGGTTAGTCCCATGTTGTCCTTGGTATGGTCTGCTTTCGTATATATAATTTCTGCAGCAGTCTGACCAGTAATAGCATAATGAAACTTGTTTTGTACATCAGCATAGAATTGTTTTGTAAGTGTACTTTGTGGGTCATAATCGATAGAAATCTCTGCAAAAATATCCGTAATCTGTAACCAGATACGGCGCTCACTAGCACGGATAGAGCGGACACGTTCCAAGAGTTCGCGGAAGTAGTCTTTTCCTAGGAGGTTTTCCCCTTGTTTCAAGCGTTCGTCATCCATAGCAAAGCCTTTTATCATGTACTCACGCAGTACCGAAGTAGCCCATTGTCTGAAGCGCGTGGCTTTTTGAGAGTTGACCCGATAACCTACGGAGATAATGGCGTCAAGATTGTAGTAGCTGACATCCTTAGTTTGGGTTTTATCAGCAATTGCACCGTGTTTTGTGGTTATTTCCATTTTGGAAACAACCACTTTTTCTTCTAATTCTCCCTCTTCAAAGATATTTTTTAAGTGCTTACTAATGGCAGGGACACCAACACCAAACAGCCTAGCCATTTCTTTCTGACTAGCCCAGATAGTTTCCCCGCGTATAATAACGCTAGCTGTTTCTTGGTTGTTATCTGCTGAATAGATTAAAAATTGTAATTCGTTCATGGCTTCCTTTCTGTTGGTGTTTTAAAAATTAGATTTTAAGATATTTGACTTGCTGAACTCCGAGCGAACCCCGAGAAATCACGCGCTTTGTTAGTTATAATCGGCTTTTTCGGCTACCCTAAAAGAAAAATATTAGGATGAGGTTCCAGGGATTTTTATGTTACAATACTATTAAAGACTATTTGGAGCGATAATATGAATAAAATAAAAATTACTCTTATATTTACTTCTTTGGCATGGACATTTGTGAATTTATATCAAGCTTTACAATCACCTACTGTGATAAATCTGACTAGTTTCGTCGGAATTGTTCCCATTATTGCTGCTTTGTATTCCGAAATTGATTGGCTTTATATTCATTGGAACAAATTTAGAGCCTATATATTTTTAAAAACAGTTTCTTTTACCCCAAAAAGTTCTAAATTTTTAAAAGAAACTATTACACTTAACCAATTAGAAAAGCAAATCCGATCAGTACTTAAGGAAAATGACTATTCCATAAATGAAGCTACTTTCAGCAAAACTCATGAAGATATCTATATAGATATAGAATCAACAAGAGGTATAAGAAATAAGTTGAGTATTAGTTTACATCCAGAAAGCAATGGACAGAGACTGATATTCAAGGCTGACTATCAATTAGCGTATAGAGATGTAAAAAAACAGTGGGACTCTTTTTTGTCACTAAGAGATAATCTGTTTTCTATTTATTCTAGGGAAGAAAGTAGCAAAGAACGGTTTGATGTAACCATTAAGACTGATAAACACAGGAAATATAATCCATTTTACAGAATGACTGTACGACATCTTGGAAAAAAAGAAGTAAAGAAATTTGATTTGCAATTTAAGGACAATGATCTATCGGTCAAAACTACCCTAAATAAGATTTATGGAACATCTAATAATCGTCAAGACATAGAAAAATTAATTAATGAATATATACCATTGTCACGGTTATGATAGCACTCCAATTTTCATTAGTGTTGCGATAGAAAATTCTAGCATCGGATATTCTTTTTGTTCGGAGATATCTGTCAAAGATGTGAAAGAGAGAATAGTACCAGACTGAGTCAGCATTATTGTTCTTGATTTACCCAATATATCCAATGTACCTATTATCTTTGTTGCTTCATCATTTGCCAAAGCTTCAATTGCTTCATCGTTTACATCAACCTCGTCTCCTGAAAATGACTTACTTGAGACACCGGCATCAGTACTATTAAAACTAACTCCTTTTGTTTGTGGCATCATGTTGGAAATTGCCATTAAATCAAATTTTAACGATGTATAATTAATATTTAGTGTATCAATTTTTTCCAATTCTTTTAAAAATTTTTTCGCTGTAGGAGTTGTTGTAGTCAAAAATAATAATTGATCAGTTTGCGAATAAAAAATATCGAATTCAAAGGCTTTTTGGTAATTGTCGTATTGTTGATATTCGTCAGCATCAGAGTTATATACCAAGATTTCATCGTCGATTGTCTTTGTATAACTTCCTTTAAATTTAGTGTATACTTTTCCTTCTATGGTCAATGTTTGGTCAGTTGTTGTAATTGAGCCAATGGTAACATTGGCTTTTTTGATGTCTGTAGTACCGTTTGGTATTTCAAATTCATAAACTTGTCTAACAGAAATAGAAGTAGCTCCCATAATATTTTCTCCTTTTTTAATTTACTAATGTTAAATACTTTTCTTTGCCCCTCACACTCAAAGATGGCGATGGCGAGTGTGGGGATTTTTTGTTTTATCTACTCAAGCCCTTTGAAACTATCTAAAATTTTATCTTTTGAGTCTGGGTGATGAAATCTAGTTGATAACAATTGATATTGGACAATATTTCTAAAAAGAGCTAGCTCTATCTTGTCTCTTAGTATTTCAAAAATATCATCGAAATCATTTTCACCATTATTTTCAAGTAATTCGAGTACTTCAATAGCTTTATTTTTATTGTATCGTCCATTAAGAGAGTCAGCAACCTTTTTATATGTTTTGATTTTTTCAGAAATTTTTTCAAAATATTCTTTTCTGGTCTTATCTGGATTGCTATAATCTCCGTTAAAAAAGATATATTCTTCAAGATCTGCTGCGTCCATGAGGTCAATAACTTCATACCCCAACAGATATCCAACACTTACTCCGAAGTAGTCAGCAAGTAGCTGGGCTTTTTCTGGTTTAATTTGACTTTCTCCGTTTTCCCAATTTTGAAGAGTCCGATAATGAACCCCAATATTTTCAGCTAACTCTTTTTGAGATAGCTTTTTTTCTTGTCTTAATTCTTTCAATCTATTCATGTTTCATCACACCCTTCAAAGATGATTATATACTATATCTTAGAAAAAGTACATTTTTTTTGTGCAAAAATTAAAAAAACAGTTGACATGTGAAAAAATATTGTGTATCATACAAATTAAGCACAGAAAAAATGTGTTCCCTCTCCAAGCTTTCACACTTTTCAATCTATTCATGGAGGGGGATTTTTTAGAAAGGAGCAAATCTATGAGCAAACTACGAGGCTATCGGGTTATGTTAGGACTAACTCAGCAACAGATGGCGGACAAGCTAAAAATTTCTTTGCAGTCATACAACAACAAAGAATTAGGTAAAACGCCATTCAATGACAAGGAACGCCTAGCGATTAAGTCAATGGTTGCAGAAATCAAACCAGATATAACCATAGATGAACTGTTTTACAGTTAGAAAGGAGCTAACCAATGGAACTAGTCTACATGGACGGCAAGAAAGAGCCGTACACTACTAGCGAGATAGTTGCTGAATGCGCTGGAGTACAGCACCACACAGTAACGCGCCTATTAAGAAATCACAAGGAACGATTTGAAGCGTTTGGATTTTATGGATTTGAAATCCATAAATTAGACGGAAAAGGTACTAGCGGTATGAATAAGCGCCAACTGATGGCGGCGCGTGGTGGCTATAATGGCATTGTTAGCCTAACCAGTACCGAGCTAGCCAGATATCAAGACTTAGAAGATATGGCTATTGCTATGATTAAGCTAGGCATGACTTATCAGGAAATAAAATCCATGGTCTTTAGACCACAACAAGGAGGATAAAAAATGTATCTATCAAACGAACAAGAAAAAGCTAATCTATACGCTATGATCGACCTTGCAGACAATGCTATTTTACAAGGTGATAAAAAACAAGCACTAACTAGCCTTTATTTTATCAAAACAGGGCTTGAAAATATTTTAAAAGATAACGATAACTTGAAAGTTGAATAAGCAGCAAGCGCTAGAATCGATTTTAAGCTGATTTTCGCCAATAAGATATAGCCAAAATCAACTTGAAATGTCTCAAGGGTATAATTATATCCCTAACCGTTTCAACCGCTCAAAACGCTTATTAGAGTGCTTAAAAACAGAATAAAACAAAAAGGCTTAACCAACCGACCAAGTAGGAAGCCTTTCACACAAATACTAAAACAATACAGTAGGCAAGCCGTAAGGGTTTTAGTAAAGATTTATAGCTAGATTATACCATATCTAGGACATTTTGACCATACGGAGGTCGCTAACCCTTAAAAAGGGCATAAATATAAGAAAATTTAAACAAGGTAAAACACCATGACAAAAACAACAACAGTATTATTGAGCACTGAAAAACTAATCGACTTAGGCAGCGAACTAACTGACATCATGAACAGCTTAGAAATGAATAACTTAACTCTAGAAGCCTTAGAGATAACGCAAAAAGTGGATACAGCGACCTTTAACTGGATAGCTAAGAAATATATTGAGACTGCTTATGCACAAAACGAAAAACTTTGCCAAAGACTAGACAAAATTGCCTTTCTGCTATTAAACAATGACAAACCCAAGGAACTGGAGGCATTAAACAAATGAGCGAACTACTAGGCGCAATTTTAACGCTACTACTTTTCTTTCTCGCTGGTATTTGTACTCAACTGTTTAATGCTTGGGCGATTGCTTACAAGCGGAGGGGCTATATCACTAAAAAGCAGCTAAGAAAAATTGAAAAATGGCTAGAGGTTATGGAGACAGAACATGGCAGATAAAAAAGATTTTGACCTTGCAAATGAAAGAGCTAAGAACTTTGGTATTTGGCTAGAAGAATCCTATCAGACTATGTTAGATTTTTCTCTAGAAGATAAATTTGACTGTTACAGTATTGAGGAACGAAACCAACTAGAACGAGTTTTAGAAACTTTAATGGATTTTTGCGATATGTGGGAAAGAGGGCAGATTATCCTAGCCAGCAAAGAAAGAGAGACGATTGAATGAAGCTTCCAACTTTACCAGAGAATTATAAGCGCGTGCTTGCTCTTATTCCGCGGGGAGCAGAAAGACCACGCGCAGGCAAAGAGATTGTTAAACTCACAGGGCTAGATATCCGAACCGTTCGAGGCATTATTCGCGGTTTAGTAATTAAGTATCATATCGCTATTTGTGGAAGCCGTGACCTAGCAGGCGGTTACTATATCCCAGCAAATGACAGCGAACGTCTGGCAGGTATCAAAGCACTAGATAGACAACGACAAGATGAGCAAAAGCGGATTAGCGCCCTCATGTATGCGAACTTGAATGAACAAGACAAATATTTGAAAGGCGGTTAATATGGCATTATTTAGCTTAGATACAGAAACACAACTAAAGGCAGAAGCCCTAACCTTGCTTTCTAACTTTCTGCAGTCTTACACGCAGCCAAAGCCAAGACAGCTTGGACTAATGACAGCCCAACAGGTTAAGGAGGAACTAGGGATAAAATCCAAAACCTTGGCACGTTGGGAAAAAGCAGGTTTAAAGCGATACCAGCCGCCACTAGAAGACACTAGGAAAGTCTTTTATAAGGTCAGTGATATTCTGATATTTTTGGGAGTAAAAAATGGCTAGATACAACATACACCCCGCACAGGGGAGCGGACATTATCACAATGAAAAGCTTTATAAAGACCGCAGACCAACACTAGACCAGATAAAAGAACAGCAGCGGCTTAAAAAGTTGAAGAAAAAACGCAGAAAGGGGAGATAAAGTGGCAGTATACGAAAGTAAAGGTTTTAGCTCAATTCTAAGACCATACAAGGGAAAACTAGAACCATTTGAATATATCGCAAACTTTAGTCCTTTAGTTGTCCCAGAGGGAGCAGATATTGCAGAATACAAACGCACGCAAGCTCCCTACTGCTTAAGCGGAAAAGTAACACCAGAGAAGAATGGAACTTATAAGCGCAATAATACAAGCCTTGTCTATCGTGATTTAATTTTCCTGGATTATGACGAGATTAACACAGGCATAGGCCTACCTAAAATCGTTTCTGACGCACTTTTTGGCTATTCTTATATCATTTATCCCACAATCAAACACACGGCAGAAAATCCCCGTTATCGGCTTGTAGTGAAGCCCAGTGGCATCATGAACGAAGAATCCTATAAGCAGGTAGTCCAGGAGATAGCGGACAAGATAGGGCTGCCTTTTGATATGGCTAGCCTTACTTGGTCACAGCTCCAGGGGCTACCAATAACAATAGGAGACCGAGCAGAGTATCAAACAATCGTAGAGCATGGGCTAGATTATCCAGTACCAAAATCAAAACAAGGACGAACAGAAACAAAGGGAGTAACCACGACTTACACCCCAAAAACAAGCAGTCAGCAATCTATGACTATGCGGATTATTGACACGCTTTTTAATGGCTTTGGAGATGAGGGAGGGCGTAACGTGGCACTCACGCGCTTTGTTGGGCTACTTTTTAATAAGTGGGTTGATTGTGATATAGAAACAGCTTACGAGTTGACAAAGATAGCTAACGGTGTGACAAATAACCCGTTACCAATTGAGGAGTTAGACCGCACTTTTACCAGCATAGCAAGAGCAGAATTTAGAAAGAGAGGATAGAGCCATAGAAAAAGAAGATTTGAAAAGCCTTGAAAGTGAAATCTTAGAGGCGCGTGAAAGCGAAGATAAGTATTTCAAGACTTTCAAAAGCGTTAGGAGGCAACTTATTAAGGAATGTCAGAGTATTAAAGAAGAAGCCTATCAAATAGCTTATGATGAGGTCATGGCAGACAGCAAACATCTTGAGAATGTAAAAGCGGGCAGATTGACCGAGGGAAAGCATAAAGAACTAGCCCAACAAAAAGGACAAGAAGCAAGTGAAAAAGCATTGCCTAAAACACCACTAGGAGTTGCTATCATGCTGAAGCAATATATCCGCTTTATCAGGATTAAACCAGAAGCGCAAGGACAGAAAGCTCCGCTATACTACTATAATCCAGATTTTGGTATCTGGTTAGAGGATAACGAACTTTTACAAGACCTTATTTCTGCAATTTTCCCAAACGCAACGGAAAAACAGGCTTTTGACACCCTTTATAAAATTGCTAGACAAAGCCAAATGAAAGAAATTCAAGGAAAGTATACGGTTATTGGCAAACAACTTTACAATGCTGAAACAGGCTTATTTGAAGAAATAACGCCAGAGATAATAGTTACACGAAAAATAAAAACAAGCTATAATCCAAATGCAAAAGAACCAAATTTAAAAGGCTGGAAGCCTACAACATGGCTAAAAGAACTTTTTGACCATGACGAGGAACTCTATAACCTTGCTATCCAAATTATAAAAGCCAGTATCACTGGTCAATCATTACAAAAAATCTTTTGGCTATATGGTGAGGGCGGAACAGGGAAAGGAACGTTTCAACAGCTACTAATCAATCTGATAGGTATGGAGAATGTGGCTAGTTTAAAAATTACAGGATTATCAAACAGTCGCTTTTCAACTTCTATCTTATTAGGAAAATCTCTAGTTATCGGTGATGATGTACAGAAAGACGCTGTTATCAAAGATACGTCAGATATGTTTAGTTTAGCAACAGGCGACATCATGACCATAGAGGACAAGGGGAAACGCCCCTATAGCATACGCCTGAACATGACCGTAGTACAATCCTCTAATGGTTTGCCGAGAATGAACGGCGATAAGTCGGCCATTGATAGGCGCTTTAGAATTTTACCCTTTACTAAAATATTCAAAGACAAGCCCAATAAAGCCATAAAAGAGAGCTACATTAACCGTAAGGAAGTTCTGGAATACTTGGTTAAATTGGCGATTGAAACGCCGATTGCTGACATTAACCCTAGGAAGTCTATTGAAATACTAGAAGAACATCACAAAGAAATGAACCCCGTTATTGACTTTATTTCTAAGTTTTTCACCGATGAACTGACAAGCGAGTTTATACCTAATAGCTTTGTCTATCATGTTTGGAAAGGTTTCTTAGAGTATTATGACATTAAGCAAACTGGCTCAGAAATGAGGTTACACCGAGAAATTAAGAATAATCTTCCTGAAGGCTTCACAGTCGGCCAGAAAGTAATCCCAGTAGGTCAACAACTTCACAAGGGATTTTACCCTAAGAAAGACCTACCATTTTTCGCAAGCCTTAATTATTCTAATGGTAGAGCAACCCCTGCAAAACAGAAAAAGCCCAAAAATGAACGTGGGTATTATAATCATTGGCCAGAATACAAAAAAAGAAATCGCTAGAATTTTATACACTTCACACACTAGGACATTTTTTAAACACACTTTAAAACATTGTCATATCAAGGGTTTTATACACTTAACACGAAAAACGCGGAAATAAAAAAATTTCCTTATAAAAGTAGTTTAGAAGTCTGCCTTAATATCTCCTATTATAGATTTTATTATCAATGTATAAAGTGTATAAAGCGTATAAAATAAGTCTCAACCCCTTGGTATGACTGGGTTTAAATTTTATACACTTTTAAAATCTAGTGTATAAAAAATGAAAGAAGTGTATAAAACGAGGAGGAAAAATATGAAAATTAAGCTATTTTATCAACAGCATAAGCAAACTTAGGAAGAATTTGAAAACCAAGTCAACGATTTTATAGTAGAGGTTGAAGTTATAGACGTCAAGTACACCGAGGGAACTTCAGGCGATTATGAAAACCTAAGCACCAATATAGGGCTATTGGTTCTATATAAATAACAGAAACGGAGTAAATGACATGACACTAAAAACTATTTCAGACAACGCTAAAACATTTACTTTCACTTATGAATTTTCAGACCAAGACACCGCTCAAGTAGCAGGTCACGCGCTTATGGGATATATGACAGGAACATATTGTCAACCGTCAATCTCATTAGCCTACAAGGGTAAAGGGACGCTGGTAGCTGAGTATGTGGAGGATAACAAACTAAACAAGATTTTCAAGTAGCTTTGTGACAGCTTCAAAGATTAATACACCTACCAAAGGTAGATGATACAGTAGGTACTGGAGTACTGCAAGGCATTGAAAACTATTGACGCAGAAAAGAAATATAAAAGGACGAGGAAATACAATTTCAAAATCCAATAATAACAAAGAGGCACGCGCCTCTTTTATTGTTTAGCTAGACTTGAAAATTAAGCGGGCTTTTGGTAAGGTATTGAATATAGGATCTAACAAGATAGCGCGTGATTGAACAAAGAACGAACAAAGAGAAAATAACTATTTGAGTCATGGATAATCCAAAGAACACGCGAAGAAAATAGCAAAAAAAGCCAGCTTGTGCTAGCTCCTTTTGGTATAAATTCGATAACTCTATTATATCATAGGAGAGATAAAACATGCTGGAATTGTTTAGAGAGATTGACGAAAAAGCAACTCAAGCCAAGGCTAAAAAGATTTTACAGACTTATCGCCGTTTGTGTCGAATTGCTGGGAGTGAATACACTTTGCGGAGCGCCAGTGCTTTTTCAGACCAACCACGTAGCAAGAACAATCAGCCAAGCAAAGGACTTGAAACCTTTGTAGTAAAAAGGCTAGACGCAGAAAGAGAGAAAGCAGAGATAGACAAGGCTATTAGTTTGCTCTCTAGTGATATGTACAAAGAAATATTGATTAGAAGATTTTGCAAAGCAAGACAGTGTAGCAATATCTGTATATACATGGAATTAGACTTGTCTGAATCGGAATTTTACAGAGAACAAAGCAAGGCATTATTAGAGTTTGCGGAATGGTATAAAGCTGGTGAATTGCTTGTCTTTAAACCTTACGTAACGGGTTGAAACAGTATTTATACAAACCAAGATACAGGGGCTATTTGCCCCCTATTTTTTTGAACGGGGTAGAGGTTATTTGGAATAAAAGGGCGCTGCCCTCTTCTGTGCAAAAAATTCCCTTTTTGAAATTTTTGAATGCAAGAGGAAAAGAAAAAATCAATTTTAAACCCCCCCCGCACCCTTGCGAGAGCAAGAGAGCCGCGACAAGATATCATCTTACATCACGCGCCAATTTTTCAGATTTTCAAGGGGTGTCATGGAGCCAGAGTTAGGAGGTGAGTTCGCTTGGTTAAAAATCCTTATTATCGGCAGAACAAAGGGCGTTTACCCAGCGACCCGCCGAACTATTTGGGAACAGTTGCGAGGGAGACTTGGTGCAAAATCGTTCCGTTTTTAGAACCTTATTATCAATCCATAGCTAAATGCTAAACTGCAGTATTTTATACATGCTATCAGTTAAAAAACTTTTTCTTTCCACTTGCTTTCAATGCGCATAATGTGTATAATAGAAAATGTAAGGAGGTAACGTGCACTATGCCACTTACAGGAAAAGAAATGGCAAAGCTAGCCGAGAAAAATGGTTGGGTAGAAATCCGACAGAACGGCAGCCATCACCATTTCAAACATGAAGATTTTGATTATATAGTGACTATCCCAATCCATGGAAACAAGGATTTAGGAAGAGGGCTAGAAAGCAAAATCCTGAAAGATTTGGGGCTGAAATAATCCCCCTTATCTTTCATTTTTGGAGGTAACAGACTATGTTAAAATCATATCCAGCAATTTTTCATAAAGAGGAAGACGGTTCTTATTGGGTAGAATTTCCAGAGTTTGGAGGAGGCACACAAGGGGCAAATGTTGAAGAAGCCTTGAAAAATGCCCGTGAAATGCTTGAGAGTGTTTTAGCTGCTTACATAGACGAAGGATTAGATATGCCAAAGCCTAGCGACATCATGGCTTTAACCGTTAAAGACGGCTTTGTTAGCATGATACAAGCAGACCCTACCCCGTTTATTCGCAACAATAAAGCCGTTAGAAAGAATGTGACTGTCCCTGAATGGCTAGTAAGATTAGCGGATCGTGAAAAAGTAAATTATTCTGAGGTGCTAACTCAAGCCCTAGAAACAAAGTTACAAGCCTAGACACAGTCAGCATGCGCAGCAACAGAAATGCGTGTGATGACATGGTATAATAATCTTATCAGCAAGGCTACAAGCAACTAAAAAGCGTAGCTATTCACTACGCCAGTTCTTGCCTGCTGAACTCATATTGTAAATGACCTGTAAAGGTCTTTTTTTGTTCACCTTTTTGTGGACTTTTAAGGATTTTCTAACAACTTATAATACTACATAACATTGATAAAACCCAGTAATACCAACGGTTAAGAGCTGTCAATGAGTTGTAAAACTATCTATTTCCTAGTTCTATAATTTTTGACATAGTTTTCTCCGTAAGTATTCTAGCTATTATTATAACACAAAGCTGTTTTTCTATCAGAAGTCTGGTGTGAGAGGAACACACATCGTTTCCTAGAAAGGACCAAATAGACAAGCAAAGCAACCACTTAGGTAAAAGTCCTTGTTTTCCTAGTCGAAATAATGTTTAATAGATTTAGGAAGAGGGAGGTAGTTAGTGACCTCTTGGTATGAACGAAAATCAGCAACAAACCAACATCTGGAAAGAAGGGATGTTTATGAAAGTTCAATTGCATATTGACGAAAAGTTTTCAGAGGAAAAAGTCATTATCGAAGCACCAGCTTTGTCAGATGCCATTCAACGACTGCTGAAATTTGCTCAACAACTCGATAAAAACAAAGTTATTCGAGCCAAAAAAGAGGAAGAGATTTACCTATTAGATACTACTGAAATTCAGCGGGTTTATATTGAAAACCGCCAAGTTTGGGCTGAAACAGTAACAGACAATTATCACTTAGGGCTTCCACTTTATCAAGCTTTGGAATTGCTTCCTGCTGATTTTCTACAGATTTCCCAATCTGAAATCATCAATACCAAACAGATTGATCATCTGAAATTGAGCGGCAGCGGTCTGATTCAGATTACACTAAAAAACGGTCAGATAACTTATTCATCTCGCCGTTATCTCAAAGCTATAAAGGAGAAATTACAGCTATGAAAAAAACATTATTCAGAGATGCTCTAGGAGGTATTGTTATCGGGCTTCTCCTATCCGTCATCTTTTCTTACTTTTTTGCACCTGTCTATCATCCGCTCAACCCTTATTCAGCAGTTGGTCTTTGGATGGAACAGCATCATATTCACGGCGCCTTAGTCGTTCTCTATTGCGCAGCGATATGGTGTCTAATCGGCTTGCTCTTTAGCTTAGGGAAAGAGCTTTTCAAAAAAGATTGGAGCATTCTCAAAGCAACAATCTGTCATTATGGGCTTATGATTTTAGGGTTTATCCCTCTAGCTCTATTAGCCGGCTGGTTTCCAAGTGAACCCATTTTCATCTTACAGTTAATTTTGGAATTTACTGTTGTTTATCTCATCCTTTGGGCAATCCTGTCTTATCTGACTAAAAAGAAAATTGAGAAAATCAATCATCACTTAAACAAACAAAGCAAATAGCAAGAAATAACCGCTGTGAAAAAACTCACGGCGGTTATTTGAGCCCAACTTAGAATGCAGATTGATAGAAAACGATCATAGCTTACTAAATTGTTGTGGTTTGAAGATTAGACCCTAGCTGCAATTCTGGTATGACATTTCAGTAAATTAAGCTGTTAGCCAGTCACATCCACTATAGCTTCAACATTTTAAAGTTTCTTCTTTATCTCTGCCACAGCCAACATCACTTCCATTGGGGTCATATTATAAATGTCCAACTGGCGCAACTCGTCTAAAATAGGTGATTCAGTTGTTTCTGTAAATAAAGACATCTGCTCAGCCACTTGATTTTTTTCATGAGCATCCGCAGGCAATGTATTAGAGATGCCAAAAGATGACTTCTCATTTGCTTGACTTTCTAATCGTGTCAATATTTGATCCGCTCTTGTCAACAAATCATTTGGCAAACCTGCAATTTTTGCTACATGAATCCCATAAGATTTATCAGCAGGTCCAACCTCAATCTTATGAAGAAATGTTACTTGACCATCTTTTTCTAGGGTTGCTACATGGACATTTTCTAGTTGTGTCAAGCTAGTTGACAGTTCTGTCAACTCGTGATAGTGAGTCGCAAAAAGTGTCTTGGCTCCTGTCCGATTGTGAATATACTCAATAATAGCTTGAGCAAGCGCCATGCCATCATAGGTAGCTGTTCCTCTTCCTAACTCATCAAAAAGAATGAGTGAATTTTCTGTTGCTTGAGAAATAGCATGGTTCGCTTCCATCATTTCCACCATAAAGGTTGATTGTCCAGAAACCAAGTCATCAGCTGCACCAATTCGAGTAAAGATTGCATCAAAAATCGGCAATTGGGCACTTTCGGCTGAAACATAAGAGCCCATTTGAGCCATAATCACAACAATCGCTAACTGCCGCATATAAGTTGACTTCCCACTCATATTTGGGCCTGTAATTAGCTGAACATTAACATTCTCATCCATTGAAATGCTATTAGGAATATAGGTTTGTGCACCCATAACTTTTTCTACGACCGCATGCCGCCCTTTATCAATTTGGATAGAGCGTTGCTCAATAAATTCTGGTCTCACAAAGTGTTGCTTTTCAGCTACAGCTGCAAAGCTTTGCAGCACATCAACCGTTGCCAGAGTTTGTGCCAAGGATTGCAGGCGTTTGATATACTTACCAGCTTCCTCACGAATGCGCATAAAAATCTCGTATTCCAAATTAGCTGATTTTTCACGCGCTTCCAACATCTCACCTTCAATACGAGCCAGTTCTTCCGTACCAAAACGCTCTGAATTTTTCAGAGTTGCCTTGCGGAAAAAATGACTGGGAACGTGTTCAAGCTGGGAATTTGTGACATGAAAATAATAACCATCTTTTTTATTGTAATCAATCTTCAGGTTGTTAATTCCACTAGCTTCTCTTTCTTTCGCCTCAATATCTGCAATCCAGCTCGTTCCATCTCGCATGACCACTCGATACTTGTCCAAGGTTTCATCAAAACCTGTTTTAATAATATTACCCTCTGTAATGACATTTGGAGCATCCGGCGAAATTGCTGACTGAATTAAGGACGCCAGTTCAGGAATTTCATCCAATTTGGCAATCAAATCTTCCAAAACTGGGCTGTCAATTCCTTTTAAGATTCCCTTAATTTGTGGTACATGACTCAATGTCGCAGCAAGTTGTAATAGATCTTTCGGATTGGTCTTGCCAAACGAAACCCGACTGGCTAAACGCTCAATATCATACACTCCTTTGAGAGTGTCTGATAAGTCACTGCGCTCAAAGAAATGATCTAAAAAGACTTGCACTACATCCTGCCGCTTGACGATTCGCTCTTTATCAATCAACGGACGTTGAATCCACGCTCTCAACAATCGTGTTCCCATAGCTGTCTTAGTCTCATCCATCAGCCAATACAGACTACCGTGCTTCTTTCCTGTCCGAGCATTCTCTGTTAAATCCAGACTTGCCATAGTTGAGTAGTCCATCTGCAAGAAATCTTTGATTTCATAATGATGAACTTGCTTCAAATGACTAAGCTCACGTAGCTGCGTTTTATGAACATATTCTAATAACTTTCCAGCTACTTGGTGCTCTAGCGGCGACAAGTCCTTTCCTAGTAGCTGAACATCATCAAATGTAGTTTCTACTTGCGATAAAAGGAGATTCATTTGAGTCTCCAATACTTGGCGCTCCATTTCAGGCAATTCATACCCTAAGACCACTTCACGCGCTCGCAGGTTTCGGATTTCTCCACAGACCATGTTAAAGTCACTAAGACTTGTGACCTGAAATTCACCCGTTCCCACATCCATATAAGCCAGCCCATATATACCTGACAGCTTATCCAAAGCCACTAAAAAGTTATTCTGACTGTCTGGTTTTGAAGAATCAACAACCGTCCCCGGCGTAACCACCTGCACTACTTCGCGTTTGACTACTCCAACCGCTTTTTTAGGATCTTCCATTTGCTCTGCAATCGCAACTTTATAGCCTGCTTCAATTAAGACATCAATGTATTGTTGCACCGAATGATAAGGAACTCCTGCCATTGGGATTGGATTTTCCGAGTTTTTATTGCGACTAGTCAGAGCAATCTCTAAAATCTGTGCCGCATTGGTCGCATCATCATAGAATAATTCATAAAAATCTCCCATGCGAAACAACAAAAAAGCATCTGGATAATCTTTTTTTATATCTAAATACTGTTGCATTCCTGGAGATAGTTTTTCTTTTGTCATTCTCATCCTTTCTGTTTATTAAATAGCAATGAGAGTCGGACAGAAATTAAATATTTCGGAGGCACTTGATTTCGTCATCCCACTCACACTACATCTTGTCATTAGGACTATATAAATAAAGGAAGCTGAGCGCTTCTATCTCAGCTCCATCATCTTCTCCTCTTAATCCATTTTCTCAAGGAGCTGCTCTTCCATTTGTTTTGCAGCTGCTGTATCACGACAGATCACTAAGAGCGTGTTAGCCCCTGCTACCGTTCCTAAAATCAGCTCACCTTTATTAGCATCCACAAAGTTAGCCAGAATAGAAGCATCTCCTAAGCGAGTATGAAGAACCAAGGAAAATTCCGCCCGAGAAACGCCCTCTACATGATAAGACAAGAACTCAACCAAATCGATTTTATTTGTTTCATCTGCTAAAACATAATAAACTTCATTGTTTTTCTTGGCTTTCGTCAATCCAATTTCACGTAAGTCTCGAGAGAGGGTTGTCTGTGTTACAATAATGCCTTGTGCTTTTAAACGATCCTGAATATCTTTTTGTGTACTCAGTTTTTCTTCCTTAATCATTCGCTTAATTAGTTTTTGACGTTCACTCTTTTTCATTTTATCCTCAATAATGTATATTTATACTCAAAATTATACCAAAAAAATTGAAGATTCGTCAAAAAATATGTTAAAATACTAGTAAAAGACCAAAGGAGAAACCATGGATAATAAACAATTGATTGCAAGTGAATTGGCTAAGGTCATTGACAGCTTAGACCAAGACGCTATTTTAAATTTACTAGAAAAACCCAAAAGCTCAGATTTAGGTGATATTGCTTTTCCTGCCTTTTCTTTAGCGAAAGTAGAACGAAAAGCGCCTCAAGCGATTGCAGCAGATATTGCAGAAAAAATTGACTCAACAAACTTTGAAAAAGTAGTGGCAACTGGTCCTTATGTTAATTTCTTCCTTGATAAATCAAAAATTTCAGCTCAAGTTATCAAAGAAATTGTAAAAGAAGGAAATAACTATGGTCAGCAAAATGAAGGAAATGGAGAAAACATCACCATTGACCTCTCCAGCCCAAACATTGCAAAACCATTTTCAGTTGGTCATTTGCGCTCAACTGTTATCGGTGATGCCCTTTCTAATATCTTCCGTAAATTGGGTTACAACACCATTAAAATCAATCACTTAGGTGACTGGGGAAAACAATTCGGTCTTTTAATGGTGGCCTATAAAAAATGGGGTAGCAAAGAAGCCGTCGAAGCAAATCCAATTGATGAATTACTGAAACTGTACGTTCGTATCAATGCGGAAATCGAAACAGATCCTGAGCTTGATGACGAAGGTCGCCTCTGGTTTAAAAAATTAGAAGACGGTGATCCTGAAGCTACTGAATTATGGCAATGGTTCCGCGACGAAAGCCTGAAAGAATTTAACCGTATCTACAAATTGCTTGGTGTTGAATTCGATAGTCTAGCTGGTGAAGCCTTCTATAATGACAAGATGGACGAAGGTATCAAAATCCTTGAAGAAAAAGGATTGTTGGAAGAGTCTAAAGGAGCTAGCATTGTCAACCTTGATGATGTTAATCTGCCACCAGCTATGATTAAGAAATCTGACGGAGCAACACTTTACATTACACGTGATATTGCGACAGCTATGTACCGTGCTCGCACTTACAACTTCGTTAAAAACATTTATGCTGTAGGTCAAGAACAAGCGAATCACTTCAGACAATTAAAAGCCGTTTTGAAGAAGATGGGATTTGACTGGAGCGATGATATGATTCACGTAGACTTTGGATTGGTCACAAAGAACCGCCAAAAATTGTCTACACGTAAAGGAAATATCATCCTTCTTGAGCCAACCCTTCAAGAAGCTATCAATCGTGCTCAGTCACAAATTGAAGCCAAAAATCCTGACCTTGAAAACAAAGAGGCTGTTGCTCGTGCTGTCGGGGTAGGAGCTGTTAAATTCTACGATTTAAAAACAGACCGCCGCAACGGTTACGACTTTGATTTGGAAGCCATGGTATCCTTTGAAGGAGAAACAGGTCCATACATCCAATACGCTTATGCACGTATCCAATCAATCCTTCGCAAGGCTGACTTCAAGCCAAGTGCTGAAACAACATACAGCCTAGATGATGCCGAAAGTTGGGAAATCATTAAACTGCTGCAAGATTTTGCCCGTGTTGTCAAACGTGCAGCTGACAATTATGACCCATCACTCATTGCAAAATATGCGATCAGTCTTGCACAAGCATTTAACAAATTCTACGCACACACTCGTATCTTGGACGAAAGCCCTGAACGTGACAGCCGTCTGGCTCTCAGCTACGCAACAGCTGTTGTTCTAAAAGAATCTCTTCGTCTTCTCGGCGTTGATGCTCCAGAAAAAATGTAATTTTCTAACCCTATCAAAAAATCCTATCGGTATTTACAACGATAGGATTTTTTATTACATTCCGTATAATTCTTCAATTTTCAGACCAATTCGTTTGACATCTTCATTCAAGCCACGAAGTTCAAATGTGTCCAAGACTGGAAAGCCAAATCGCTCTGCATATTGCTTAGCTGTTAAACAATATTGGTTGTTAAAATTACGATTACCACTACCAACAATGCCAAAACAGCGCTTGTAATTCTCTTCAAAAGCGATAAAGTCACCTAAATCATTGGTAAGAATCTCTACATCTCCATTATCCAAACCATTTCCACCTTCTAAGTAGGTTGGCAAAAAGGCTACAAAAGGCTGAGACATAGCGTAAAATGGTCGCTCCTCTTTCACCATATCTTTTATATCCACCTGCTCAATCTCGGCATCTTCATGTCGCTCTTGCAAAAAAGCAGACAAACGTTTGATAAAACTCGCTGTGTTGCCACTTAAACTAATATAAACTAAGGAAATCTTCATATTTTCTCACTTTCTAAAAATAAAACACATCTATCATTCTCTTAAAATTTTAAGCTGATAGATATGTTTTGTCAACTATTGTAATTCTTCTTTTGCTAAGTCTTGTTGCTGCCGTTTCATCTTGAAAAAGACAATAACAAGGAAAAGAATATTAAATGCAAAATAAATAATGGTCAAAACTCTTGTCGATGAGATTGCTGTGGCACGCATCGTTTGATCTTTATAAAGATTGTTGAGTGGCATACCACCGATATAATTGTAAATTGTCCCAATAATTCCTAATAGCACATAAGCAATATAGGCAAAATTAGCGTATAGAATATTTTTCTTGACGATAAACACAATGGCAGTAATCAACAGTAGAATGGAAAGGATAACTAATATTTTATGCGGAATATTATGAAGAAAGACAAGACTTCTTTCAGTTACTTCCACGATTTGCTTCACAACCGTTTCAGACAATCCTTTATAAGAACTTGTATTCGTTATTTTTTCACTGCCAAAAAAGGTACCTACAAATGTAAAAGATGATAGAATGGCTGATAGTGTCAGCAAGACATATAGATAAATTGGTCGTTTTTTCACAATAATCCTCCTCGTTGTGAAAAAGTTTTCAGTTTTATTTATTATAACGTAAGCAGTCAAAAATGGCAACAAAAGTTTCACTAGTGTCAATTACTTTTTTCAAACAAAAGCCCCTCAACTATCAATCAAGGGGCCTATTTGCTATTGAACTAGTTCAAATGCCAAATTTCATCGTTATATTGAGCAATCGTACGGTCAGCAGAGAAGAAGCCTGCTTTTGCAATATTGACAAGAACTTTTTCAAGCCAGACGTCACGGTCTTCATAATCCGCAAACATGCGTTCTTTTGTTTCGATATAATCTTCCAAGTCAAGAAGCGTCATGAACCAGTCTTTATTGATCAATTCATTGTAAAGTCGTTCCAAGCGCTCTTTCTTACCAACTGCAAGAACAGCATCACTGACAATGAAATCAACCAGCGGTTTGATTGCTTTACGAGCATAGAATTCACTTGACTTATAAGCTTCTTTGGCATACAAATCAATAACTGTTTCAGAATCTTCACCGAAGATATAAATGTTGTCATCACCGACTAATTCATGAATTTCAACATTTGCACCGTCTGAAGTACCAAGCGTTAAAGCACCATTTAGCATGAATTTCATGTTACCAGTACCTGAAGCTTCTTTAGAAGCAAGGGAGATTTGCTCAGAAATGTCACCGGCTGCAATTAAGAAGCTAGCTGCTGTTACATTGTAGTTTTCAACCATGACGACTTGCAAGTATGGAGAAACTTCTGGGTCGTTAGCAATTACTTCTGACAAGCAAAGGATTAAATGAATAATATCTTGCGCAATCGTGTATGCTGGAGCAGCTTTCCCACCAAAGAAGACTGTAATTGGACGCGCAGGAATGTTTCCAGCCTTGATATCCAAATATTTGTGAATGACATAAAGAGCATTCATTTGTTGGCGTTTGTACTCGTGAAGACGTTTGATTTGGATATCAAAGATTGATTCAGGATTGATTTCAACACCTTGGTGCTCTTTCAAGTGACGAGCTAACTTCCGTTTGTTGTGAGCTTTGATTTTTTCAAGTTCAGCTTTCACATCAGTCTTACCAGAAAATTCAAGTAAGTCTTCTAATTTTGAAGCATCATGGTGCCAATCGCGGCCAATCAAGCTATCAATGTAATTTGACAAACGTGGATTTGCGTGCATAAGCCAGCGACGGAAGGTGATTCCGTTTGTTTTATTGTTGAATTTTTCTGGATAAATGTCGTAAAAGGCCTTGAGTTCTGAGTTTTTCAAGATTTCTGTGTGAAGAGCAGCAACCCCATTGACACTATATCCATAGTGAATATCCATGTGAGCCATGTGTACACGATCATGTTCATCAATAATTTGAACAGCTGGATCTGCGTATTCAGCCTTCACGCGCTTATCCAATTCTTTGATAATTGGAACCAAGTGTGGAACAACTTCTTCCAAGAATTCAAGCGGCCATTTTTCAAGCGCTTCAGCAAGAATGGTATGGTTTGTATAAGCCGTCATATTCTTAACGATATTGATTGCTTCATCAAGAGAAATACCACGTTCTGTCAAAAGACGAATCATCTCTGGAATGACCATAGATGGGTGTGTATCGTTGATTTGGATAACAGCATAGTCAGCCAAGTCATGAAGATTGCTACCTTTTTCAATCGCTTCATCAATAATCAATTGTGCGCCATTTGACACCATAAAGTATTGTTGGAAGATACGGAGCAATTCACCTTGCTTATTACTATCATCTGGATAAAGGAATAGAGTCAAATTACGAGCAATATCTGTCTTATCAAAGTCAATCCCATCTTCAATGATACTTGCATCTACTGAGTCAAGGTCGAACAGACGAAGACGGTTTTTAGTAGCTGTTTTATAACCAGGCACATCAATGTCATAAAGAGTTGATGTTAAAGTGAAATCAGCAAATGGTACTTGATAGCTACGGCTTGATTTTACTAACCAATTTTGCTCTGTCAACCAGAAGTTTGGTACTGTTGTTTGCTCATTATTTTTCAAGACTTGTTGAAAAAGACCAAAGTGATAGTTCAGGCCTACACCGTCTCCATTCAAACCAAGTGTTGCAATAGAATCAAGGAAGCAAGCAGCCAGACGTCCTAAACCACCATTACCAAGTGAAGGTTCTAATTCGACTTCTTCCACTTCAATCAAGTCTTTACCAGCGTCTGCTAATTCTTTTTTGACATCATCATAAAGGCCAAGGTTGATGAGGTTGTTTGACAACAGTTTTCCAATCAAAAATTCTGCTGAAATGTAATACAATTTCTTTTTACCAGTATTAACTGGCTTTTGTGCACTAGCCAATTTTGTATAGTTTAAAAGGGCAATATACAATTCTTCATTGCTGCATTCAGCAATTTCTTTTTGATAAGTTTGTTGGATAAATTCTTGTAAATTTGACATTTTTTCTCCTACTTAGAAAAGAACGTTACAATTCATTCTCTTTCTTTAATAATTTTTTATTTAAACGACGATATGTTTTCGTCAAGCTATATAACTCTGCTTCAATCACAGGGTCCAATTCATCTGCTGTCATACGCCATGACCAATTGCCACCAATGCTTGATGGATAGTTCATGCGAGCTGAGCCGTCTAGTTCAAGCAAATCTTGCATGGTTGCAATTGCCATAAAGCTGACAGAAGCAAAGATAGTCCGTAGCATAGCATGAGGTACTGTTTCATATTCTTTACGATTAGTATATTGAGCCATATATTCACGTGTGGCATCATCAATTTCATCGCGATACCAACCAAGAACAGTATTGTTGTCGTGTGTCCCTGTGTACATAACAGAATTGTTCGGAGCAAGATGTGGGCTATCAATGCTTTCAGCATTTGGATTAAAGGCAAATTGAGTCACTTTCATACCAGGGAAACCAGTTTTTTCACGTAAAGCAATTACTTCGTCGGTCATAAAGCCCAAGTCCTCGGCGATGATGTTTAGTTCACCCAATTCTTCCTTCACAGCTTTAAACAAAGCATAATCAGGACCTTTCACCCATTTACCAGGAGCGGCTGTATCGGATCCAGCAGGGATTTCCCAGTAAGATTCAAATCCACGGAAGTGGTCAATACGCACTACATCGTAGATTTTGAAGCTTTCGCGTAAGCGTTCGATCCACCAACTATAGCCATCTTCATCCATTGCTTTCCAGTCATAAATTGGGTTTCCCCAAAGTTGACCGGTCGCAGAGAATTCATCTGGCGGACATCCTGCTACACATGTAGGCTGTCCTAATTCATCTGTTTTAAAGAAATGCGGTTGCGCCCAAACATCACAGCTATCAGCTGCCACATAGATTGGCATATCGCCAACGATTTCAATATGATGTTCGTTAGCATAATTTTTCAATTCTAACCATTGTTTGAAGAAGAGATATTGCGTAACACGATGATAGGTCAATCGATCAGCTAGCTTTTCGCGATAAGTTGCCAAGCTAGACGCTTCACGATGACGTACCGCTGCATCTGGCCATTCAGTCCAAGCTTTCAAGTCGAAATGCTCTTTAATCGCCATGTATTCAACAAATACTTCAAGCCAAGACGCATTATCTGCTACAAATTTTTCATAGGCTGCTAAGTCTCCACGTTCTAAGAAACGTTTCACAGCTTTTTCCAAAACAGGCCTGCGATTGTTAAACACTTTCGCATAATCTACTTTTCTTGGATCTTGACCAAAATCTAATCCTTCAAGATCACTTTTTACAAGCAGTCCTTCTTCAACCAGTCGATCAAAATCAATAAAATGTGTATTTCCCGCAAATGCAGAGAATGATTGGTAAGGAGAATCTCCATAACTGGTCGTGCCTAAAGGCAAAATTTGCCAGTAACGTTGCTTTGTTCTTACCAAAAAATCCACAAAATCGTAAGCACTTTTTCCAAATGAGCCGATTCCGTATTTCCCTGGAAGAGAAGAAATATGCATGAGAACACCACTTTGACGCTCTTTCATCTTATCACCTCAATAAATTTTTCTGTTAAATTTTGCATTCATTTAACGAAAACGTTTGCGTTGATTTGATTATAACTTAATTCCGACATGTGTGCAACCATTTTTCTAGTTTTTTTGTAAAATTTTAAAATATTTTGGACAATTGAATCATTTTCTTCTATATTTTTTCAAGATTTTTGGAGTGAAAAATAAAAAATTTTTAAGATTTTTTTAAAAAAGTGTTGCAACCGTTTTCTGTTTGTGGTATACTAAGTATAGTTTAAGAAAACGTTTGCGTAAACTATTTTAAATTGTTATCTTATTATTTTATTCTTTAGGAGGAATAAATCATGAAACGTAAAATGTTGAAAAGTGCTGCAGTTCTTGGAACTGTAGGGTTGGCTAGCTTGCTTTTAGTAGCTTGCGGAAGTAAAACAAGTAATTCTTCTTCTAGCGACGGCAAGAACATTACAGCCTACGTAGAAAAACAATACGAAGGCTACATGAAGAAAGCTGCTGCTGCTTTTGAAAAAGAAAGTGGAACAAAAGTTACTATTAAAACTGGCGACCAACTTAAAGGTCTTGAAAATCTTTCACTTGACAACCAATCTGGCAAAGCTCCAGACGTTATGATGTCTCCATATGACCGCGTAGGTAGTCTCGGTTCGGACGGCCAACTTTCAGAAGTGAAACTTGACAAAGGTTCAATGACTGACGACACAACAAAAGCACTCGTAACTACAAAAGGTAAGACTTATGGCGCACCTGCTGTTATCGAAACATTAGTAATGTACTACAATAAAGACCTTGTTTCTAAAGCTCCAACTACATTTGCTGAATTAGAAGAACTGGCAAAAGACAGCAAATATGCTTTTGCTAACGAAAATGGCAAAACAACTGCTTTCCTCGCGGACTGGACAAACTTCTATTATGCTTACGGTCTGTTAGCTGGTAACGGTGGTTACGTATTTAGTAAGAACGGTACCGATCCTAAAGACATCGGTCTTGCAAATGACGGTTCTATTAAAGGTATTGAATACGCTAAATCTTGGTACGAAAAATGGCCAAAAGGAATGCAAGATACTAAAGGTGCCGCAAACTTAATTCAAACTCAATTCCAATCAGGTAAAACAGCTGCTATCATTGAAGGCCCTTGGAAAGCTGCATCATTTAAAGAAGCTAAAGTGAACTATGGTGTTGCCACTATTCCTACACTTCCAAATGGTAAAAACTATCAAACCTTTGGTGGTGGTAAAGCTTGGGTCATCCCTGCAGGATCTAAAAATGCCAAAACAGCTCAAAAATTTGTCAACTTCTTGACATCAACAGATCAACAAAAAGCTTTCTATGATGCTACAAACGAAGTACCTGCAAACACAGAGGCTCGTAAATACGCTGAAGGAAAAAATGATGAATTAACTTCAGCTGTTATTAAACAATTCCAATCTGCTCAACCTATGCCAAATATCTCTGAAATGAGTACTGTATGGGATCCAGCAGCAAGTATGCTCTTTGATGCTGTAAGTGGTAAAAAAGATACTAAAACCGCTGTAAATGATGCCGTTAAATTGATTAAAGATACTATCAATCAAAAATTTGGTAAAAAATAAAACAGATTGAGGTAGGATAGAACTCGATTGGCAGCACCAGTCGAGTTCTATATTTTAGACAAAGGAGGCTCTGATGACTACACAACAACAGCCACGTAAAGCATTGCTGCTCTCCCTCATCCCAGGACTTGGGCAAATTTATAATAAACAAAAAGCAAAAGGGGTTATCTTTTTAGGAGTTACCATCTTATTTTTGATTTACTTTTTCGCCATTGCTGCTCCTGAGTTAGGAAACTTAATTACTCTCGGTGAGGTGCCTGGACGCGATAACTCTCTTTTCATGTTGATTCGTGGTGCATTCCACTTTATTCTTGTCATTGTTTATTTCATCTTTTATGCTCTCAATCTAAAAGATGCTTATACTATTGCGAAACGTTGGAATAATGATTATCCAGTTCCTACGACTTTCAAAGATATGTTAAAAGGAATTTACGCTAATGGTTTTCCTTACCTATTGATTATTCCTTCATATATTGCAATGACTTTTGCTATCATTTTCCCTGTATTGGTCACTCTTTTAATCGCCTTTACAAACTATGATTTCCAACATCTGCCTCCAACCAAGCTCTTGGATTGGGTTGGCGTGACAAACTTCACTAATATTTGGCGACTTAGCACTTTCCGTTCTGCTTTTGGAGCCGTTCTTGGTTGGACTATTATCTGGGCACTGACTGCCTCAACCGTCCAAATCGTTATTGGTATTTTTACCGCTATTATTGCAAACCAACCATTTATTAAAGGAAAACGCATTTTCGGCGTTATCTTCCTACTGCCTTGGGCCGTCCCAGCATTCATCACTATCTTAACTTTCAGTAACATGTTCAACGATAGTATCGGTGCGATCAATACCCAAGTCATTCCGCTTCTTGGTAAAGTATTGCCATTCTTAAATGGACATTTGATTCCTTGGAAAACAGACCCAACATGGACAAAAGTTGCTTTGATTATGATGCAAGGTTGGCTTGGATTCCCTTACATTTATGTATTGACACTTGGTATCTTGCAATCCATTCCAAACGATCTTTACGAAGCAGCTTACATTGATGGTGCAAATGCATGGCAAAAATTCCGCAATATCACTTTCCCAATGATTTTAGCAGTTGCTGCCCCTACACTCATCAGTCAGTATACTTTCAACTTCAACAACTTCTCTATCATGTACCTCTTTAATGATGGCGGTCCTGGTACAGTTGGTGGTGGTGCAGGTTCGACTGACATCCTCATTTCATGGATTTATCGTTTAACGACAGGTGCAGCTCCTCAATACTCAATGGCTGCTGCGGTAACACTTATCATTTCTCTTATCGTGATTTCAATCTCCATGATTGCGTTCAAGAAACTACATGCATTTGATATGAAGGATGTGTAAGATGAATAATTCTATTAAATTTAAACGCCGTTTAAACCACTTTTTAACTTATTTCTATCTAGTGGCTTTATCTATTATCATTATCTATCCTCTCTTGATTACGATTATGTCTGCTTTCAAGACAGGGAATGTCCTTGCGTTTAAGCTAGATACAGATATTAATTTTAGCCTAGAAAACTTTAGCAAGCTTTTTACTGAAACTCTTTATGGGACTTGGTACTTTAACACTTTAATCATTGCTATCTTGACAATGATTATCCAAACAAGTATAGTTGTACTAGCTGGTTACGCTTATAGTCGTTATAATTTCCTAGCTAGAAAACAAAGTCTGGTCTTCTTCTTAATCATTCAAATGGTACCAACAATGGCTGCCCTGACCGCCTTCTTCGTTATGGCTTTGATGTTAAATGCGCTCAACCACAGTTGGTTCCTCATCTTCCTTTATGTCGGCGGTGGTATCCCAATGAACGCTTGGCTCATGAAAGGGTACTTTGATACTGTACCTATCTCGCTTGATGAGTCCGCTAAATTGGACGGTGCTGGTCACTTCAGACGCTTCTGGCAAATTGTACTGCCACTCGTTCGTCCAATGATTGCTGTACAAGCTCTCTGGGCTTTCATGGGACCATTTGGAGACTACATCTTATCTAGTTTCTTACTTCGTGAAAAAGAATTCTATACAGTTGCTGTTGGTTTACAAACCTTTGTTAGTGATGTGAAGAATTTGAAGATTGCTTACTTCTCAGCAGGTGCTATCTTGATTGCCTTGCCAATCTGTATCTTATTCTTCTTCCTACAAAAGAACTTTGTATCTGGTTTAACAAGTGGTGGCGACAAGGGATAATCTTGTCCCACCCTCTTTTATTTATAGTTGTATGATAGCTAATAAACTTTGCTTTATTAGCCATTACCTGATTATAAATTTTTAGAAAGAGTGTCTTATGCTACCTTATCCATTTAATTATTTTTCTAGTATTTACGGTTTTAAAAAGCCTTTTGTTAATCGCAAATCACTTACATGGTTTCAGCTGATTTTTACAAGCATTTTTTTAATTTCTCTATCCATGATTCCGATCGCCATGCAAAACGCATCTCTCAAAACTTATCCACTCACTACTTTTGTAGATGGTGTTTTTGACTCGCTAACAAAAGAAACGATGGCTGATATTGCAGAGAACGCTAAAATAGAAAATCATCAATTTAGCTATTCTGGCCAGCAAGCAACTCACAATAGCAAAACGGGAACTGTCATTCTTGGAAAAGAGAATACAACCTTAGAAGAAAAGTTAACGCTTGCTTTTGAGCCAAAGCAATTGGTTATTAGTAAAAAAGGAAGAAAACTAGCAGAAATTCAATACCAGCATATTAATCAAGCTGCTTTGAAAGATAAAGCCGCTCTGAGCGCTGCTATTTCTCAAGACTGGTTCCAACAAAATCGTGTGACAGTCAGTCTATTTTTGATTCTGATTTCAGGATTTCTATTGGCATTAAACTTCTTTATTGTCCTTCTAGGTGCTACTTTTTTCCTTTATTTAACGAAAAAATCCCGTCTCTTCTCCTTTAAAACAGTCAAAGAATGCTATCACTTTGCTTTGAACTGTTTGGGATTGCCAACTTTGATTGCTGTTGCAGCAGGGTTATTGTTCGGTCAAGCCATGACCACTATGATTACCATTCAAAACATTCTTTTTGT
>OGJS01000436.1_pt1 | contig 27652 bp, 17 predicted proteins | sample 1572241 | NCBI WGS metagenome assembly OGJS01 (sample SAMEA2582145, study PRJEB24529) | metagenome | biome: Human gut stool | place: China | collected 2011 | reverse complement strand
TGAAATTCTGTGCCGTGAACAACATCCCCCGGAAGATCACCAATATTCTGGAGGTGCTGAAACTGGAAGCACAAGTGCCTGACTTTCCTCCGGAGCAGGATCGGATTCATGTTGCCAACGGTACGCTGCTCTTGAACGGCACTTTCACCGAAGGCAGACCGGCTATCGTGCGAAGCCGTCTGCCTGTCGGCTATAATCCCGATGCTCCTGCACCGGTGATCTGGCTGAACTTTCTGGATGGGTTGCTTTACGCCGAGGACATTCCAACTTTGCAGGAGTTTATCGGCTATTGCCTGATTCCCTCCAACAAGGGGCAGCGCATGATGGTGATTAAAGGCAACGGCGGCGAAGGTAAATCTCAAATCGGTGCGGTACTGTCTACCATCTTCGGCACGAATATGAAAGACGGCAGCATCGGGAAGATTTCTGAAAACCGTTTTGCCCGTGCCGATCTGGAACACATCCTGCTGTGCGTGGATGATGATATGCGGATGGAAGCTCTGCGTCAGACCAACTATGTAAAATCCATCGTGACTGCACAGGGCAAAATGGACTTGGAACGCAAGGGCAAGCAGAGTTATCAGGGTTGGATGTACGCCCGCCTGCTGGCGTTCAGCAACGGCGATCTGCAGGCATTGTATGACCGCTCGGACGGTTTCTACCGCCGACAGCTTATCCTGACCACCAGAGAGAAACCTCTGTCTCGTGCGGTCGACCCGGACATTGCCGAGAAGATGGCTGCAGAGGGCGAGGGTATCCTGCTATGGGCATTTGAGGGCTTGCAGCGGCTGGTGAAGAACGGCTTTCAGTTCACCGAGAGCGACCGTGCCAAGCGCAACCGGGAACTGGTGAAGCGGGATAACAACAATGTGTTTGATTTCCTTGAATCCGAGGGCTACATCCGCCTGAAGGCGGATGCCTGCACCAGCTCGAAAGAGCTGTATGAGGTCTACAAGATGTGGTGCGAGGAGAACAGCCTGAATGCGATCAAGGCACGAGGGTTCAGCGATGCGCTGATCGCCAACCAGCGCAGGTATAATCTGGAATCCACCAACAACATCGTCAATTCGTCCGGGCGGAGAGTCCGAGGCTTTGTGGGCATCGAAGCCCTTGTGCAGCCCGACCTCACCCCCAATGGCTGGCGGGCATGACCCGCTTTTGATCCCCCTATATGGCACGTTTTCGGTCTTTCGCTGCGTACGTGCGTACAGAGAACGCCGCCTGCTGTGTACGCACGTACGCAGAAAAACGCTCAAGTTCTCCTTTATAGGGGGCGTTGGCAAAGTGTCATCTTGACAGTTTGCCAAGAGTGGTAAGTGTCGGAGAGCGGCATTTACCAAATCAGAGGGTCAAAATGACCCTCTGAAAAGCCGGACGAGCTGTCCTTCAGGGCAGCTTGCCCGGAGCAAGAGTGCAGAGAGCGCAGCTCTTTGCCCCAGTGATATGATGCTTTGCGTCATATCCTACTGGGTATTATCTGGCGCACCGCAGGCGGCAGATTCAGCAGCAAAGCTGCTGCGCACCCACCCCACCAAGACGTTGAAATGGAGAGATGTTTATCTGAAGCTGACACGACACAATGGACGAGCCGGAAAACACGGCACCTATAACCCCAAGCACAACGACCGGAATTTCGACCTCACCAACAGCGAGCACATCGACCCCGAACGAGCCAAAGGCAACATCTACTGGGACTGCTTCCATGGCTTCCGTTCGGCTCTCGCCCCGCAAGACCCAGACGATCTGGCAGGGACTTTCACAGACGTAGAACGGCAATTCTACGAGAGCCGGTACACCACCTTCATCAAAAAGCAGAACGAGCGCAACGCCAAAATCCGGCACACAGAGCGCAACCGCAGCATTCCCGACCTGCTGTCCAGCCGCAAGACCTGCCCGGAAGAGACCATTTACCAGCTAGGAACGCTGGACGAACACGCTTCGGCAGAGGACTTGCTGAACATTGTTACGGAGTTCATTGAGGAGTTCAAGGGCAAATTTGGCGAACACGTTCATGTGCTGGACTGGGCGCTGCATCTGGACGAAAGCACACCCCACATCCACGAGCGCCATGTGTTCGACTGCGAGAACCAGTACGGAGAGGTGGCACCCCAGCAGGAAAAGGCTCTGGAAGAGTTGGGTTTTGACCTTCCCGACCCGGACAAGCCCATCAGCCGCCGCAACAACCGCAAGATCACTTTCGATGCCGCCTGCCGGAAGATGCTGTTTGAAATTGCTAAGCGACATGGGCTGGATCTGGAGGAAGAAGCGGAGTACGGCAACCGCAAGTATCTGGAAAAGCAGGATTTTATCCTTGCCAAGCAAAAGGAGCAGCTTGCCGCCCAGCAGGACAGGCTGGACGAGCTGACCCTGAAAGTTTCGGATATGGAGACCCTTCTGGATGATGTTTCGGCAGCAGCCTATGATAAGGCGGTGGAGGTCGTGACGGAGGTGGTGCGCACCGAGACCCGCAAGGAAGATATGCGGATGATCGAGGACACGAAGAAGTGGGTGCTGTCCCCTGAACGCAAGGCTCCGCAGTCCACGAGAGAGTATGCCGCCCATCGGTTGGACACCGTGCTGGAGAAGTTCCTCAAGACCATGCAGACCACCGCTGCCCGCTTGCAGGAGAAGCTCCTAAAGCCGGAAGTCTGGCAGAAAGGCAAGGAGCAGATCAAGGAAAAAGCACGGGATTCTGTTCTGCAACTGCTGAACCGCTTGCAGGCGGAACAAACCCAACGGAAGCCCGGAGAACCGCATACTGCGGAGAAATCAGAAACACGAGGTGATGTTTATTGAGCAAAGAAGTCAACGAAGAACGCACTCCCCGAACCGTTGGAGATGTGAAGGAAATGCTGGTCAAGCACTCCAACGGCGAGATCCAGCGGACGATCCAGAACTGCATCACGATTCTGCAGAACGACCATGTGCTGGCCGATGCCATCCGGCTGAACCTGTTGAGCGAGCGCATCGACATTGTAAAGCCCGTAGGCTGGCCCCGCTCCGGCAAGACCCTGAACGACACCGACATGAAGTATATCCTGCGTCGGATGGAGAAATACGGTGTTTCCAGCGAGAAGAAAATTGAATCGGCCATCCGCATCGTTGCCAACGAGAACCGCTATCATCCCATCCGGGATTACCTGAACGGCCTGCAATGGGACGGCACGAAACGGATAGCCCACGTCTTGCACCATTTTCTCGGTGCTGCGGAGGACGAGTACACTTGCGAAGCCATGAAAATCTTCCTGCTGGGAGCCATCAAGCGGGTGTTCCAGCCGGGATGTAAATTTGAAACCATGCTCTGTCTGGTGGGCGGGCAAGGTGCTGGGAAGTCTACTTTCTTCCGGTTGCTGGCAGTCAAGGATGAATGGTTCTCGGATGACCTGCGGCGGCTGGACGATGATAACGTGTACCGCAAGCTGCAAGGTCACTGGATCATCGAAATGTCGGAGATGATCGCCACCGCCAATGCCAAGAGTATCGAGGAAATCAAGAGCTTTCTCAGCAAACAGAAAGAAACCTATAAAGTCCCCTACGAGACCCATCCTGCCGACCGTCTGCGCCAGTGCGTCTTTGCTGGCACGACCAATCGGCAGGATTTTTACCCCGTGACCGCACGGGCAACCGCCGCTTTATCCCCATCCCGGTGGATGCTGAACTGGCCGAAGTCCACATTCTGGACAACGAGGAGGAATCCCGTGCCTATATCGACCAGCTCTGGGCAGAAGCCATGACCATCTACAACAGCGGTAATTACAAGCTGGCGTTCAGCCCCGCCATGCAGGAAACGCTGCAAGCCCACCAGCAGGACTTCATGCAGGAGGATGCGCAGGCGGGCATGATCTACGCCTTTCTGGAGGACTACACGGGTGACCGGGTGTGTTCCAAGCAGCTTTATGCGGAAGCGCTGGGCAACACGAACATCCCGGCAGAGTGGGAGACCCGTGCTATCTGCGAGATCATGAACACCGGCATTTCGCGCGGCGATATCCAAGGCTGGCAGGCGCACAAGACCGCTAAGCGTTACCCGAAGTACGGCGTTCAGAAAGGCTGGGAGCGCGTAACCAGCCACGAAACCGGGGCTGAAAATTTCTCCGAAATAACGGATGCGGAAGCCGAGCAGATGGGCTTTCCCTTCTGATGGACAGCGGTTACACGTCTGGTTACAGATTCGGTTACACCTCAGTTACGGCGGAAAAGCCGCATGACTGCTGTGTTTTCCGCTTTCTGTAACCATGTAACCTTAAAAAGATAAGAAAAAGTATAAAGCCCATCGAATGCCCCGTGTGCAGAAAAAGAGAGTTTTCCTGCTCGGTTACAGGCGTTCGGTTACAAGGAATTGGAGGTCTGCCTATGAATATGAATCGGCCTGACATGACCGAAGATGTGAAATATAAAGATTATACGAATGAGTCCTTGCAAATGGACTCGAACCTCGCTACAATGGAGATGTCTAAATCCCCTGCCATTGGATCTTCTGACCAGACCAAAGCAGCCAAGCACGAACCTCTTGTTTACCGGGTGGAGGAGATTGCCCAACTTTTGGCGATTTCTCCCCGTGCGGCGTACAACCTGTGCAACACCACGAAGGATTTCCGGGTCCTGCGCATCGGCACCAGCATCCGGGTGAACAAGCAGAGTTTCGACAACTGGTTTGCGGCGGTCTGAGGGAGGTAATCTATGGCATCTATCATGCCAATGCCTGCCACAGCAGGCAAAAATATATCTGCGCGGAGCGCACACTACTAGGCATACGAAGTATGAAGCGCGGAGATTCCTACTCCGTCCGTTATAAGTACAAAGACCATTCCGGCAAGCCCTGCGAGGGCTGGGAGAGTTTCAAGACCAGGAAGGAGGCGCAGGAGCGAAAAATCACGGTCGAGAAAGAACTGCTGGACGGCACGTTCCTTGTTCCCGACACCATAACGGTCGAGGAAATGCTGTACAAGTGGATTCCGATCCAGTCCACCAAACACAAGTGGTCACCCAAGACCTACACCCAGTCCGTGGCGATGGTGCAGAACCTTATCGTGCCCTATATCGGCAATCGCAAGGTGCAGGAGCTGCGAACCTACGACATTGAAAAGTTCTATGCTACCCTTGCCAAGACCCCCTGCGGGCAGTATGTGCACGGTGTGAAACAGAAGCTTTCCGACAAGCAAAAGAAGCGGCTGCTGTCCAGCACCTCTATCCACGAAGTCCACACGCTGCTCAAGACCGCATTTTCCTATGCGGTAGAATGGGACTTGATCCACAAGATTCCCCTGCCCCGTGATGCCCCCAAGGTCAACATCGAGGAACGCACCATCTGGGACGAGAAAACCATGCTGGCAGCGTTGCAGACCATCGAGAACCCTGCCCTGCATCTGGCGGTGCACATGAGCATGATCCTTTCGCTCCGTGAGGGCGAAATCCTCGGCTTGCAGCCGAGTGATCTGGACTTTGATGCCGCCGATGGGCGTGGCATTATCTCGGTCAATAAGACCATGCAGCGAGCCAACAAGGACGCTCTGGAAAAGCTCGATTCCAATCAGGTCTACTACACGTCCCCGGACAGGCGTGAGGGTAGCAAATCCTCTCTCATCCTGAAAAAGCCCAAGACCAAGAAGTCAAATCGTATCCTGTATATGACCAAACCTCTGAAAGAGGAACTTCAAGCATGGCTTGAAAAGCTCAAGCAGGACGAGCAGAGCGCCCCGGAGAAGTACAGCAACTGCGGACAGCTGTTCCGGCTCCCGGACGGTCTGCCCATCGCACCAGAGCTGCTGACGAAATGGTACCGTCTGTGGAGAGCGGAGCACCCGGAGTTTGAACAGATCGTGTTCCATGGTCTGCGGCACTCCAGTGCCACCTATCAGCTCTTGCAGTCGGACGGCGACTTCAAGTCGGTGCAGGGCAATACAGGTCACGCCACCGCATCTGTCCTGATGGACACCTACGCCCACACGCAGGACAATCCCCGGCTGGAACTGACCGAGAAGATCGAAGCGAACTTCTATTCCCAAGACCTGACCCCGGCAGCACCCCAGCCCCGGCAAAATGAAAAGCCGGCGGCAACAAAAATCTCCGGCAAAGAGATCCTTGAAGCCATCCGGCTGATGGACGCAGACGAACGCAGAGAATTGACGAGAGCCTTGTTCGCCTAACTTCTCTTCTTTTTATGCAAAGGAAAGCAGGCTGTGCAAACCTTGCGCAGAAAAGCCCCCGATTCGGGCAAATGTGCAAACGGTGTGCAGAAAGTGTGCAGCCGCTTTCCTACATAAAGAAAGAACGCCAAATCTTGCGATTTGACGTTCAATATCTGGTGCACCTCCAGGGACTCGAACCCTGGGCCCACTGATTAAGAGTCAGTTGCTCTACCAACTGAGCTAGAGGTGCATATGGTGACCCGTACCGGAATCGAACCGATGTTAAAGGCGTGAGAGGCCTCTGTCTTAACCGCTTGACCAACGGGCCATACTACCATTGCATCGGGTGTTGTTCCCGACTCGATTATTTTAGCACAGCGCACCCGCTTTGTCAACAGGCATTTTCAATTTTTCGGCAAAAATTTCGAAAAAATCAGAACAGCCGACGCACTCTGCCCTTCACAGCCCCCAGAAGGACGTTCAGATAAAGGCCCATGACGCTCTCCACCTCGCCCAGCTCCATGCTCTGGCGCTGGGGCAGGCCGGCCAGCGTACCGCGGTAGAGGCAGCGCAGCTCGGGCAGCTCGGCGTAATCGCTGGGGTGCATGAGGGTGCTGGGCTTTGGCAGCTCCAGCGCACCGCTCTTCTGGAGCACCTCGCTGACGAACTGGGAGCAGAAATAATGCCGGCGGCGCTGCCAGCGGATATGCATCCAGCAGAGCAGCAGACCCAGCGAATTGAAGCGGTAGAGCTCCCCGTGGTGCATCATGTGCTGGGTGCGGCGCTTGGCGCGGGTGTAGGCCTCATCCGTCACTTCCAGCGCGTAGAGGGCGCAGGGGATGTTCTCCCGCATGAGGAACACGCCCCGGTTCAGGTACTCCCGGCTGGGACCTGCGGGGAACATGGTGTAGCCGTTCTTACGGGTAGAGCTGTAGAGAGTGCTCAGGTCCTCGTCGAAGGCGAGGGAGATGTGGGTGTACTGCGCACCGGTCAGGCTGTACACGAGGTTCGAGAGCAGGGTGCCGGAGCGGGTAAGAAATATGTAAAGCGTCTTCATCGTCGTTGTTTCTCCATGCTGGCGGCTCATGGCCGCGGGTCAGATTGGCTCAGTATATCATAAGTTGTGCGTTTTTTCCAGATAAATCGCAAAATATCCACAAATATTTTGTATCTCTATTTATAATACGTTTTTTCGCGGCCCAAAATTGCGGCCGCTTCTCTCCTGTTTCCCGCTCCTTGTATCCAAAATCGACAAAATTTTATCAAAGATTTACTTTTGGCATAAAATCTTTAATTTGTGCAGGCAAACGGGCCAGGATTTTTACGAAACTGTCTCAAATACCCCGGATTCTTAATAAGATTTGTTGCTTTTACCCGAAGAAAACCGCTCCGCCGGTTGATTTCGGCCCCAATTTATGTATAATGATATACAGGAGAATACGCATCTGTATTTCTTTTCGTCGTCCTTTTGCGGTGTCCTTTTGGCTGAGGGCAGCTTACCGCTGGTGTCTGGGCGATGACCTGAACGAAAGAAGAGGTATAAGTATCATGGCAAAGTTGGATCTGAGCAAGTATGGTATCACCGGCACGACCGAGATCGTGTACAATCCCTCTTACGAGCAGCTGTTCGAGGAGGAGACCAAGCCCGAACTGGAAGGCTACGAGAAGGGCCAGGTCAGCGAGCTGGGCGCTGTCAACGTCATGACCGGTATCTACACCGGCCGCTCCCCCAAGGATAAGTTCATCGTCATGGACGAGAACTCCAAGGACACCGTGTGGTGGACCAGCGACGAGTACAAGAACGACAACCACCCCGCTTCTCAGGAAGCTTGGGAAGCTGTGAAGGAGATCGCCAAGAAGGAGCTCTCCAACAAGCGCCTGTACGTCGTGGATGCTTTCTGCGGCGCCAACAAGGACACCCGCATGGCCGTCCGCTTCATCATGGAAGTGGCCTGGCAGGCACATTTCGTCACCAATATGTTCATCAAGCCCACCGCTGAGGAGCGGGAGAACTTCGAGCCTGATTTCGTTGTCTACAACGCTTCCAAGGCTAAGGTCGAGAACTACAAGGAGCTGGGCCTGAACTCCGAGACTGCTGTGCTGTTCAACATCACCAGCAAGGAGCAGGTCATCGTCAACACCTGGTACGGCGGCGAGATGAAGAAGGGTATGTTCTCCATGATGAACTACTTCCTGCCGCTGAAGGGCATCGCTTCCATGCACTGCTCTGCCAACACCGATAAGGAGGGCAAGAACACTGCCATCTTCTTCGGTCTGTCCGGCACCGGCAAGACCACCCTGTCCACCGACCCGAAGCGTCTGCTCATCGGCGATGACGAGCACGGCTGGGACGACAACGGCGTCTTCAACTTCGAGGGCGGCTGCTACGCAAAGGTCATCAACCTGGACAAGGACTCTGAGCCCGACATCTACAACGCCATCAAGCGCAACGCTCTGCTGGAGAATGTCACTCTGGACGCTGAGGGCCACATCGATTTCGCCGACAAGAGCGTGACCGAGAACACCCGCGTCTCCTACCCCATCGACCACATCCAGAACATCGTCCGCCCCATCTCTTCTGCACCCGCAGCCAAGAATGTCATCTTCCTGTCTGCTGATGCATTCGGCGTCCTGCCCCCCGTCTCCATCCTGACTCCGGAGCAGACCCAGTACTACTTCCTGTCCGGCTTCACCGCAAAGCTGGCTGGCACCGAGCGCGGCATCACCGAGCCCACCCCCACCTTCTCCGCCTGCTTCGGTCAGGCCTTCCTGGAGCTGCACCCCACCAAGTACGCTGAGGAGCTGGTCAAGAAGATGCAGAAGAGCGGCGCAAAGGCTTATCTGGTCAACACCGGCTGGAACGGCACCGGCAAGCGCATCTCCATCAAGGATACCCGCGGCATCATCGACGCTATCCTGAGCGGTGCCATCAACGAGGCTCCCACCAAGAAGATCCCCTACTTCGACTTTGAGGTCCCCACTGCTCTGCCCGGTGTTGACCCCGCTATCCTCGACCCCCGCGACACCTACGCAGATGCCGCTCAGTGGGAAGAGAAGGCCAAGGATCTGGCTGGCCGCTTCATCAAGAACTTCGCAAAGTACGAGGGCAACGAGCACGGCAAGGCTCTGGTCTCCGCCGGCCCCCAGCTGTAAGCTGACAGCACCTCTTACATAAGGCCATAAGATCAAGACCCCTCCGATCTCCCGCAAAAAGGAAGTCGGAGGGGTCTTTCTTGTGATCCATCTCGTTTTATAGTACTCTGCGGAGGATACTACGCATGAAAAAAGCAACGGTCAACGACTACTTCCGACACCACTGGGTGAAGCTCATGCTCTTCGCGCTCTTTACAGCGGCGGTATCCTTTTTCGCGCCGTTGAAAAACTTCCAGCTCAAGTGGCTTATCGACTCCAAGAGCAAGCAGGAGGCACTGGGCTATATGGGGCTGGTGTTCCTCATCACCTTCACCAGCTGGTTTTTCGAACGGCTGAGCCGCCGCTCCTTTACAAAACTCGCCTGCGGTGCCGTGGAGCAGGTGCGGGGACAGGTCATGGAGCGGGTGCTGCGCCGCCCGGTGTCCCAATATCAGCGGGAGGGCGACGCAGCCTATCTCTCCCTGCTGACCACCGACCTGCGCACCCTCTACGACGACTATTATATGTCCCTCTTCAACATCGCATTCTGGGGCGGCATCATGCTCTGTGCGCTGGGGATGTACCTTTACATCAGCCCGGTGATGCTGGCGGCCATCCTGCTTGTGACCGTGCCGCCGCTGGTCCTGCCCCGGAAGATGAATGAGCGGCTCAAAGCCTCCCGAGACGCTTTTTCCCTCCAGATGGCGGGCTACACCCAGCAGCTCAAGGAGCTTCTGGGCGGGTTCGAGGTCATCCGGGGCTTTCTGCGGGAGGACGCCTATGCTACCCGCCACCGGGATGCTGCCCGGCAGGCCCGCGACAGCGAGCAGGCCTACCAGCAGAGCCTCAACGCCATGGTGGTCAACACCTCTCTCATCAGCAACCTCATCTTCCCCATCGTCATGCTGGTGGGCCTTTTTCTCGCTTTCGACGGGCGGCTGACGATGGGCACCGTCTCCACCGCCGCCAGCATGGCGAACTTCGTCATCACGCCCTGTAATCAGATCGCCCAGTGCTGGGCCAAGGTCAGATCCTCGAAAGGCATTCGTCAGCGGCTGGAAGCCGCCATGTCCGGCCCGGAAAAAGTCTCTGCGGGCCGGGCCATCGGTAAACTCGAGCACATCGAGTGCAAGGACACCGGCTTTTCCTACCCCGGGGCCGCTGCACCGGTGCTGCGCGGCGTCCGGCTGACGGTCTCCGGGCAGGAAAAAGCCGTCCTCGTGGGCGAAAGCGGCTGCGGCAAGTCTACACTGGCAAAGCTGCTGTTCCAGTACTACCCAGACTATACCGGCAGCATCCTCTTCAACGGCCAGCAGCTGCGGGACATCGACCGTCAGAGCCTCTACCAGCGGGTAGGCTACATTGCCCAGACAACCTATCTCTTCAATGACACCCTCCGCAGCAACATCTGCCTCGGCGCGGACTTCCCCGAGGCTCAGCTTTCCCACGCCATCGGGATGGCGGGCCTCACCGACTGGGTGAGCACCCTGCCCGACGGCCTCGACACCCTCATCAGCGAGAATGGCAAGAATCTCTCGGGCGGGCAGCGCCAGCGCATCGGCATCGCACGGCTGGCACTTCGCCGGTACGACCTCATCATCGCCGACGAGATCACCGCCAGCCTCGACCCCGACACCAGCGGACAGATCATGGAAAATCTGCTCGCGCTCCCCTGCATGGTGGTGGCCATCACCCACGACGTCTCGGGGGCGTTCATGAAGCAGTTTGACAAGGTCTACCGGGTGGAACACGGAAGCGTCACACAAGCATAAAAGGAGAGCCTGTGCCGGGTTTCAGCACAGGCCCTCCTCTTGTTTTCGCCGGTTATTTTGCCGCGTCGAACTCGGCCAGAATATCCTCCGTGGGAGCCGGGGTCACGAGGCTGACCACCACGCAGACGGCCAGCGAGACGAGGAAGGCGGGCAGCAGCTCATAGATGCCGAAGACGCCGCCCAGCGGGCTGACGATGTACTTCCAGACGAAGACCATCAGGCCGCCGCAGAGCATACCGGCCAGCGCGCCCTGCCAGTTGCAGCGCTTCCAGAACAGGGCGCAGAGGACGACAGCGCCGAAGGAGCCGCCGAAACCGGCCCACGCAAAGCTGACGATGCCGAAGACGCTGGAATCCGGGTCGCGGGCCAGCACCACGCCCACCACGCTGACACAGATGATGGTCAGGCGGGCTGCGAAGAGGCTCTGCTTCTCGCTCAGCTTGAGGTGGCCGAACTCCTGCAAAATGTTCTGGGACACGCTGGACGCAGCGGCCAGCATCTGGCTGTCCGCCGTGGACATGGTGGCCGCCAGGATGCCTGCAAGGATGAGTCCGGCGAGGACTGCCGCCAGCACACCGTGCTGGCTGATGAGGCTGGCGATGCGGACGATGAGGGTCTCACTGGACGAGCCGCTGAGGAATTCCAGCGCACCGACCCTGGTCATGCCGAGGCCCACCATGCCGATGACGATGGACGCCGCCATGGCGATGACCACCCAGACGGTGGCAATGCGGCGGCTGAGCACCAGCTTCTTCTCGTCCTCGATGGCCATGAAGCGGAGCAGGATGTGGGGCATACCGAAGTAGCCGAGACCCCACGCCATGGTGGAGACGATGTCCAGCAGGCTGTAGGACGTGGCCCCGCCGGTCACGGCGTCGTGGCTGGCCGTCATGGTCAGGTAGCCGGAAAGGCTCTGGGCATTCTCCACCACAGCGCCCCAGCCGCCTGCCACGACGATACCGTAGCCCAGCACCGCGATGAGGGCCAGCGACATGACCATCGACTGGATGAGGTCGGTGGTGGTGACGGCGCGGAAGCCGCCGAGGATGGTATAGCCCACGATGACGAGGGCCGACACCAGCATTGCCGCCATGTAATCTACGCCGAAGAGGCTGTGGAACAGCTTGCCGCAGGCCGCAAAGCCCGAGGCCGTATACGGCACGAAGAAGACGATGATGATGACTGCGCCCAGAGCGTTCAGCAGGTTGCGCTGGTCATGGAAGCGAAGCGACAGGAACTGCGGTACCGTGATGGCGTCGAGGTTGGCCGAATAGCGGCGGAGCCGCCGAGCCACGATGAGCCAGTTGAGCCAGGTACCCAGCGCAAGGCCGATGGCTGTCCAGCCCGGCGAGGCAATGCCTGTCAGATAGGCCAGACCCGGCATACCCATCAGCAGCCAGCTGGACATATCGCTGGCCTCGGCGCTCATGGCCGTGACCAGCGGACCCATCTTCCGACCGCCAAGGTAGAAGTCGGTGCTGTCGTTGTTGGTCTTGCTGTAGGCGAAACCCACCAGCAGCATGGCCGCAAGATAGACGACGATGGTGACGATGATACAGATCTCACTCATATACGTTCCCCCTTTGGTGCTTTTTTCCTCTATGATAAAAGCACGGCCTGATTTTACCACAGTAAAGCATCAAAGTGCAAGACCCCTGGGCAGATTCTTCCCCTATGACCGAAATTTCGTCCTTTGCAGCGTCCAAAACCGCTCAATATGCCAACAGGCCGTCCTCCAGAGGAGGACGGCCTGTTGGTTCGGATGAAGAAAATGATGAAAACAAAGAAGATGACAGATTATTTTGCGGCTTCGCCTTCGGGGAAGATGATCTTGTTCACGAAGAAGAAGATGATCATCGAGATGCCGCCGTTGAGCACCGTGGTGCCGATGTTGTAGATGAAATCAGGCACCAGCAGACCGGCCACAGCCACCCAGATGCAGTTGATGGAGTTGACGATGCAGGTGATGAGGCAGAAAGCCAGCAGATACCAGCCGATCTGCTTGGCGAGGCTGCCCTTGCTGCGGAAGACGAAGCTGCGCTGGATGGGGAAATTGATGCACTCGCCGATGACCATGGCCACCATGTAGGCGCAGAAGTAGGGCAGGCCGCCGTGGGCCGCGTCATAGCCGAGGATGTTCCACTTGAAGGTCTCGCCGAACAGGGTGATGTCGATGCCCGGCCAGCCGAAGTCCACCACCGGCAGGCTTGCAAATGCCTTGGGCAGGAACTGCAGAAGCAGATATTTGAACACGGTGATGAGGTTGGACACGATGACGAACAGTCCGCCCTCCCGCACCCATTTGGCCGCGGCCGGATGCTTTGCGGCAAAGTTATTCCAGAAATTCATGACCTTATTCCTTTCAGCTGTTTTTGAGCCGGTTTTCCATCTGGCTGTTCAGGATGAGATTCTTGACGAACTCATAGATGACCCGAAGGATGCCCACGAGCCAGAAGCCTTTCAGCTCCCAGACGAGGCCGTCCACCATGCCCATGCTCACCATGCCGTTGGTCATCTTGGCCAGCGCGCGCAGCGGCATATTATACTGGAACACGGTGTTCAGGTCGGGGGTGCCTTTTGCAAAGCTGCTGTCCAGACGGCAGCGCAGCACCTTCTGTGCCACCCAGCCCAGCGGACTGCGGCCATGGTCCATCTCGCCCAGCGTCATGTTCCGGTCGATGCGGACGACATCCTCCGGGATCGGATGGCCCAGCAGAGCCTCGAACTCGGCGTCGGTCACATAGGTGATCTGACCGGAGACGTAGTGGAGCAGGTCGAGACCCTCGTAGGGGTCGGGAGCGTTGGTCCCCTTGACGGAGACTTCCGCTGTCAGCCGGATGTCTGCGCTGGATGCACCCACGCAGAGCTGATAGCTTCCGCCTTCGACTTCCCAGCGGTCAGTCTTGACGTTCCAGTAGCGGAACGCCTTGTCGTCCAGAGCGATGCTCACCGTCCTGCTCTCGCCTGCTTTCAGGAATACCTTTGCAAAGCCCTTCAGCTCCTGCGCCGGACGGAAGATTTTTGCGTCCTGCTTTGCGACGTAGAGCTGGACGATCTCGGCACCGGCACAGCTGCCGGTGTTGGTGACGGTAAGGGTCACGCCCTTCTCGTCTGCCTTCAGATCACTGTACGCGAAGGCGGTGTAGCTCAGGCCGTAGCCGAAGGGGAACGCCACCGGCACACCGGCGGTCTGATAGTACCGGTAGCCCACATACAGGCCCTCGCGGTACTCCACATTCCGGCCCTCGCCGCCGAAGTTCGCCTTGGCGGGGGTGTCGTCGTGAGCCTGCGCCCAGGTCTGGGACAGCTTGCCGCAGGGGCAGAGCTTGCCGGTGAGGATGTCTGCGGCTGCGCCGGCACCTGCCTGTCCGCCCAGTGCGCCGTAGACCAGCGCCCTGCACTGGCCGACCCACGGCGTCTCTACCGGCGCACCGGCGCTCAGCAGAACGACGACGTTCGGGTTGACGGCAGCCACAGCGGCCAGAAGCTGCTGCTGGTTCTCGGCCAGCTTCATGTCAGAGCGGTCAAGGCCCTCGCTCTCCCGCAGCTCATCGAGGCCGAGGCAGAGCAGAACGGTGTCGGCCTTCTTTGCGAGGGCCACAGCCTCTTCCAGCTTCTCGGCGTCAGCTGCACCCTGACGCTCGAAACCGGAGGCATAGCCCACGAAGGTGATGCCGCTGTCGTCAGCCTTGATGCTGTCCAGCAGGGTGTCCACCTGCAGGGCGTTGACGGCGCTGGAGCCTGCGCCCTGATAGCGGGGCGTCTCGGCAAAGTCGCCGATGACGGCCAGCTTCTCATTGGGCTTGAGCGGCAGGATGCCGCCCTCGTTCCTGAGCAGGACGATGCTCTCTGCGGCCGCGCGGCGGGCAAGCTTATGGTGCGCGGCCGCGTCGAAGGTGCGGGGCGCTTTTTCCACCGCAGCGTGGGTGGAGAGCACCAGTTCCAGCATCTCGTCGAGGCGGGCGTCCACGTCGGCCTCGGAAATTTTGCCGTCCTGTACGGCCTTCATCAGCTCCCGGATGGAGTCGCCGCCGGGACAGGGCATTTCGAGGGTGGAGCCGTTCTTCACGCCGAGGGCGTGATCATTGGAGCCGCCCCAGTCGGTGACGACGGCCCCGTCGAAGCCCCAGTCCTTCCGCAGAATGTCCTGCAGCAGGTGGGCATTCTCGTTGGCGTAGGTGCCGTTGATGAGGTTGTAGGAGGTCATGATGGTCTTGGGCTTTGCCTCTTTCACCACGATCTCGAAGCCGGTCAGATACAGCTCCCGCAGGGTGCGCTCATCGAGCACCGAGTCGCTGGCCATGCGGCGCAGCTCCTGACTGTTGACCGCAAAGTGCTTGGGGCAGGCAGAGATGCCGTTTTTCTGGATGCCGCGCACATAGGCAGCGGCCATCCTGCCCGCGAGGATGGGGTCTTCCGAGAAATACTCGAAGTCGCGGCCGCAGAGGGGGCTGCGCTGGATGTTCAGGCCGGGGCCGAGCAGGACAGCCACTTCCTGTGCGGCGGCTTCCTCGCCCAGTGCCTCGCCCACGGCTTCGCCCAGCTTCTCATCCCAGCTGCACGCAGTGGCGGAAGAGGTCGGAAAGCAGGTTGCCGGAACGCTGGGGTTGAGGCCCAGATGGTCGGCGGCACCGGCCTGCTTGCGGACACCGTTGGGGCCGTCCGAAAGGGTGATGGCCGGGATGCCCTTGCCCGGCAGAGCGCGGGTGGTAAAGACAGTCTCGCCCGAGAGCAGAGCGCATTTTTGCTCTAAGTTCAGTTTCTGGATGATGTCGGTATGCTTCATCGCATTTTCCTCATTTTATCCTGAGCAGGGCAAAGGCCCGCTGTCTGGTGCAGCGGGCCTTTGCCGTTGGTTCAGTTCAGGTGCTGCATGGAGAGAGGGTCCGGTTTAGACTTCTTCCTCTTCTTCCTTGCGCTTCTTGTAGTTCTTGATGGCGGTGTACTCCAGGCCAACGATGAGCAGCGCGACCACGACGTCAGCGCCGATCATGATGATCTTCCACTTTGCCATGCCGGGGTTTAGGTTCTCAGCCTCATAAGCGCGGCTGTTGACCACGGTGTAGAGGATGTTCTTGGCAGAGGTGCGCATTGCCTGCTTGCTGCTGTTGGTCAGAACGGTCACATTGTTGTAATCGTTGCCGGTGGTGCAGAGCATCAGGTCGCCGCCGTTGCGGACAGCCTGATCGGCGGTCATGTAGCCGTAGACACCGAAGTAGTCGGTCTCGACGAAGCCGAGGAAGCCCCACTCGCCGCGCAGGACGTTCTGCAGCAGCTCAGAGCAGCCGCCAGCCCAGCGATTGCCGATGTAGTTGAAGGAAGACATGACAGCGTGGCAGTCAGCATCCTTGACAGACATCTCGAAGGGCTTGAGGTAGATCTCGCGGATAGCCTGCTCGTTGGACCAGGTAGCCGCCATGCAGTTGCGGTTGCCTTCCTGATCGTTCAGGGCAAAGTGCTTCATGTAAGCGTAGACGCCGTGCTCCTGTGCGCCTGCGATGGCGTTTGCGGCCATAGCACCGGACAGGACACCGTCCTCAGAGTAGTACTCAAAGTTACGGCCGGAGAATGCGGTGCGGTGGATGTTCATAGCCGGGCCATACCAGCCGGAAGTGTTCATCTCATTGGCCATCTTACCGATGCTGTCGCCGAAGTCGTGAGCCAGGTCCTTGCTCCAGGTCATACCGATGAGGGTAGCCGCCGGGAAGCCGACCGAGCCGACGCCGGTGAAGTTGTTGTTGATGGACGCAGGGCCGTCACAGTCGTTGGTGCGCATCTTGCCGATGCTGTCCACGGCTGCGGTCTGATAGCCGCCGAAGCCGATGGTCTGCTGCAGGTCGTCGATGCTCATCTCATCCAGCAGGTCATCCCACTTGGAGTCGTTGTAGTCCACGCCGCGCAGGTCAGCCAGCTTGAGGCCGTTCTTTGCGCCGGTGGTGATGTCCTCTGCGTTGGGGTCCTCGTCCTTTTCGTAGCCGGACTCGGTGTAGGTGAAGCAGTTCTCGAAGCCAGCCTTGACCTCATCGCTCATCTCATAGGTAGCAGGAGCGGCAGTGGCCTCGTCGTAGTTTGCAAAGCCGTCTGCACGGGACAGATAGGTGATCTCGCCCTCGGCGAAATCGAACTGGTTGGTCGCCACGACCTCGTCGCTCTCGCGCTTGTTGGACTCGTTGTAAACGATGTCGGAGGCGACAGTGTAGGTCTTGGAATCCAGAACATTGTGGGAGTCAGAGTTGGTGCTGATGATGTAATCGCCAGCCTCCAGCACATAGCAGCCGTTGTTCTTGTAATCGTAGGAAGCCAGATCCTCGACCGGGATGGTGAAGTCGATGGTCTCGCTCTCGCCGGGGGCAAGCTCGCTGGTCTTGGCGAAGTCCAGCAGATTTGCGGAGGCCTTCTCAATGCCGCCGTTGGTGTACGGAGGATCATTATAGATCTCCACGACATCCTTGCCGGCAGCAGAGCCGGTATTGGTGACGGTGACAGAGAACTTCAGACTGCTGCCGTCGCTGGTGATGTCGCTCATCTTCTGGGTGAAGGTGGTGTAGCTCAGGCCGTAGCCGAAGGGATAGACAACTTCCTTGTCATAGTCGATGAGGCCCTCATCGGCGGCAGTCTCATAGAACTTGTAGCCGACGTAGATGCCCTCAACGTAGTTGACGAAGGAGGGAGTGGTACCCTCGGGGTCGAACATACTTGCGTTGGAATTGAACTCGGAAGCGTTGGTGTACTTGAAGTCGCCGAAGTTGTTCCACCACGGAGAAGCGGTCAGGTCAGCAGCATAGGTGTCAGCGGTACGGCCGGAGGGGTTGACCTCACCGGCGACCACGCGGCCAAAGCCCTCAAAGCCGGACTGGCCGGTGCCGGGGCAGAGCAGGACGCCCTTGATCTGGGGGTAGTTCTTGACCCAGTCCATCTCGAAAGCGTTTGCGCCGTTGTAAACGACGATGACGTTGTCGAAGTTGGAAGTGACGAGATCGATGAGCTCTTCCTCGCGGTTGGACAGCTGCAGGAAGTGGTCGCCCTTATCCCAGTCATTGCCCTCGTTCAGGGTGTCATCGTAAGTGCCGTTGTAGTAGCCGGCACCGCGCTGAGAACCACGGTAATCTGCCACACGGCGGACCCAGCTGCCGTCCACGACAGCAGACATATCGGTGGGAAGGTCTGCGCCCTCACCGCCGACGCGGGTGATGACGACCATGGCGGTGTCAGAATATGCCTTGGCGTTTGCCATCATCTCGTCGGTGTACAGGCTGACATTCGGCTCGGGCAGGGTCCAGTCCTGCTGTGCCATGCCGACGCTGGGGCGGGTGGAGCAGTAATCGGTGTAGAACTTGCTCAGCTCGTCGTTGGTCTCGATGCCTGCATCATGCAGACCGGTGAGCAGGTCGGTGACAGGGTAAGCGTCGTTCAGAGCGCCGGAACCGGTGCCGCCGTAGCAGGGGCTGGTGGAAGCCCAGCCGAAAACGTTCAGCTTGGAGCCGGAAGCCACAGGCAGGATGTTGTCGTCGTTCTGAGCCAGAACGATGCCTTCCTGGGTGATCTCATTGACCAGCTCGGTGGCCTCTGCGGAAGTCTCCTCACTGATGGAACCTTCGCCGGAGACCAGGTCCAGCATGGTGGACATGGGGCCGGTGCAGATGAGGTTGACGACAATCGCCAGCGCCAGCAGAATGGCGAGGCCGGACTGCGCACGAATCATCTTCTTTTTCGCTTTGGGCATCTTCCGCACCGCGAACATCACGAGGAGCGCGAGTACGAGGACGACGCCGAATGCAATCAGATAGTTCTGAATGTTCGAAACTACCTGCATTACATCATCCATATTGATGGACAACATAATTTTCTTCCTCCTTATTCTGAATCCATATTTTCCGGGTACAGCTCCCGGAGCGTTGCCTCTATTATAAATGGATTCAAAGAAAATTCATAAACATCTTCACAATCTGTCATTTTGGAGGCATATTTTGCAGAAGTTTCAATTTGATTTCAAATTTTATTGTGCTGATCCACAATTCCGAGGGCGGTTTTATTGTGCATCATGCCAAAAGCAAAAACTCCCCCAGCCGCTGACGCGGCAGCCCCCTCAAAGAGGTGGCCCTTGGCAAAGAGGACAATGTTTCGCTCTCTACCAAAGGCTCCCTCCCTGAGGGAGCTGTCACCGCAGGTGACTGAAGGAGTCCCTTTACTTTTCCGGGACCGGCAGCAAGATCCGCAGGGTGAACCAGCCGTCGGCCCAATGAAGGGTCATGGTGCCGTCGTGGCGCTGGGCGGCCGCCTGCACGCCCTGCAGGTCATAGCCGCCGTGGGCGTTGTGGACAGGCAGGCCGTCCGCGCCCAGCTCCACGGGCTGGGCGCAGTAGTTCTCGAAGCGGAGCATCACGCAGCCGCTCTGGTTATAGATGGCCACCCGCAGCAGACGCTTTTCGGGGTCAGGCTCGGCCAGCACGCTCTCGATGGCGTTGTCCAGCGGCGCACCCACAAGGGTACACAGCTCCCGCGTGCTCAGAAAGCCCAGCTGGCTGCCGTCGGCCACGCTGGTCATGTTGATGCCGCGCTGCTGGCAGTCCATGCTTTTGGCGGTCAATAGGGTATCCAATACCGGGTTGCCGGTCTTGTTCTCGGCCTCATACTGCCGGATGCCGCTCTCCATCCGGGCCAGAGCCGCGTCCTGCTTGGCCCGGTCGCGCTCGGCGCGGATGTCCGCGATTTGAATTTTCAGCTCATGATAGCGGCTGTTGATGAGCCGGATGCCCTCCTTGCTCCGCTTGTACTGCTCGTACTGGCGGTGGAGCACCTCGTCCATGGCGGCAAGCTCGCTGTGGAGCGCCGCCTCCCGCAGCTGCTCGTGCTGGACCGTCAGGATGAGCACGCCGCAGAAATCCACCAGCGTGCGGATGTAGTAGACGCTCATGTCCACCTCGCGGTCGCCCAAGAACAGCAGATTGCTCACCGTGAAGACCATCGCCGCCATGACGACGGCCACGAGGGCCGCTTTTCCGCTGATGACGATATGGCCCTTGGGACTTTTGTGCTTATGCTCCAGCACCCAGATGCAGCCGAAAACGCCGCCGTAGACCACCACCAGAAGCAGCAGTGACAGGCCGTCGGCCCCGCTGCGCTGAGGCCAGAGGAAGCAGTGCAGCTGCCACTCGGCGCTGGCCGCCAGCTCGGCCAGAACGAAGGCCCGGGCGCAGACATAGCCCGCTTCCAGCAGGGAGATGGCGCGGGTGACCCAGAGGTATAAATACTGTATCCCCACAGCTGCCGCCATGCAGGGGATCCACCACGCCAGCGGAACGCTGCCCGTGGCCTGCAAAAAAGCACTCAGGGCCAGCGCCCATGCCGCACTGGCAGCGATGGTGGCCGTTTTGCCGAAGCGGATGCCCAGCGGCAGGGCGTAGATGCCCACGGCCAGACACTCGGCCAGCGCCGTATACAGGCGCGGGATGCTGGGCAGTGCCGTCATGCGCCCTCACCCCCGATGTAGTCGGCCAGCGCCGCGAGGAAGGCTTTCCGCCGGGGGCGGCTGACCTGCAATTCGTAGGCTCCCACCTGCACCATCCCCTGCTGCACGCTCTTCACCTGTGCCAGATTGACAAGGTAGCCGCTGTTGCAGCGGGCAAAGGGCCGCTCGGCCAGCTTTTCCTCGAAGGCTTTCAGGGTGCCTGCCGCCACGAAATCGCCCTCTTCGGTATAAAAATGGACGCGGTGTCCCTCGCTTTCCAGATAATAGATGAGGGACGAATCCAGCCGCCGCATCCCGCCCTCCACCGGCAGGGCCAGATAATGCCGTGCGCGGCGGCGCAGCTGCTCTTCGGCCTTGCGCAGCTGCTGCGAAAACGCAAAATAAGGCACCGGCTTGAGCACATAGTCCAGTGCGCCCACGGCGTACCCGCCGATGGCGTACTGCGCCATATTCGTGATAAAAACGATGATGACGTCCTTGTCCAGCTCCCGCACCCGCCGGGCCGTCTCCATCCCGTCCAGATGCTTCATCTCCACGTCCAGAAACAGGATGTCGTACACCGGGCGGTAATCATCCAGCAGCTCCATGCCGTCGGCGAACTCCGTCACCGCGAACTCGGTGCCGTACTGCCGGGTGTGCCGCTGCACATACCCCTGAAGCTGCGCCCGCACCTCTGCCTCGTCCTCGACCAGAGCGATGCGTATCATTGCCGCACCTCCTTTTTCCGCAATTTCTCTGGTTTTTATTGTAACACGAAATAGGGCGTGTGGCAAATGGGAGAATAAAACAGCAGCCCCGCTTCATCTACTGCGAGGCTGCTGTTCTGTGATTGGAAAATTTCAGGCTCAGTTCGTCTTGACGGCCACAAGGATACGGATCTTCCTGCCGCCGGAGCAGCCGAAGTTGTCGTACCAGCCGATGAGCTTATAATCCTCGGTGTTGATCTTGGGCAGCGAGGTGGCGAAATACTGGCCGTTCGACCACAGATACACCTGCATATCGTCGGCGGTCTCATAGCGCTTGTCGCCGCTCATGACCGAAGCTGCGCCCAGCTTATCGATGACTACCGGCGAGAGCTGGAGCATCCGGTTGATGGCCTTGCCGTCGGCAGAACGGCCAATGGCGATGCCGCCTGCGATAACAGGGTACTTGGTGGCGGTGCTGTAGGCCACCTGCTTGCCGCCGGAGTAGCAGACATAGGTCGCGCCCTCGCCCAGATAGTTGAGGAAGTCGCCCAGCGTACCGCCCACGCTGTCGCCGGTGCGGCGGAGCACATAGCTGAACAGCTGGTCCGTCTTGCCGGTAAGGGTGTTCCAGGTAGAGCTGACGACGCTGCCGTCGATGAGGCCGTAGAGCACATCGCTGGTGCTGGGAACAAGGATGTTCTTCACATCCTGGAAGGTCTCCTCATCGGTCTTGTCCACCTTGGTGGTGGTCGTGGTGGTCGCAGCGGGGAGGCCTGCGGCCTCTCTTGCGGCGTCCTGTGCCTTGTCGCTGATCTTTTTGTCGATCTTCTTGGCGGCTTCGTCCGTCAGGCGGCGGACAGAATCCAGCGCAGCGTACTCCCACAGGTCACCGGTCACATCGTCGAGGATGACCCGGTCGATCTGGCCCGCAGAATTGGTGGTGTAGTAGCGGATGTCGCTTTCACTCAGAGTTACCCCCGATAGGCGGCTGGGGCGAACTGCCCCAGCCACACCCTCCGACGTCGTATCAATGATCTGCACGTTGTCTGCAAACGGGGTGTCGCCCAGCGCGGTGCCGTCGGCGCTGACGATGCCGCTGGTCGAGCGGGGCGAGATGGACTGGACGCTTTCGCCGTCACCGTCCACGCTGATCTCCACCAGCTTGCCGGCCGGGAAATTGAGCTTATTGTTCACATTGACGGTGCGGGCGGTGCCGTCGGTACACATGACCGAGACAGCCTGCTGCACCTCAGCGCTGTTCGTCTCCACAAGGGTGCGGGATGAGGACTGGACCACGCCGTAGAACACAGCGTCTGCCGCATCGCCGGTGAGGACGGAGACAGCTGCATCGTTCATGCCCAGCAGCAGAGTGACCACCTGACCCACGCCGCCGCCGGACAGAGAAGACAGCTGGTAGGCCACAGAGGGCGAAGCGATGGTGTAGGTGACCCCGGCCACAGTCACAGAGGTCGGGGCGCTGGCCGAGGGAGAGACCGCCGTCACACGGCCTGCGGCGCGCTTGTTGTAGATCCAGACGGTGCGGGCGCTCTCGTTATAATAGTAGACATCATAGGGAGAGAGGGCCGCAGAGGTGGTGACTTCGTCGTTGCGGTAGATGGCCGCCGGGGCGAAGGGCAGGACGGTGGAAGCATCTGCCACGAAGGGACCCTTGACGTTGTCCAGCAGGACAGAAGAGATGTCCACCTGGCCGTTGCTCACGGCAAAGCCCAGGGTGGAGGCGTAGACCTGACCGCTGCCGTTCATAGCGGTGAGGGCGTTGTAGAAGAGCATGGTACCCTGCTCGAGGGTCAGAGTCTCGCCCTGACGGGCATTGATCTCATTGCGCAGGCCCAGTGCGCTGGCCTTACTGAGCTGAGCTGTGGGGAAGGTACCGCCCAGCTTCGCCACATCATAGCCCAGCAGGCGCAGCGCCATGGTGCAGGCTTCTTCCAGCGTGACGGTGTTGTCCGGGCGGAAGCTGCCGTCGGAGTAGCCGGTCATCCAGCCGTTCTGGACGGCAGTGCGGATGTAGACCGCATAGGGAGAGTCGCTGTCTACATCGCTGTAGAGGCGGCCGGTGCGGCCCTGTGCCGTGGTGGTATCGCGGTAAGCAGAGAATGCGGTGAGGAGGCGGGCCGCCTGCCCACGAGTGAGGGGCGCACCCAGAGAACCGGCCTGCTCGGCGGTCAGACCGCCCAGTGCCGTCGCCGTCTGGACTGCCGCGTTGGAGCCGACCGCAGAAGCGGGCAGCACCAGCATGGAAACAGCCACGCAGACAGCCAGCAGGAATGCGAGGAATCGTTTTTTCATGGTAAACTCCTTAATCATATCTGAGCGCTTCGATGGGGTTCAGGCTGGCGGCACGGCGGGCCGGCAGGAAGCCGAACAGGACACCGATGCCGCAGGAGATGCCCACGGCGATGGCTGCTGCGTCCGCCGAGGGGGTGACGTTCAGGGTAATATCCGTCAGGATATACGGAAGGATCTGGTTGATAATGGCCGACACGACGTAGCCCAGCACGATGCCGAGGCAGCCGCCCAGCGCCGATGTGACGCCGGCCTCCACGACGAACTGGGTCAGGATGGTGCTCTCCTGTGCGCCCAGTGCCTTGCGGATACCGATCTCACGGGTGCGTTCGGTGACGGACACCAGCATGATGTTCATGATGCCGATGCCGCCGACCAGCAGCGAGATGCCTGCAATGGCCGTCAGGACGCCCACCATGACGTTGATCATGGAGGACATCTGCTTCATGGCTGCGCTCAGGCTCATGACGTAGACATAGTCGTCCTTGCTGACCAGCTTCTTGAGCCGCGACTGCAAAAACTCCTGTGCCTCATCCGAGTGATCTGCATCCTGCAGCACGACATAATACTCGCTGACACTGCTGGTGTTGTTGACGCTCATCAGGGTGGTATAGGGAACGAGAACAATGTCGTCGTTGCCGCCCTCGTACTGAGAGGCGGGTTTGGAGCGGCCTTCCAGCACGCCCACGATGCGGTACTCGCTGGCGCCTACCTTGAGGGTGCTGCCGAGACCGTTGCCGCCGAAGATCCTGCGGTCCACATAGTCGCCGATGACACAGATGTTCTTGTTGTCTATCAAATCGGTGTACTGGATGCCGCGGCCCTTGGCCACCTTGTAGTTGTTGATGGTCATGTAATCTTCGTTGACGCCGCTGATGCCGGTGCGGCGGTACTTCTCGCCCGCCACCCGCAGCGTGTCGCCGCCGGCGCTGGCAATCGGCGAAAGACCCTTATAATACTCGGGCTTCTGGTTGATGATGTTATACACATCGTTGACCTCCACCGTGCGGGTGCTGGCGGTCATGACGTTGACGGCCAGAATATCGCTGCCCATGTCGGAGTAGAAGTCCTGCATCATGTGGGTCATGCCGTTGCCGAGACCGACGATGACGATGACGGCCATGACGCCGATGATGATGCCCAGCATGGTGAGGAAGGTGCGGACTTTGTTGCTCAAGACGTTCTGGACGGCCTGTTTGAAGGTCTCCTTTATCATGCCTGCGTCCCCTCCTCTCCGGCTTTCGGCTCTGCCATCATGAAGTTCGGCTGAACGACTGCCTCGGGTGCGTGGGCGTCGCCGTCGTAGACGACGCGGCCATCTTCGAGGCGGATGATGCGCTCGGCCTGCACAGCAATGGAGTTGTCGTGGGTGATGAGGACGACCGTATTGCCCTGCTTGTGCAGATCCTGCAGCATTCCCAGCACTTCGCGGCTGGTGTGGGAGTCCAATGCACCGGTCGGCTCGTCGGCTAGGATGACCGCCGGGCCGCGAGCCAGCGCACGGGCAATGGACACACGCTGCTGCTGACCGCCGGAAAGCTGGTTGGGCAGGTTTTTGAGCTTATTGCCCAGACCCACCCGCTCAAGGGCAGCCTTTGCCGTCGCGTGGCGCTGTGCGGCGGGGATGCCCGCATACACAAGGGGAACTTCCACGTTCTCCAAAAGTGTCAGCTTCGGCAGCAGGTTGTACTGCTGGAAGATGAAGCCCAGCTTCTCGTTCCGGATGTGTGCCAGCTCACGGCGGCTCATCTTGCCGACATCCTTGCCGTCCAGCAGATAAGTGCCTTCGGTAGGCACGTCCAGACAGCCGATGATGTTCATACAAGTGGATTTACCAGAACCGGACTGGCCGACGATGGCCACGAACTCGCCTTTGTTGATTTTGAAAGAGACGTGGTCGGCGGCCTTTACGAGGGTATCACCCATCTGGTAATACTTGCAGACCCCATCAAATTCTATCAGCGTGCTCATTCGTCATCTCCTTCGGCGGAGGCCATCACGTTGCTGTAGAAGTCGGTCGCACTGACGCTGGAGTTGTCGTAAGCGATGGTATCGCCCTCCTGCAGGCCGCTCTTCACTTCGATGTAATCGTCATCGCTGATGCCGGTGGTCACCTTGACGTAGACGTAGCCGTCGGGAGCGGTCATGGAAGTCTCAGCATTGGCAGCGCTGGGCGAATCCTTGGTCACCAGCACATAGCTGCCCCGGACGAGGGCGGCGTTGGGCAGGGCCAGAACATTCTTGACGCTGGCGGTGGTGATCTTCGCAGTGGCGTTCATTCCGGGCAGCAGCTCGCCCATGTCGTCGATGCGGACGGTGACGGGGTAGCTGGTGGAGCCGTTGGCGGTAGTGCCTGCCACGAGGATGCTGCTGATGACGCCCTTGTAAGTCTCACCCGGGACGGCGTCGGCGGTGATGTCCACCTCCTGCCCGACCTCGAGGGAGCGGATCTTCAGCTCGTCCACGTTGAGCTTCATTTCCAGATAGCTCATATCGTAGATGGTGCAGAGGTTCTGCATGGCGGTGTCGTTGGCGCTGAGCTTGTCGCCGGCCTTGACCTTCTTATCCACGATGGTGCCGCTGATCGGGGCGTCGATGGTATAGTGGCTGATGGTCTTCTCGGCAGAAGACATCTGCAGCTCGGCAGCGCGCAGGCTGTCAGCGGCGTTTTTGGTCTGCTTGTCCAGATCTTTGCCGGTAATGCGGAGGATGACGTCATCCTGACGGACGGTGCTGCCCTCCTTGACGCAGAGTTCAGACACGGTACCAGAGGCAGCTGCCACGACAGTCTCCTCGCGCTGGTAAGTAAAGTGTGCAGAGTTGAGGGAGCTGACGCCGTTCACCTGTGCCACAGCGGCCTGTGCGGTGGTCAGGCTGCCCGCGTTGGGAACAGCGATGGTGACGGTGCAGGTCATCAGGCTGGCGTCGCCGGCAGGGTCTGCACCGGAAACGGAGCGGATGGTGCCGTTCAGCGTCTCAAAGGTGGTGTCCGGCATGACCTGTGCGGCCTGACCGGCGACAAAGCTCTGGGCCTCTGCGGCAGGGAAATCCACGGCCAGCAGCATCACGGAGGTGTCGCGGATGGTGGCCACAGTCTGACCAGCCTGCACGGCGTCGCCTGCGGCGACTGCGAAGGAGCTGACCTCGCCGCTGATCCTGGTGCGGACGTTCTGCATATCCGCAATGTCATCGTAATTGCGCTGTGCCTGCTCCACCGAGAGCTGTGCGCTCGCGAGGTTGTTTTCCACATCCGAAATGTCGATGGTGTAAAGAACATCGCCCTTCTCGATGCTGTCGCCCAGCTCAAAATCGGCGGTGAGCACCGTGCCGGTGACGAGGGACTTAACGGTGTAGGAATCAGCGGCGTTGATGGTGCCGCTGCCGTCGTAGACGTTCACGATGTCGCGGCGTCCCAGCTTCTCCTGCGTGTAGGCAAGGTCTGCCGACGCACTGCGGCTCCTGCGCGGCACGATGACCGCCACCAGCACCGCTGCGGCTGCGACCACCGCGATGCAGCGCTTTTTGTGGGTCTTGATAAAGTGGAGCACCTTATTTTCTCCGCCGGTATTCTCCTGCGGAGAAGTGTCCTGTGTCTTCTTGTTGAAACCTAGCATGAAAAGCCTGACCTCCTGTGTTTCATGAAAAAGAAAAGTTCTTTCTGCCTGTTTTCATTCGTTTTGCGCTTTCCCCCACAGCGTCCGCCAAAAACGTCCTGTCTGCGAGATGCTGCCCCGGGTTAGCGGCGCAAACCGTTATAATGATACCACCTAACAAAACGGACTACAAGAAATTTTTCCTGCACGATCTGCAACTTTTTTGAAAATTTTTCCATCATCTCTGTGTCTGGAAGCTGGAACATCAGACAGAGCTTTCGGATGAAGCGTTCATCCACTCGCTCCGGCCCTTCGTGCAGCGGCCTTTGGGATACCGTCAGAAATAACCTGACGATCCGTGAGATGACGGCTCTGATGGGCGGTGACGGCACGATGGAGTAACAAACAGAAAAAGACTTCCGCTTTGAGAATGACCCTCAGGCGGAAGTCTTTTTACTTTCTGAAAAAACAAAAGAAAAAGCACCAAGCATTTCTGCCTGGTGCTCTTTGTGGTGCACCTCCAGGGACTCGAACCCTGGGCCCACTGATTAAGAGTCAGTTGCTC
>OGJS01000409.1_pt1 | contig 29400 bp, 24 predicted proteins | sample 1572241 | NCBI WGS metagenome assembly OGJS01 (sample SAMEA2582145, study PRJEB24529) | metagenome | biome: Human gut stool | place: China | collected 2011 | reverse complement strand
AAGGCAAGGGACTTTGACTCCCTCATGCGTTGGTTCGAATCCAGCTACCCCAGTTTAACTTTGCCGGCGTGGCGGAATTGGCAGACGCGCTGGACTCAAAATCCAGTGTCCATTAGGACGTGCCGGTTCGACCCCGGCCGCCGGTATTGCTTAAGTTTGAGAAACGTTGATAAATCAGCGTTTCTTTTATTTTTGTTCAAAATTTGTTCAAAATAGTTTTTACTGGCTTAAACCGTGGAAAAAGTCACGGATTTTATTGTCTTCACGGATAGCTTTTTCTTTGATTAAATGCCCGTAAGTCTCACTGATTTGCTGAATATCTTTATGTCCCATATTCTTGGCGATTGCCCAGATGTCTATATCCATTGCCAGAAGTGTGCTTGCGTAAGTATGTCTTAAACCTGTACTAGTCATATTTGAAGGAGTAATAGACAATTCAGATAGTATCTTCTTTAATTGTTTATTGACTGCTGAATTTGTAGGTAGTCCAGATTGTTTATCAAAGAATAAACATTTGTCTGGATTAGAAACTTGATGGCTTCTTAAAACATACCTTTGTTCAGCCTTTAGCTTTTGTAAAATAGAGACTGTAGTATCATCAATCGGAACGTCACGGATAGAAGTTTCTGTTTTAGCTTTTGTCCAGCGTTTTCTTGTGCAATCATAGCGTCTATATGTTTTAATGGTCTTATTTTCAATATGGATACAATCCCAAGTTAAGCCAAGAACTTCTCCAAACCGCATACCTGTTTTCAGTTGGATATATAAGAGGTATGGAATGACGGATTCTTGATAATCGAGAAGATATTCTAGATACTGACAAAGTTTTTTATAATCTTTTAAGCTATGGATATATCTTTCATTCTTAGACTTTGGTGATTCTCTGCCAGATAGTACAACTCCTTCTGTGAATAAATCTATACTGAGCTTATCTTGCCTAGCAAAAGTAAGGACACTTCGTATTTCTGCATTTAGGCGGCTGACATTATCACGACAATTTGTTTCAGCGTATTTATTGATAAATGCTTGATATTGGCTTGATGTGATGGATACAGCGGGTGAGTCTCCAAAGTATTTTTGAATAAACTTTCCACGCAAGCGATGCTTGTTTTGTGTAGAATCCATTTTATTGAGTGGGGTGATTTTTAAATGGTACCATTTTTCCCACAGTTGAAAGAGACTGATGTTTTTATCAATGACCTTTCCTTGATGTAATTTAATTTCTTGGGTCAAACCTTCAATTTCAGCTTCTTTTTTGGTTTTAAATCCTGATTTTGATGTAATATAGTTCCCTTTTTTGTCAGTGATCCGATAAGACCACTTCCCTTTTTTTCCTTCGCGTTGCGTAATGTATAGTGACATGATTACCTCTTTTCTAATAAATCGATAACCAAGGTTTTATCTTGGTTATCTTATCATAATTCAAAAATTTTTGCAAAATGATCCTCGAAAAATTCTTTGGTTTTGCTTGCCAGAAAGTAATAGCGCCCGCCTTGACTATCTGGGTATTTCACAAAGCCATTGCTATTTTGATCAATGTCAATTTGCTTCCGAATTTCAGGCTTATAAAGCACGTTTTCGAGTAACCATGGACGAGAGACGGAAAGAAGTTCTAAAACTTCAGAGAGCGTCAGATAACGCCCTTTTGAGGAGATTTTTTTGAGTTCTTCATACTCGGAACGGTCAACGATAATTTTATCGGGTGGGAGTTGTATCGTAATATTTTTTAAGTCAATTTGTAGGGTGGTTGGCTTCATAGGCAGTTAGTCTGTATCCATTTCTTGGTCAATGATGGTCACATCTTTGATGTGTCTGCTCTCGCGATAGCGTTTTGATTTTATAAATTTTACCCGTGGTGCTAGTTCACTTCAAAATACCATAAAAACCCATTTGGACTGTACTGTAAGTGATAAAATCAACAGGAGGTCATCCAAATGAGTCATTTACAGAATACCGCTAATTCTCATTACTTGGAATGGAACATAGGTCAATTATCAAAAATTTGTCAGACGCTCTGTCGAAACTATTGCCCAGATTCGATACTTTTTTAGCAATTCCACCTGTAGGCGTAGTTGTTCCACTTCAGATAGCTGTTCTATTCCTTTACCGTAGGTATATTGTTCCCCCACGGGTTGATGGAAACGGTGCAGTTCATCCTTTCGATACCATCGCCACCAGGACTTGACCTGACTAACATTTTTGATGTCCAGGGTCTCCATGATAACCTTATTGGGCTTACCTGCTTTCTTCATTTCGATACAGCCTAACTTAGTTTCTACCGAATACGCTTTTTTGACCATAACAAAACCCTCCTGTTTCTAGTTTACTAGATTTCAACAGGAGGGTTTTTCTTGTGTCTCATTTTATGGGGCTAATGCCGTTTTCATCAGGATTTTTATTGACAACCATTAGAGGTTCATATTCATCGTTGACTTTTTTCATGTAATGTTTTAAATTATTTCTAAAATTTGAATAGGCGACCGCTTCCATTTTATACCACCTCATTTTAAGACTATTCTTAGTATAATACTTGACAGGAAATTGTACAAGTATTATCAGCTAGTTTTTATCCTTTTGTTTTAAAAAGTTGAAAATAGGAAATACAGCTCACTGCCGTTGCAAAAATATTGATTCCAGAGACATTATTTTCATTTTATACATTATTATTGAAGTGAAAATAGTTGGATTTTGATGTGAAAGGGATTTTGTATATATGCATCATAACTGATTGATGCGCTTGTCTAGACTAATTGGGATTTAAAAGTTGTTAGAGCTTTAGATTACTCTTTTATCAATCACCTATTGTTTATCTGTAATATATCTATGTTTCTTTACAAGGTGTAAACAAATGTAAAATACTTCTGTAATGAGATTAAATAAATCTGTGAAAATGCTGTAATCGGCTTGACATTTGAGGAAAATATTACTATCATGAAAGTGAATAGTTTTTTTAAACTAGTCCTTAACATATCCAATATGTTAAAATATTGAGAGGATATTTAGAATGAAAAAAAGCAGGTTCTTTTTAGCGTCAACGGCTGTATTGTTATCAGCCTTAGGTGCAAATCCTGTGTTGGCTAGGGATGTTGAGCGCTCTATCTCCACAACGATTGTCACACCGACTGTTGACAGCAATAAAAAGGCTTCTACTGAAACGCCAGAGTCTAAGCAGGGAAATGCAAATACCTCTACGGCTGTGACGCCGGCTGCTCCTGTAACTCCTGACAAGTCCACGTCAGTTGCTTCGGATAAGGATAAGCCAAGCGTGTCAGACAAGGTAGAGGCACCAAAGACAACGCCAACAACACCGATTGCGCCAGAAAAGGACAAGTCGGAACCGTCGGATTCCTCAAGTAAGGTAGAACCGCCGAAGATAGACCCTGTACCATCGGCTCCACCAGATAAGGATAAGTCTGGAACATCAGACTCTGAGTCTTCAAAGCCAAATCAAGCGGAGCCAGAAAAGAAATATGGTGATGTAACGGTTGAGTACAAGAGTAAAGATGGTGCTTTGATTGCACCAAAAGAGCTGGATACACCGACTTCTGAAGTGGGAACGGACTACGATACGACCGACCAACGAAGAGAAACCATTATCAGTTCAGAAGGTAAGAAATACCGCCTTGATCTAAAAGCTACTCAGGGGTACGAAAAAGGAAAAGTCCTTGAAGGAAATACCAATATTACTTATTACTATGATCTGGTCACAGAAACGCCAGACTCTAATAAGGTGGTACCACCGAAGGCAGATCCCGCTCCACCAGATAAGGATATACCAAGTACACCGGATTCTTCTAGTAAAGTAGTGCCTTCGCAGGATAAAGCTCAAGTGCCAAGTGTTCCGGCTACCCCCTCATCAGATTCATCGGTTAGCCCAGATGCTTCTATAGCAGATACGATCGCACCGACAGATACAATACCAACTGATGAAGTAGTGGATGCAAAAGATACGGTCAATCCGTCAATTTTGACTGAAAAGGGTACGGACGAGACAACAATTTCAGATATGGACTTGAAAAAGGATGAAACATTCAGTCTTGACAATGCTTCATCTGTGACTACTAAAAAAGGTGACACGATTGACAATCCAATCAAATCAATCATCTCACCAGCTGATCCGCTTTTGACGGATAAGGGCTTTGAGATTATTGGTAATGACCAAGGGGAAGTCACCATTAAAAACGCAGATGGTTCTAAAACATCTGTACCAGCTGCGCAAGTAGGTGCTAGGGCAAATCCTGATGGAACGGTTACTGTCAAGTCAAGTAATGGTAAGTTTACATTGTTGCCAGATACGGGGGAAGTGCCCACGATTCTTGCAACGATTGGTTTATTTATCTTGGCTCTATTAGGCTTCAAAAAAGTCAAGCCTTTTGAGAAAGATAATTGGTTAATTGGATAATTATTAAAAAGAAAAGAGGAATTTTATGTTTCATAATAGCAAAACGAAGGGTCATGGTTCAATCCGGAAAAACAAAGTTTATGGCACCATTGGTATCTTGACGCTTGGAACCATTGCAATTCTTAGCGCTCACCAAGGTGTAGCGGCTGATGAAGTGACAGCAACGAAACCAACAACGTCCACTCCAGTAGCAGAAGCTTCTGATACAAGTCTTGCTGTGCAATCAAAAGCAGCTTCAACTGAAGCAGCTAGCAGCTCTACAGCAGCAATAACCACTGCAAAAGCTGAAACAACAGCACCAGCAGGAGCTACTTCAACAGCTGACACTACAACAGCGTCAGCGACTACCACAACTGAAAGTGCAGCTACGCAACCAGCCACAGCACCAGCAGCGAGTACAACGCCAGCAGCAACAACTGCAACGCCTGAAACAACGCCCACTCCTGCTACAACAGCAAAAGCTGAAGCAACTACTCCTGCGCCAGCAGGAGCAGTATCAACCTCAGACCCAGCAGCTACTCCGGTAGATCGTACGGAAGGTTCAAAAGTAACTGTCGAAAACCAAAAACTAAAAGATGCGATTTCTGAAGCAAATGGTTATAACATTGATGTTAAGCAAAATCAAAATGACAACATTGGAACAGCGAACAACCAAGTAGAGTCAGATGCTAAAAAGGACCTTGCCAACACTCTTGAGGAAACACAAGCAACTCGTATCAAGACGGGGGTAGATGCCTATAAACGCGACCTAAAAAAAGCGCAAGCAAACACCGGCACTCCAGGCTATCTAAGTGAAGTTGTCAGCCAAGGCTTGAAATTTGAACGGGAGCCTAATGCTAAATTGTCTATCACTGGTACCACTGAATTTGGTCAAAAAGATATGAATAATATGTCATATGAGGAGTATGTGAAATCTGGTGGAACGTTTGCAAACAATCCAATCCCAGCATTTACAACGAGACTGTCAGCTGGTGGAAGCCGGTTTGTCATCCCTAAAATTAAAAGCGGACAAACCATTACGGCTACTTATACGGGCCTCCAAAATTCTAAATATAATGGAGTAAGTATTTCAAAGGTTACTTATGAGGTAACGAATTTAAACCCTAAAACAGGTATCGTTGGTTTTGCTGAGAAGGATCCGACGAGAGGGATTTACACTTTTTATGACATAAATGTACCTTCTAGATATAAAGTTGTTGCTCGCTTCTATGATGCTGATGGCAATGTTATAAACTTTAAAAAAGATAACCCTGCAATTTTGGCTCTAACAAGTTTAACCAAAACAGAACCTAAGACTGGAAAATTGGCTGGTCTGAAGCACGAAGAAAGCATAACAGATTATAATTTCCGACCAGTAAAGATTACCGGTTCTTTGGTTGAAAAACAAACCGATGGACGTTTGGCAGCAAATATTGTCACTGACGGCATTAAAGACGACTATGATGATCCAAATTTCTATAAAATGGGGATTGCGGGTGTGGCAGAAAGCGGAGATTCAATTTCCTTTGTGATGCAGCGGACTACACAATGGGATAGAGGTTATTGGTTAGCTATTACAAGCAAATTACCATCTCGCTTTACTCTTGTAAAACCAGATCTTGAATACAATCTGGTTGAATACAATCTTGCAGGGAATGTCTTGCTGGATAACTATATTCAAGGGACTACTACTAAACTAACAAATACTCAAACGGTTAAACCTACGGGAACTCCTGTTGGTGAAGACTACACAACAACACACCAAGACAGAATCACAACAGCGGATGGCAAGATCTATAAATATGTGTCATCAACTAATAATACAACAGGTAAAGTTAAATTAGGTACGACGAACGTAGCAAACTACTATACAGAAGTAAAAGGGAATGTTGTTGTTGACTACCAAGATAAGCAAGGCAACACTCTTTCTCCACGTATTGTGGATACACCAGACACATCAGTAGGAACGGCCTACGATACAACTGACCACAAACCGTCTACGATTACAACAGCCGATGGAGCAAGTTACCGCATTGACCCTACAGCTACACAAGGTAAAGAAAGTGGTAGAGTTGTCGAAGGAACAACCCGCGTTGTCTATGTTTATGATAAGCTTGAAAAACCAGTAGAGAAATATGGTAATGTTGTCGTTGACTACCAAGATAAGCAAGGCAACACCATTGCTCCGCGTATCGTAGATACACCAACTTCACGGGTTGGTACTTACTATGACACAACTGATCACAAACCAACTACCATTACGGCGGATGATGGCACAACTTATCGTATTGATACCAATGCTACACAAGGTCACGAGAGTGGTCAGGTTGTCGAAGGAACAACCCGCGTTGTCTATGTTTATGACAAAGTTGAAAAACCGGTAGAGAAGAAATACGGTGATGTTACCGTTGAGTACAAGAACAAAGACGGCGTGACTATCGCACCGAAAGTGACCGATACACCGCGTTCTGAAGTGGGTACAGACTATGATACCAAGGATCAGCGTAAGGACACTATCACCACAGTAGATGGCAAGAAGTACAAGCTGGATCTGACAGCAACCCAAGGTGCTGAAACTGGTAAGGTGGTAGAAGGCAATACCAATATTACCTACTACTATGATCTTGTACCAGATATTCCAACACCAGAGAAGAAATATGGTGATGTTACCGTTGAATACAAGAACAAAGACGGTATGACAATTTCACCTAAGGTGACGGATACGCCACGTTCAGAAGTGGGAACAGACTATGATACAACCGATCAACGGAAAGAAACAATTACGACAGTTGACGGTAAGAAGTACAAACTAGATTTGAAAGCCACTCAAGGTGCAGAAACAGGTAAAGTTGTTGAAGGCAATACCAATATTACCTACTACTATGATCTTGTACCAGATGCACCAGAAGAATATGGTAACGTAGTTGTCGATTACCAAGATAAGAAGGGCAATACTATCGCACCACGTGTTGTTGATACACCAGATAGCAAAGTTGGTACGAACTACGATACAACAGATCACAAACCAACTAGAATTACTACAGCTGATGGTAAGGTTTATCGCATTGATACGAAAGCAACTCAAGGTCAAGAAAGCGGTAAGATTGTTAAAGGCACTACTCGTGTTGTCTATGTTTATGACGAAGTACTTGGAGATGTAACCGTTCATTATAAAGATGAAGACGGAAAAGTCATCAAAGATCCTGAAAAGGATACAACTGGTGCTCCAATCAATACAGTTTATGATACTCGTGATCACGCTCACAAGACAATCACTACAAAAGATGGTCGTACATATGAAATTGTTCCTGAAAAGACTCAAGGTATCGAACAAGGTAGAGTTGTTGAAGGAAATACAGATGTTACTTATATTTATAAGCAAGTATTCGGTGATGTAGTCGTTCACTATGAAGACGAATCTGGCAAGAAGATCAAAGAAGATGTAACGGACACTTCTCATGCTAAAGTTGGTGAAAACTACGATACAACAGACCACAAGACAACAGCAATTAAGTCTGGTGATAAAGTGTACAATCTTGTTCCTGAAAAGACAAAAGGTAATGAAAAAGGTAAAGTTACAAAAGGCGTAACCGAAGTTACTTATGTCTACAAGGAAGTGAAGGCAGAACCGACTAAGAAAGGTACAAATGCTAAGGGTGAAGATGTCAATGGTAAGACTATGTTGGCAGGTTCAACTGAAGTTTATACGATTGATATTGACAATGACCAATACAAGGGTATGACAGGCTTAACGGATAAAGACAAGCAAGCTGGCTTAATGTTGGTTGAAAAATACTCTGGTAAGTATGTCACTCCTAACTTGGCTGGTGTTCGTGTAACAACAGAAGACGGTAAAGTTCAAAGTGGCTTCACAACGAAGATTTACAAATCTCTAGCAGAAGCTCCACAAAAGGTTCAAGATTACATCAAGGCTAAGGGCTTGAAGATTGATGGTGAGTTTGCCGTAACCACAGCAGATGATCCAGTAGCTTACACAAACAACTATGTTTTGAAGGGTATCAATCTGAAACTTGTCTTCCCAACAACTGTTAAGAAAGATATTAAGGAAGCTAGCAAGTATGATAACCGTGCTTATCAAATCGACTTTACTGGTATCCATGATACAAACCTTGTAACCAACAACATTCCGAAGATCAATCCGAAGAAAGATGTTGTGGCAACTGTTGAAGACGGTCAAAAAGATCAGAATTCATTGAGTGGTAAGACAGTTAAGGTTGGACAAGTTTACAACTTTGAATTAGAGACATCTTATTTACCAGCTAATCGTGGTCAAGCGATTGAAAAGATGGAAGTGAAAGATACTTACTCTCCATTAGTAGAATACAACGGCGTTCACAAATGGTTTGCGAAGACAGACCTTCTCTTGAAAGACGGTACAAGATTAGCTAAAGGTACTGACTTGACGCAATATGTCCGCCAAACGATTGATCACAAGTCAAGAACAGTTGTGTATTCATTCTCTAGTGACTTCTTGAGCAAGATTTCAGATAATAGTGAATTCCAAGCTACAGGTTACATGCAAGTGAAACAACTTGACTATGGTACTGTGAAGAATACCTTTACTGAAATCATCAATGGTGTTGAAAGAAATTCTAATACGGTAACAGTGGTAACGCCAGACAAGCCTAAGACTCCTGACAAACCACAAACACCGCCAGAAACTCCTAAGACACCTGACAAACCGCAAACACCTCCTACACCAACACCTACTCCAGTAGTGCCAACTACTCCAAAACAACCTGTAACTCCACAAGCAACCTTGCCTTCAACAGGTGAAGCTACAAATGATGGTGCAGCATTGGTAGGATTAGCGTTTGCTGCTACAGCATTGTCAATGCTTGGCTTCAAGAAACGTAAAGAGGAAGAATAAGTCCCTAACGATGATTATCCTAACTCTTGCGAGGCAATAGCGACAAAAAGAGGTTGAGACTCGGTCTCAACCTCTTTGTTATAATATAATGTCGTTGTTGATTGTGTATTTGGATATATGATAAATAAGTCAAAAGTGCTTCATTCTACTTCTATTTTAAAATTTAAGTCAATCCTTTTCAGATTGAAAAGAGGACAAAAGAGGCTGGGACAAAAGTCCGACCTCAAATATAAAAAGCGAACAAAACTAGTTTTCTGGTAATCAGAATTCTGCTTTGTTCGCTTTTCGCATTTAATTATAGATTTGAAGGGCTTAATAATTAAGATTTTTAAAAATTGAAATCTCTTTGTCCCAACCTCTTTAATATTATTGAAAATTGTTACTATCCAAGGCTGTCAATGGTTGCATTGATAATTTTAATGGATTCTTTTGTGTAATCTTTTTTTTGTTGTTGTCTTTCAGATTTTGTCATGGGACGTGGCTTTACTACTGGGTCTGGTTTTACGATAGGTTTTTGTTGTTTAACCTTCGTTTCAGCGGTAGGTGCTGGTTGGACAATTGGTGCGGGCTCAGGTTCTGGTTCTGTCTTTACATCAACGACTGCCTCTTCAACAACGGGCTGTACCTCTTCAGAAATGTCTTCTGAAGGTTGCTTTTCTCCCCATTCTTTGCGTGCATCTAACTCACGAAGAACAAATGATTTCCCACGATATTCTTTTGGAACAATAGTTGCGATTTGCTCGTCTGTGAAGAGTTCAGCTTCATCAATATCTACAACATCCCAGACAATTTCCCCATCAGCATTGCGTACATAATAACCGTTTTCGTCTTTTTGTCCAGCTAAGAAACTAGAGACGCCAATAATTTCTGTGACATTGACATAACGCATGCCGGTATCAACGTCCCAAACACCTGAAAATACAGCTTCAAACAGTGCTTTGTATTGTTCTTCTGAATCTAATGAGAAGCCATTGATCGTTTTCATGGCATTAGCGCTATAAGCTCTTGATAGCACTTCAAGTTTCTTTTTGTAAGTATCAAATGATTTGTTTTTTAAGAAGCGATCTTGCTCTAGTGTTAAAACGGGTTTATCTATTTCTGACATGATTGTAGACTCCTATTCATTATTATTGATATTAAAGTTTAAGGTAATCAGCATTAGTTTTGGCTGAGTGATTTTAAATAATTTACGAGCTAGTGAAATTTTGAAAATACCGATGATATTTCCTTTTGCATCTTGCCTAAAATTTTTTCCGACAACTTCTACATTTTCTTTGTGACCGTCCTTGACTGCTTCACGGACAGCTTCTAACATCGAGTCTTTTATCTCTTCAATATTTGAATACTCACTGTAAAAAGAGACAGAGTGATGTTTTTTAAAGACAGCACGGTAAATCATTTTTCTATAAAATTTTTTATAAATAATGGCAATCAAAAATGGTATGGCTAAGCAGATATCAACGACTGGATTTTTTAAATAATCAAATAGTTGGTTGTCAAAGTAGCTAATGACTGCTAAGTAACCAAGCGCGGATAGGATTTTAAAATAATTGCTGGCGATTACGATGTCTTCGGAACTATTTGCCACTAAAAATCCAGCCAATATGTAGATGAAAGAAGCAATTAAAGCTGCAATGTGGATATAGTCTAGCGGTATATTGAGAATATTATATGTTAAGAGTAGGAGAGCTGTACCGGCAACGAACACAATTCCTACGAAATAAATCAGTTCAGCTAACCACTTCAGCAAGACTAGAAAGACTAACGGTGTGTCTTTTTTCTTTTTTGACATTTTAATCCTTTCTATTCTTTGTTTATTTTTAAGGATAGCCAGACACTAACTTTCCTCATACAAGTACTTCTGTATTATTATATATATATTACCAAAATTTCACAAATAATACAATAAAATTCATATATTCTACAAGCGAAAATCCTTATTATTTCTATGTTTTCTTCCGTTTTGAGATGCAGTTGTAACAAGTGAAAGAAGATCTAATAGAAGCATCTGGAACAAAAGAGCTTTTAGTTGCTTTTGTTTATGTAGTTATCATTACAAAGTGTGGTAGTTTGGAAAATCTCTGTTGCCTTTAATCCACTTAGAGTTTCCCAGGCATAATGGGAGCTGGTAGTCTCACTCCTCCGCAGGGGTGATTAGATGCTCTTTCGTACTTGAAAAGCGCATGGTGTTTAGATTTGTTTTGCAAGCAACGTTAGCGATTTTTTGTACAAAGCCAGGTCGTACTTTGTGATAACTCTATTTTTGGGTAAAATATTTTCAAAAAAGTGTTGACTTTGACCTAAGTGGAGGGTTTATAATGAGATTTGTAAGGAGGAAATGATGTATCAAATCAAAGAAGCTGCGCAGCTTTCAGGTGTTTCTGTCAAAACCCTGCATCACTATGATAAGATAGGCTTGCTTGTGCCGCAAAAGTCTGAAAACGGGTATCGCCTTTATAGTGAAGCAGATTTAGAGCGTCTGCAAATTATTTTATTTTACAAATATCTTGGATTTTCTTTAAAGAAAATAGCAGAGCTGCTAAGTCAGGAAGAGCAGGAACTATTGCCTCACTTGAACAAGCAACTGCAGTTTTTGCAGCAGGAAAGGGAACATTTGGATACCTTGATTTCCACCTTACAAAAGACAATTCAAGCTCAAAAAGGAGAAAGAAAAATGACGACACAAGAAAAATTTGTTGGATTTACCTACGAAGACCATGCAAATTATTATCATCAAGCGGTTGAAACATACGGTCAAGAAGTAATGGACGAGTCTCGTGCACGACAAGTTGGCAAAGAAACTGAGATGACGGAAGCATTTAACAAAGTTTTTCGCAATCTAGCTAACAATATGCAAAAAGGTCTAGCTGTGGAAGCACAAGAGAATTTATCAGAAGCCGAGCAGTTATTTCAAGCAATGAATACCTATGCCTTTGATTGTTCTCTGGAAGTTTTCGCTTTTATTGGAAAAGGCTACGTGGCAAATCCTGAATTTAAGAAAAATATTGACCAATTTGGAGTTGGAACGGCCCAATATGCAGCAGATGTTATCCAAGCATACGTTCACAAGTAAAATAAAAAATAGGGCAAATGCTAGTGTTCTGCATGGTAGCATTTGCTCTATTTTTAGTATTCCACACTTCCAGCGACCCAGCCAGTACAGAGAGCGACTGTAATATTAAATCCACCAGTATGAGCATTGATGTCCAGCACTTCGCCAGCAAAATAAAGCCCAGAAACTAGTTTACTTTCTAAAGTCTTGGGATTGATTTCTTTAAGACTGACACCGCCTTTGGTCACAAAAGATTTGGCTAGAGACATTTTGCCGATAATAGGAATCGGTAGAGCTTTGAGCTGTTGAATGAGCTCTTCTTTTTCTTTTCCAGTCAATTGTTTGCCTTTTTCAGGGAATGGTTGCGCGAAAAAGTCTGCAAGACGTTCAGGAAGTAATTGTTTGAGGCTATTTTTGAGCGATTTTTCTCGGTTATTTTCTAAAAATGCTGCCAAATCTTCCGCAGAAAACTGTGGTAAGACATCTAAATAAATGGTTTCACCACCTTTGAGGAAACTGGACATCCGTAGAGCAGCTGGACCAGATAAACCAAAATGAGTAAAGAGCAGGTCGTGGGTAATGATGTGTTTATTATAACGGATGGTGACATTAGCTAATGAAATCCCCTGTAAAGCCTTGTGTGGAAAATCTGTCAAAAGTGGGCTTTCTGCAGCTTCTAACTCTGTTATTGTATGGTTGAAATGGCGCGCAATCTCATAGCCAAAGCCAGTAGAGCCAGTTGAAGGATAGGATTTTCCACCTGTTGTGACAATCAATCGATCGCAGCTCCAAATGCGCTCACTTGACTTGATGATAAAGCAATCCGCATTTTTCTTTACAGAAACTACTTCCGTCTGGATCATGATGGTGACGCCTAGCTCCTTCATTTTCCGTTCTAATGCTTCAATAATTGTAAAAGATTTGTCTGTTGTTGGGAAAACGCGTCCGTGATCCTCTACTTTGAGTGCAACACCATTCTCAGTGAAAAAATTCATAATATCATGATTGTCAAACTGGGAAAAGACGCTGTAGAGGAAGCGACCGTTGCCTGGTATGCCAGCTAATAAATCTTCTAAAGTGCCATTATTCGTCACATTGCAGCGTCCGCCACCTGTTCCGGCGAGCTTCTTACCCAAGCGTTTATTTTTTTCTAAGAGGAGAGTTTTTTGTCCATGAAAGGAGCTGGAAATAGCAGCCATCATACCAGCAGGTCCTCCGCCTATCACGATTGTATCAAAATGGTTCATTGTACTTCTTTCTTTAAATGAATATGTCAAATTTATTGTATCATAAATGTGATGAAATTCCTTGAAATCCGGAGCAAATTTGACAGTTAAGTCTTGATATGATAAGATTTAGGTATATATCTAGAAAAAGTTTCAGAGGAAATTATGGCAATTGAAAAGACAGTCAGCGAGCTAGCCGAGATTTTAGGAATTAGCCGTCAGGCGATGAACAATCGGGTCAAAACTCTTGCGCCCGAAGATACCGACAAGAATGAAAAAGGGGTCACCGTTGTGACACGCAGCGGTTTGATAAAGCTGGAAGAAATTTACAAAAAGACGATTTTTGAAGATGAACCGGTCAGCGAAGATGTCAAGCAACGTGAGCTCATGGAAATTTTGGTAGATGAGAAAAATGCAGAAATTGTGCGTTTGTATGACCAGTTAAAAGCAAAAGATGCTCAATTAGCTAAAAAAGATGAGCAATTGCGCGTGAAAGATGTGCAGATTGCTGAAAAAGACAAGCAATTAGACCAGCAGCAGCAATTGACTGCTAAGGCCATGAGTGAGCGTGAAACTTTGCTATTAGAATTGGACGAAGCTAAAGAAAAAGTGCAAGCACAAGAGCAGAAAGGTTTTTTTGCAAGATTGTTTGGACGATAGAGAGAATCTCGGTTGAAGAAACTGAGATTTTTTTATAGAATGAAAAATATGATGAAAGAAAAAGTCGCAAAAGATATCAATATTCTTGCTTCTTTTTGTGGGAAGCGAGATTTGCCAGAATTAACACAGAAAGCTTTAGAAGATAAATATAGCCTAAAACAGGCTGATGTCATGGTGCTGTTTGGTAGGAGTATTCTAGTGGGTGGAGATTCTGACAGAGGTTAGAATAGCTTTTGAAGCATTAAAACAAGATTATGCCGACTTAATTCGTCTAGCAAATCCTCTCTATGCTTCAGTTGATGAAAAATAAGTTAAAGGAGAATGATGAAACAACAGCGCTTAGGTTTTCAAAAACTTTATCAAAATCTTGATAAAATTCTATTTTTGTTTTTTATTATTTTTATGCTGACAGAATATGCTTGGTTGCCTTTTAATTCGTGGGCGGCAGGTACTTTGCTTCGTCAGACGGGTTATCAATTTCTATCGTATAATAATGTAGTTGGAGTGTTATCTAGTCATCCTCTAGTTACTCTGGCTTTTATCCTCTTGTTTTTAGCCAATCTGTTGGTCGCTTATGTTCAAATCACACTTCTTTTTTTAGGAGCGCACAATCTATTGACTCAAGACAAGCGAACCCTCTTGAAGTTTACCAAGAAAACCATAGCAGACAGTTTACTCATCTTAAAGCAGGCACGTCCTAGTAAAATCTTGTTTGTCTTGTTCTACATCGCTCTGCTCTTTCCTTTTCTCCGAAAAATTCTCAAAATTTACTATCTAAACAAAATTTTAGTTCCAAATTTTATCTTAACTTATTTGAAAGAGACGTATTTTGGGGGTGCTGTCGTCCTGACTCTACTTGTATGGCTGATGTTATTGGTTGCTGTCCGTTTGATGTTTGCCTTGCCCAAAATCTTTTTTGAAAATTCTTCCGTAAGAGAAGCGGTTCAATTTAGTTTGGAAAAAACGCGTAAGCGTTTGGTATTCTATTCTTGGCAGTTGTTTTGGATTGTGACCAAGACTTTTCTCTTCTTTTTTGGAATGGCTCTTCCTCTCTTTCTTTTACAGCATGTTGCAGACGGTCATTCCAATCAAGTGGCAACGATTGCTGGTGTGATGAATTATGTGTTGCTGAAAAATGCTCACTATCTGATGTTGAGCTATTTCTTGATTAAATTTGTTTCTTTTCTGACTGAGCAAGGTTTGGCGGATTGTCCGCGGCGGAAGTTCGATCGCGTTTTGCGCTGGCTTGTGATTTCCATTGCTTCTGTATTCTTTGCTGTGGAAGGTTATATGTATCTCATTTTTCCATTGGAAACGGTTCCTGTTACGATTTCTCACCGAGGAGTGTCGCAGGAAAATGGTGTACAAAATACGATTCAGTCATTGGAAAAGACCGCTTTGCTGAAGCCAGATTACATCGAAATGGATGTACAAGAGACAAAAGATGGTCAATTTGTCATGATGCACGATGCTAATCTTTTCAATTTGGCGGGTGTCAATGCAAGTCCGCAGGATTTGACCTTGGCAGAACTAACTGCTTTAGAGGTTTCAGAAAATGGCTATCGGACAAAAATTTCCAGTTTTGATGCGTATCTCAACCGTGCCAACGAATTGGGGCAGCGGTTGCTCATTGAAATCAAAACCAGCAAAAAAGATTCTTCGGATATGATGGAGCGCTTTTTGAAAAAATATGGCCCAACGATTAAAAAGTACGGTCATCAAATGCACTCATTGGACTATCGCGTGATTGAAAAAGTTGTGAAATACGATGCTAGCATTAAAAGCTTTTTTATCCTGCCTTATAATACAATCTTCCCACGAACCAAAGCCAGCGGTTATACTATGGAATACTCCACACTAGATGAAAACTTTGTTTCTAAGTTGTGGCAAGCAGATAAATTGCTCTATGATTGGACGGTCAACGATGTAAACAGCATTGCAAAATCTTTCCGCTTGAATGTTGACGGTATCATAACGGACGATGTTCAACTGGTGCAAAGTTCCATTAAAGAGCTGAAAGACAATCCAAAATATACAGACTTACTCCTTAATAAAGCCTTTGATTTCTTTAATTTTACATAAAATAGCCCCCTCTTAGCAATGAACTAGGAGGGGGTGAGTTTTTTGAGATTTGTTTTAAAACGGCATTTTGCCTGCAAAGGCACCTAATTTTTTCTTAGTTGCGGCATCAATCTCAGCGAGGGCAGCGTTGATAGCTTGGGTTGTCATGTCAGATAAAGTTTCTAAGTCTTCTGGGTCGACAACAGCTTCTTGGAAGTCGATTTTGACGACTTTTTTGTCACCTGTAAGAGTTGCGACCACGAGGTCTTGAGCGGATTTGCCAACAAATTTTGTCGCCGCAAGCTCAGCTTGCCCTTTTTCCATTTGTTTTTGTAATTTTTGTGCTTGTTTCATCATTGATTGCATGTTCATCATTGTTTGGGTTCTCCTTAAAATTCGATAGTTATTATCTTATTTTATCATATCTGGCACATCTAAGCTAGAGTTTGCTAGGTCAATGGTCAAATGATAGTCGGTATTATCGCGGACGGTGTGTTCAAAGTCGGTTGTGTAGAGGACAAGGCGGAGTGTATCGCCTATTTTCATTTTGTAAATGGTTGGCTGCAATTCAAAAGAAAATTCTAACCATTGATTTGGTGTGACTTCTTCGACGGTTAGCAAATCGTTGCGGTTTTGCAGATTGAGAAATCCTTTGGTGATGACGCGGTGAGGTGTCTCTTTGAAAGGCAATTCCATTAAATGATCTAGCATGTAGTAACGCCCGTTGTCCATGACTTTTGGTGCAAGGACGCCAGGAATTGGGGTGAGGCGTTTAGCTTGCCCAAGATCTAATAGCTGTGCAGAAATCAAGCCTTTATCGGTACTGGATTTTAGGCGCAGATTGAGCTTAGCGGGACCGTTAAGGAAAAGGTCTTTTTCTAAGGTGAAGTCAACAGTTACTTGATTGATTTTTCCGTCAAAGAGTTCATTTTTGAAGGTTTGATAGGTCTTGCTGAAACGCTTGTAGTCCGTCTCAGAGTAAGCATTTTGAATATCTTGAGTAGTACTACCTAGATTGAAATGAGTGTGGTGCTTTTGATTACCAAAATTCTTTAGTGACAGCCAGCTCTGTGCTTGACTATTGTCTTGCCAGATTACCGTTGGCAATTCAAAGTGGGAATTGTGTCCCAGCAGTTTCTTGCTGAGAAGTGCATTCATAGATTCACGAAAGTCAATGGATTGCCAATTGTTCATGTAAACGTGAGCGCCATTGTGGAAAAACAAATGCTTTTTGATGTTTTGTGGCAGGGCGTGGAACATGTTGTAAACATTCAGCGGTTTGACATTCCAGTCTTGGGAGCCATGAGTGAAGACGACTTCGGCTTTGACTTTGTGTGCGTGAATCAGATAGTTGCGGTCATGCCAAAATTGATTATAATCACCCGTTTCGCGCTCCAAATTTGCTTTTAATGTTTTGAGGCTCTTTTGATACTCGGCATTGTGACGAAGACGTTCGCCCGCTAGAAGATTGCGTGAGTAAGTTAATTCTGTCAAAGAGTCAAAATCTTCACCAGGATAGCCGCCGGGGCTTGTCACTAAGCCATTTTCACGATAGTAATTGTACCAAGAAGAAATTCCAGCTTCGGCAATAATAACCTCCAGCCCTTCTACGCCAGTCGTAGCCAGTCCATTTGACAAGGTTCCGAGGTAAGAAATTCCTGTCGTAGCAACCTTTCCATTGGACCAAGTGGCTTTGATTTCTCGCTGTCTGGTATGGTCTGTGAACGCACGGCAACGACCGTTGAGCCAATCAATAACGTTTTTATAGGCTTCAATTTGATAATAATCTCCGCTGGTCATGAGGCCTTCAGAGTCCTTGGTTCCCACACCCGATACATATAGATTAGCAAAACCGCGTGGAAGCAAATAATCATTGAGCGTGTAAGTACCGATATGACCGAGTGTTTCTTCCGCTTGCTCCACCAATACTGCTTGACCTTGTGGTTCAACCAAGCAAACTTCAGAGTCATGGACGGTGATTTTTCCGGCCTCTTTTTTAACCAAATTCACATTCATGTTATAAAGTGCTTTGTCGCTGGCTTTGTCGTTGGTTCCTTGGTGATAAGGGCTAGCAGTCATGACAGCAGGAATTTGTCCATCAAAATGAGGACGAATGATGCTGACCTTAATCAAATCAGGCAGCCCATCTTCGTCGGTATCCACGCGCGATTCCACATAGACCACTTCGCGGATAGCATTATGGCTAGTAAAGGTCGCAAGACTTTTACCATTGAAATAGTGGTAGGTATTGTCTTCGGGGATCAAGCCTTCGCTTACCAACTTATCAATCAAGAGATTGCCGTTTTTGGTGCGCGTATTGAGCAATTGATAGAGATTTTCGAGCAAATTTCCATAGGTAATGGGAAAGTTTACGTCCTTGCGGAATGTTTCTACATCGTCAAAGTCAACAAAGGGCACAAATCCCAGCAATTGAAAAATAATGGTATGAAAAATCTCTGCTGTCAATTCCTGATTGGACGTAAAAAAGCTGAGTAAGTCTGTATTTGAATTGGCAACCAAAGACTCTAAAGCATAGTCTGTATTTTTATAATTAAAAAAAGTTCTACGTACAAAAGTCTCTAAATTTTCTTTATCAGAATACTCTGGGTGGAAAGAAAATCCAATGCTTTCCATTTCAGCCAGCATTTTTTTGTTTGTTTCTGGTGTATAACTATACTGATTATAGCGCATATTTTTACTCCTTTTTTACACTTTGTCAAAAAATAACCTTTACATTATCCATTGTAACTGATAAAATAGGATTTGTCTAAAATTTTTTTAATTAAAGAGGAGAATAAAAATGGATGTCACATGGACTGTGAAATATATCACAGAATTTCTTGGAACGGCAATTCTCATTATTTTGGGGAACGGAGCTGTTGCCAATGTGGAATTAAAGGGAACCAAAGGTCATCAAAGTGGCTGGTTAGTCATCGCAGTTGGTTATGGTATGGGGGTTATGATTCCTGCTCTTATGTTTGGAAATGTATCAGGGAATCATATCAATCCTGCATTCACACTAGGACTTGCGATTAGCGGATACTTCCCTTGGGCACAAGTTGCGCCTTACATTATTGCACAATTATTGGGAGCGATATTTGGACAAGCATTAGTAGTAGCGAGTCACCGCCCTTACTATTTACAAACAACAAATCCTAATGCGATTTTGGGATCCTTCTCAACTATTGTAAATACGGATGACGGAAGCAAGAAATCACATGCTGCTTCTATGATAAATGGCTTTGTCAATGAATTTATTGGTTCATTTATCTTGTTCTTTGCAGCAATGGCGATGACCAAAAACTATTTTGGTGCAGAAGTTGTTAAATATGCTGCTACTCGTGGAGTGGATGCTACTCAAATTCAAGGAAAAGTTGCAATTGGTTCTCATATCAATGCCGGACTTGCGGTTGCCCACTTAGCACTTGGTTTCCTTGTCATGGCATTGGTAACGTCACTTGGTGGTCCTACAGGTCCAGGTCTAAACCCTGCACGTGACTTAGGCCCACGTATTCTTCATTTCCTTCTTCCAAAATCAGTTCTTGGTGAGCACAAAGGAGATTCAAAATGGTGGTATGCTTGGGTGCCAGTCGTATCTCCAATTCTTGCCGGTATTGCTGCAGTAGCACTTTACAAGATAATTTATGGATAAGTTGTCAAAAAAGAAACGGTTCGTTACGAGCCGTTTTTTGATAACGAAGAGATAAGATTGAGCGAAAAAATAGATAAGTGACTAGACGCTTACCAAGATAAAATGCTATACTAAAGAGTAAGGATAACAACAGTAATGGGAGTGAGACAGCAAAACGGATTTTTTGCAAAGTAGCAATTTTTGTCTCATTCCTACCTTTTATTTGGGAGAGATAAAATGGAATTAGATAAACTAAGTGGGAGACGGACTCTATTGTTCGGTATTTTGGCGATTCTTTTTGGCGTTATTATTATTGCAAATGGTGTTGATTTTACAAAATTTGCCCTAGATTTATTGGTCATTTACTTTTTATTTGTCGGAGTTATCAATCTTTTTTTCCGTTTCTTAGTGAAGAAAAATCGTATCAGTCTTGGTTCTGCCCTCCTCCATGTTTTGGTGGGGCTGGTTGTTGGCTTTCTTAACCGTGCCAGCAATCTGCCAGTCAATATTGTCATTATTATATTGGGCTGTTATCAGCTGTGTACAGCGGCAATCTATGGTATTACATATCTTCTTTATCGGCAGAATAAGTTAAAAGGTGGTTTTCGTTATCTTTTTGATACCTTGCTTTATGGCGGAATTGGACTGACAACTGTCTTTTCTCCTAGCACGGATGGTAGGATGCAATTTTTGATTGTTGGTATTTATCTGATATTACTAGGCTTTTCTAATGTTCGAGATGGTCTTATGTTCAACACCGATGTGGAGAAAAAACAACTTCGACGCCGTATTCGGATTAACCTGCCTATCATTATCGCTGCCTTTTTCCCAGCAGAGCAACTGAATCGCTTTAATCGTTTTTTACAAGGTGAAAAAAAGAAACCACAAAAGGTTTATAGTAGTATCCGAGACGAAGAAAAGCCCGTTGACTTAGAGGTGCTAATACATACGTCAGACCAGAATCTTTTTGGGATGATTGGACACGTTGATATTTGCTACAAAGGAAAAGTTATTTCCTATGGTAGTTATGATGTTTTTTCAGAGCGTTTATTCGGCACGATTGGAGATGGTGTCTTGTTTAAAGTAGATAAAGACGCTTATATTGATTTGTGCAAAGAAGAAAGCAAAAAAACCTTGTTTGGTTATGGGTTATCTTTGACAGATGAGCAAAAGCTAGCTGTGGAGAAACGGTTGGCTGAGATTGATGAGTTGTTGGAAGTGTGGGATCCACCGGCGAATTTGAAAGATGGTAAGCGCACGTATGCTTATAAATTGAGGCATGAGTTGAATGCTCGTTTATATAAGTTTAAAACAAGTCGTTTTAAGACTTATTTTATCCTGTCTACTAATTGTTGTCTGCTAGCCGATAGCATTATCGGACAGGCTGGAACAGCCATTTTAGATATGCGTGGGATTATTGCGCCGGGAACTTATCAGTCTTACCTTCAATATGAATTTGAGTCGGCAAATGAGCTGGTAGTGGCACAAAATATTTATCAGTAATAGCACAATTTTTTCTATTTTTACATAAATATTTGTAAAATACACAAAAATTATTTAAAATAGAAAGGCTTGGAGGAATTTATGTGTTCAACAAATAAAATTGTAAATACGATACCAGTATTAAAAATCAATAATCGAAAAAACAATCTTGCCTTTTATTGTCAAACTTTAGGAATGAAAAATTTGCTAGAGGAAGGAGCTTTTGTCAGTCTTGGAGATCAGACAAAAGTTGAAAAATTGCAGCTAGAAGAGTCGCCCAGTATGCGCACTCGCAAAGTTGTTGGGACTAAGAAATTAGCGAAAATTGTTATTAAAGTAGCCGATTCACGAGAAATTGAAGCACTTTTGGCGCGTGGTAGCAAAGTCGATTATCTTTACCAAGGTGACAATGGCTATGCTTTTGAAGCAACTTCGCCGGAAGGAGATACGTTTTTACTGCATAGCGAGGAAGATTGGACAACCTTACAGAGAATAATGATCGCACCAGCATTTGCACCGCTAGAGGATTTTGTAGGGCTCAGCCAATTTACTATAGAGCAGGTTCACATCAATGTTCCAGATGAGGAAAAAGCAGTCACTTTTTATCAGGAATGGCTAGGAAATCAGTCTATTCTAACATTCTCACCAGCAAGCGGACCAGATTTGCTGACGGAGAGTACTCAAACTTGGGATTTGGCAATGATTAAATTTATAGTTGAGCAATTTGATGTGGAAGCATTGCGTGATTTATTTCAAGGAAGAGAAAATTTTATACCTAAATCGGGCAAATTTTTCCTGACCAAAGATGAGAGCCAAATTGAAGTTTGGATTGAAGCAGTATGAGTTCAAGCAAGATACTCTCAAAAGTCGGAGAACAGATAGCACAACAAATCTATCCTGGAGCTAGCTTAGCTTTGTATACTCGTGGAGAGTGGCAAGAATATTATCTTGGTGAGAGCAATCCTGAGCGAGGTGAGAAGACTCAAGCAGGACTGGTCTATGACTTAGCGAGTGTCAGTAAGGTTGTGGGTGTCGGAACGATTTTGGCTTTTCTATTCCATGAGAAAAAACTCGATTTAGATGCGCCTCTGACACAATATTATCCCGCTTTTCATGACAATTCTGTCACGGTAGGTCAGCTGGCTACTCACACATCAGGGCTAGATCCCTTTATCCCCAATCGAGATGCACTCAATGCGGCTGAATTGAAAGAGGCGCTAAATCATTTGAAAGTTCTTGATAGCAAGCGTTTTCGTTATACTGATGTGAATTTTTTATTGCTGGGTTTTATGGTAGAAGAAATTTTTCATTCTGCTTTGAGTGACATTTTTGAACAGAAAATTTTTCAGCCTTGGGGTATGAAAGAAACAGCGTTTGGTCCTGTCGCACAAGCGGTGCCAACGGTTCGCGGTGTGAAAGCAGGGATTGTACATGACCCCAAAGCGCGTGTGTTGGGCAGACATGCTGGTAGTGCAGGCTTGTTTTCGACAGTTCGGGATTTAGAGCTCTTTTTGGAGCATTATTTACAGGATGACTTTGCAGCAACTTTGACAAAAAATTTCTCAAAGGAGATTGGAAAAACACGCAGTCTTGCTTGGGATTTAGACAAAGAGTGGTTGCAACACACAGGCTACACAGGAACATTTATTATGTTTAATCGTTTGCAGCAGAAAGCGGTCATCTTCCTTTCCAACCGAACGTATGAGAAAGACGAACGTGCGCAGTGGATTTTAGACCGCAATGAGCTCATGGATTTGATTAAACAAAATCTGTAAAATGAAGACAGTTAGGATAAGAGCTGGATTTCCTGCTCTTTTTCGCTGTTTTAAAAGTTGAAATAAATTAGTTTGGAATATAAAAGGAATTGACTACTAACGATCGCTTTTTTCTATGAATTATATTAAAATAATAGATGAAGTATTGTGATGTAGAGAGAGACTATGACAAAAAAAGTAGGTGTTGGTCGGGCACATAGTAAGATTATTTTGATAGGGGAGCATGCCGTTGTCTATGGCTACCCTGCTTTGGCTCTACCTTTAACTAATATTGAAGTGACTGGTCGCATTTTGCCATCAGATCATGCGTGGATTTTGTATGAAGAAGATACTCTTTCTATGGCGGTTTTTGCTTCTTTGGAATTTCTAGGGGTGCAAGAGGCTTATATTCGCTGTGAGATTGAGTCCATGGTGCCTGAAAAACGCGGAATGGGTTCTTCTGCGGCAGTGAGTATTGCTGCGATTCGAGCTGTTTTTGATTATTATGAACAGGAGTTGGATAGGGAAACTCTGGAGATTTTAGCCAATCGAGCGGAGATGATTGCCCACATGAATCCGAGTGGTTTAGATGCTAAGACTTGCTTGAGCGATCGTGCTATTAAATTCATCAAAAATGTTGGTTTTTCAGAATTTGAGACGAATCTCGGAGCCTATCTTGTGATTGCAGACACAGGGATTTATGGGCATACACGGGAAGCTATCCAAGAAGTTGAGCAACTCGGAATGACCGCTTTGCCACATCTTCATCAGCTTGGAAAATTAACCAATGAAGTTGAAGAAGCTTTGAAAGTAAAAGATTTAGAGAGAATCGGGATAGCCATGTCAGAAGCTCATCTCAGCTTAAAAAATCTAGGCGTGAGTTGCCCTGAAGCCGATCGACTTGTTGCCACAGCGCAAGAAAATGGAGCGCTTGGTGCGAAAATGAGTGGTGGTGGTCTAGGTGGCTGCATTATCGCTCTAGTGGCGAGCAAAGAAAGGGCTGTCAGTTTGGCTGATTTATTGAGGGAGAAAGGAGCGGTAAACACATGGATCGAAAGTCTGTAAAGGTGCGGTCTTATGCCAATATTGCCATTATCAAATATTGGGGTAAGAAAGATACTGTCAAGATAATTCCTGCAACGAGCAGTATTTCTTTGACCTTGGAAAATATGTACACAGAAACAACTCTGTCTAGCTTACCAGTGAGTGCCCAGTCAGATGAATTTTACATCAATGGTGTTCTGCAAGATCAAGCTGAACATAAAAAAATGCGCAATATTGTAGATCGTTTTCGCCCTCAAGGAGCTGGATTTGTACGCATTGATACAAAAAATAATATGCCGACAGCAGCGGGGCTTTCATCTAGTTCAAGCGGTTTGTCTGCGCTCGTTAAGGCTTGTAATGACTTTTTTGAATTGCACTTGTCCACAAAAGAGCAAGCACAAAAAGCAAAATTAGCTTCTGGGTCTTCCTCACGGAGTTTTTATGGACCGATTGCAGCTTGGGACAAGGATAGCGGAGAGATTTATCCAGTAAAGACAGATTTGAAATTAGCGATGATAATGCTGGTTTTGTATGATCAGAAAAAGCCGATTTCAAGTCGTGAGGGAATGAAACGCTGTGCAGAAACCTCCACGACATTTAGTGATTGGGTGAGACAGTCCGAAGAAGATTATAAAGCCATGTTGACTTATTTGTCTAACAATGATTTCGCTAAGGTGGGAGAATTAACAGAAAAAAATGCGCTTGCCATGCATGCTACCACTCAGACAGCAACGCCAGCGTTTTCTTACCTGACCGAAAAAAGCTATGAAGCAATGGACTTCATCAAACAATTACGCAGTCAAGGAGAGCGTTGTTATTTCACTATGGATGCAGGACCAAATGTAAAAGTGCTGTGTTTGGAAGAAGATTTGGAGCATTTGGTGCCGATATTTGCAACAAAATACCGCCTCATTGTCTCTAAAACGAAGGAATTGCCAGATGACTAAAACAGTAAGAACATGCGGGAAATTGTATTTGGCAGGGGAATACTCTGTATTGACAGCGGGGCAAGGCGCGATTCTGAAAAATATTCCGATTTATATGACGGGAAAAATTCATTTTTCTGAACGTTATCAATTGTTTTCAGATATGTTTGACCATACTGTGGATTTGACACCTGATGATGAGTACAGTCTCATTCAGGATACGGTTGCTGTTATGAATGAGTTTTTACAAAGTCGATCCATTTCACTACGTCCCTTTTTCTTAACCATTACTGGAAAAATGGAGCAAGATGGAAAAAAATTTGGTCTTGGCTCTAGTGGGAGTGTCGTAGTTTTAACCATACGAGCAATAACAGCCTTGTATGGTCTGGCGTTATCTGCTGAGGAAACCTTTAAGCTGGCAGCCTATGTCCTTCTTAAACGTGGGGACAATGGCTCAATGGGAGATGTGGCTTGTATCGCTTATGAAGATTTGATTTATTACCAATCTTTTGACCGCAAAAGAATAGCGGAGCAGATCAATGAGGCGCCCTTAGAAAGTATATTAGCTCAGGATTGGGGAACTGTCATTCGGAGAATCCAACCACATCATCCATTTGATTTTTTTGTAGGCTGGACAAAAGAACCAGCTATTTCTAGAGATCTGATCAATCAGGTCAAATCAGCAATTTCATCCAGTTTTCTAACACAAACGCAAGAAGAAGTCCTTCGACTGGAGGAGGCGTTGCTTGCTGGTGAGAAAGAAATTATGAAAGAAAGCCTAGAAAAGGTTAGCCACCTATTGGCGGAACTTAGCCCCGCTATTTACAATGAAAAACTGAGAGCTTTAAAAAGAGCCAGTCAAGGATTGGACTGTGTGGCAAAGAGTAGCGGTGCTGGCGGTGGTGACTGCGGCATAGCATTGTCATTTAGCGAGACAGATAGTCAAATCTTAGTGGAACGTTGGCGGGGGGCAGGAATTGACCTTTTATATAAGGAAAGGTGGGGAATGGATGAATAAAAATCGCAAAGACGAACACATAAGATATGCGCTTGAGTACGATTCGCCTTATAATAGTTTTGATGACATGGAGCTTATTCATTGCTCGCTTCCTAAGTATGATTTGGACGAGATTGATTTGACGACGCAGTTTGCAGGCAGAGATTGGGAATTTCCGTTTTACATCAATGCTATGACAGGTGGAAGTGAGAAAGGGAAGGGCATCAATCAGCGCTTGGCACAAGTTGCAGAAGCTTGCGGTATTCTTTTTGTCACAGGCTCTTACAGTGCTGCCTTGAATAATCCAACAGATGACTCATATACTGTCAAGCAAGATAAGCCAAACCTGCTCCTTGCAACGAATATTGGACTGGATAAGCCGTATTCCTCAGGGCAGCAGGCAATCACAGACCTTCATCCTCTTTTTTTGCAAGTGCATGTCAATCTCATGCAAGAATTGCTCATGCCAGAAGGAGAACGCTCTTTTAAAACTTGGCGAGCACATTTAAAAGATTATGCTGAGCAAAGCACAGTCCCGGTAGTGTTGAAAGAGGTTGGCTTTGGTATGGATTTGGCAACGATCGAAACTGCTTATGACCTCGGTATTCGAACGGTTGATCTTTCTGGTCGTGGCGGAACGAGCTTCGCCTATATTGAAAACAGGCGCGGTGGCAATCGAGACTATCTCAATGATTGGGGGCAATCGACACTCCAAGCCTTACTAAATGCTCAGCCGATGATGGATAAAATGGATATTTTGGTGAGTGGTGGCGTACGGCAGCCGCTTGATATGGTGAAGGCTTTTGTGTTAGGAGCTAAGGCTGTAGGACTTTCACGCACCATGTTAGAATTGATTGAAACGCATTCGGTGGATGAAGTCATCACGATTGTAAACAGTTGGAAAGAAGATTTGTGCTTGATTATGTGTGCACTTGGTTGCCAAAATTTGAGAGAGCTAAGACAAGTGCCTTATCTTTTGTATAGACGTTTGCGAGAAGCACAAGGTCAACTAAATAACGAAATCCGATGAGTTTTTTCACTTATCGGATTCTTTTTTTCTATGATTTTCGACGAATGTTTTCTAAAATTTCTTGTGCTCTTTTGAGACTAAAATGTTTCTCAGAAATGAGCTGAGAAACCAGAGGAGCGATTTCTGTATCCTTAGCTCCTGCTAAAAGAGCTAGAGATTTGGCTTGTAGCTTCATGTGACCGTGCTGAATACCGGTGCTGACCAGCGCTTTTAGAGCTGCAAAATTTTGCGCTAAGCCGATAGACGCAATAATACTGGCTAACTCTTTGGCGGTTGGCTGTTTTAGCAAATCGAAGCTAACTTCCACCGTAGGGTTGAGCCCAATGGAGCCCCCTTTTGTAGCAATGGGAAGAGGAAGAGTAATCTCTCCGCAGAGCGTTTGAGTGGCTTCCTTGATTGACCAAGTAGTTAATCCTTGATAGGAACCATTTCTACTAGCGTAGGCATGCGCGCCTGCTTCAATCGCTCGCCAATCATTTCCTGTTGCTAATACGACAGCGTCAATTCCGTTGAAAATGCCTTTATTGTGGGTGCTGGCACGATATGGGTCTTGCTTGGCAAATTGGCTTGCTAGCACGATTTTTTTAGCAATGTCAATGGCTTCTGATTTATTTCGACTGAGAAAACGAAGATCAATTTCACAGGTGGCAGTTACCAAGGCTTCTGTTGCATAATTTGATAGAATTGCCATCAGGCTTTCACCGTCAGTCAACTCTTCTAATGGTGTTTTCAACGCTTCTAGCATGGTATTGAGAATATTGGCGCCCATAGCTTCTTGGGTGTCAACTGTTAGATAAACGACTAAAAATTCAGCTTCGTCATTTAGCCATTCTACACGTAAATCACGCGCACCACCTCCGCGGTTGACAATTGATGGGTGTGCTTGATTGGCCAGCTCTAGCAATTTTTGCTTGTGGTTTTGGATATTTTTTATAGCTACTTCGATATTTGCTACTTGATAGAGAGCAACTTGTCCAATCATTTGACGCTTGTGAATAGTCGTTTTGAAGCCCCCAGAGCGTTTAATAATTTTTGCTGCAAAGCTAGCAGCCGCAACGACAGAGGGCTCTTCTGTTACGCAAGGTACCTGATAAACTTCCTCGTCTACCACAACATCAGGAACGAAAGAGTAGGGCAGAGCAAATGTCGCCAGAACATTTTCGCTCATTTGGTCGGCTGTTGAGAGAGGGAGCATGTGATTATGTTCAAGGTTTGTTTGATTATCCTCGTTTAGTAAGTGATAGTCTTTTAAAATTTGCAAACGTTCTTGCAATGATTTTTTGGAAAAACCCGTCCAACTTATCTTCATATTATTTTTCCACCTTGATATATGTACGTTGGTGTTCTACGATTTCTGCTAAGGCAAAGTCTTGATTTTCATAGCCTGTGAAGTTAGCAGAGCCATTTTCATCTAGTTTTGCTTCTTCAAAAAATACCTTCTCATAATCTGGAATGCTTAAAGGCGTGCGCTTATTGAGTATTTCCATACGATTGGCTTTGAGTTGTTGGTTAAAACCTGCTACGAGTTGACCACTAAAGATTTCTGATACAGCTCCGCTTCCGTAGCTAAAGAGCGCAATGCGGTCACCTGCTTTGAGTGTTGTACTATTTTCAAGCAGGGAAAGGAGACCTAAAAAGAGAGAACCAGTATAAATGTTACCTACTTTTTGGCTGTAAAGAATGGATTGCTCAAAATTTTCTTGCAGTTGTGCTTGTTGCTCGCTTGGCAATGTCTTATCCATAATTTTCCGCATACCTTTTAAAGCTAGCTTTGGATAAGGCAAGTGAAAACAAACTGCTGCAAAATCTTTTAAAGAGACTTGATTGCGTCTTAGGTACTCCGCCCAAGTCGTTTTTAAGCTATCCAAATACTGCTGAGTGGAATACATGCCATTGACGAAGGGTGTTGTGGAATAATTCGGACGCCAGAAGTCCATAATATCTCGTGTTTGAGCAACATTGTCTTCATTAAAAATGAGAATCCGTGGGTTGCTTGTGATGAGCATAGCTACTGCTCCAGCTCCTTGTGTTGGCTCTCCCGGTGTCTCAATACCGTATTTGGCAATATCGCTTGCAATGACCAACACTTTTGAGCTAGTGTGTTTTTCAACGTGTAGTTTTGCATAATCCAGTGCGGCAGTAGCGCTGTAGCAAGCCTCTTTCATTTCAAAACTGCGTGCAAATGGCTGAATTCCAAGCAAACCATGAACAAAAACAGCAGAAGCCTTGCTTTGGTCAATTCCAGATTCACTGGCCACAATCACC
>OGJS01000364.1_pt1 | contig 32431 bp, 41 predicted proteins | sample 1572241 | NCBI WGS metagenome assembly OGJS01 (sample SAMEA2582145, study PRJEB24529) | metagenome | biome: Human gut stool | place: China | collected 2011 | reverse complement strand
AAAACTTTGCTGGTCATACTATCCAAGTATTCCATGGCAGTAGCTCTTACAACACAAAGGAAATGGCTAGGCTTATTGATTGCCTGGTTGATGAATGCCAACAACTGGGGATAGATACCAAGCCTAAAGAAGAAATAGATAGCCTTTTAGCGGAGTGGTCGCCCCATGAATAAGCGAAAACGCCAAGATGACGCATTATTCAGAAAAACCAAGATACAAGCCTATGAAAGAGACGATGGACTATGCGTCCTATGCGGACGCCAAGCCGTAGAGGTTCATCACATAGTATTCCGTTCTCAACTAGGCACAAGTGAGTTATCTAACTTAGCCTGTTTATGTCGTCCCTGCCATGATGCGGCACACGGCGTAAATGCTAAGGAAATTAGAAGAAAATTAAAGGAGATTATCAATGGACAGTAATGTAATAAAAGCTTATTTAGACAGCCGTCTAAAGCTAGTTAATGCGACTATTATTGATGACAATGCACCGTCTTATAAAATACATGAATGCGAATATCGCAAGGCTGAAATTGTCGCCATGCTTGCCTTTGTAGAGACTTTGATGAACTACGAAGAGGAAGACTAGCCTATGAGTGATAACAAAAAGTATTACTATCTACGGCTAAAAGAAAGCTTTTTTGATAGCGATGAATTAAAGCTATTAGAAGGAATGCCTGACGGCTATCTATATAGCAATATTTTGCTGAAATTATATTTACGCAGCTTAAAAAGTGATGGAAAGCTAATGCTTAATGATCGCATTCCCTATAGTCCTGAAATGTTGGCAAGTATTACTGGACATCAAGTTGGTACTGTTAAACAGGCGCTACATATGTTTGTGGAATTAGGCTTAATTGATGTGCTAGATAATGGGGCAATGTATATGGCTGACATTCAAAGACTTATCGGAAGAGGTAGTACAGAGGCTGACAGAATAAGGGCATATAGAAAGCGCATAAATGACGATAAAAACAAGCTTTTGAATATCCCTGAAAAGAAAAGAAATAACTGTTCCGTACAAAATTCGTACATTTGTACACCAGAGATAGAGATAGAGATAGAGAAAGAGTTAGAGATAGATAATAAGAATTGTCGACTTTCTGACAAAAGTTCGACAGTTATTTCTGAAATTATCGACTATCTTAATCAAAAAACAGGCAAACACTTTAGAAAAAGTATTGCCAACACTACTAGAGCTATCAATGCACGAATCAAAGAGGGGTTCACTGTAGATGATTTTAAGGCAGTTATTGACAAGAAAGTCATCGAATGGGGCAAGGACGAAAGAATGAAACAGTACTTGCGTCCTCAAACCTTATTCGGAACAAAGTTTGAAAGCTACCTTAATCAAGATCTAGTGGAACATAAATCACAAACCGATAAAGCTATTGATGTGGCTAAGAATGTTATCGAATATTACCAGGAAAGAGAGGAAGAAAATGGCAAAGACGGATACGGCGAAAGCTTTAGCACTGTTACAGACCGCTTTTAGTCAACACATGGACGATAAAAAGATGAAACTCTATGTTGAAATGTTGGCTGATATTAATCCAATGACATTGGCGGTGGCAGTTAAAAATGCTATCAATACTTGCGATTACTTGCCAAGTGTTGCTACACTCCGCCGACTGGCTGGCAATGTATCTGCTTATGTTAATGACAAAGAGCAAGAGGGTATATCTGATGCCTGGGGCGTTGTACTTAAAGCAGTTAGACTGGGCGGCTATGAAAGAGGTTTGGAATACCTTGATGGAATTGTCTTGGAAACGGCTAAGCCAATGTGGAGAGATATTTGTTATGACGAGAATATCATGGCAAGCCGAGCTCATTTTATGAAAGCTTATGAGCAGAATGTAAAACGAGCCAATGAACGGACTTTAATCCGTGAGGCAGTTGCCAATGTTCCACTGATGCAAGAGGCAAGAGAAAGAGCAGTGATCGCCAATACCAATGAGGGAAGAAAAAAGATTGCCTTACTATGCAATGGACTTTTGAAAGAAATACCTGAATAGGCGGTGATTAAGTGAATAGAAAGTGCCATGTTTGCAATACGCAATTCAATCCTGACCATAGTGAAAGCGATTTTACTTGTCAGAAATGCGTTGATAGACAAAAGAACGGAGAACCGCCAGTAAAGTACAAACACCCTAGCGAATGGGAAATGCGTAGACTGGTGGAATCCAAGAAGAAACAGAAACCTGTTAGAGGTGGATATTCGTATCATACATGTACCATATGTGGTCAAGAATTCGTAGCCACTCACAAAGCCCAAAAAATATGCTCTTACGAATGCCGTAAAGAGCGAGATAGGCGTTATTGGCATGAAAGGAAGAAAAGGGAGAAAGCAAATGCTAAGCGAGGACAAAATGAATGACCTGGAACAGGCTTATCATGAAGAGGTAACAAGGCTGCCGAGTGTAACAGTTACAGTGCATTATTCAGGTAGCACGGATTATGACTATGAGGACTGTACTTTGGACGAGGCTATAGAAATGGCAAAAGCTGAATTCAAAGAAGAGTGTAAGAATACATATTTGTATCTATCGATCGATGGAGTAGAGGGGTGATAGACATGGAACAATACTTTGCAAGAGTAACAGGGTATCCTGATGCGGTTATTCCTGAACGCAAGACTAAAGGCAGTGCCTGTTATGACATATGTGCCTATAAAAATGGCAAAATTGAGCCTGGAGCGATTGTTTTAGTGCCGACTGGTATAAAGTGTCGAATGAGGCAAGAAACTTTCTTACAGATCCAATTACGCAGTTCTATTGGGATAAAATACTCCGTTCGATTGACCACTGGCGTCAGCATTATTGATGCGGACTATTTTGATAATCCTGATAATGAGGGCCATATATTCCTGCCACTAAAGAATGATGGCAACGAGACATTCTATTACGAGGCAGGGCAACGATTGGCTCAAGGGGCATTTATACAATATGGCAAAGTAGATGGGGATATGACAGTAGCTGAACGAGTAGGGGGCTTTGGCAGTACAAATGAGGGTTAAAAAAGATTACCGCATTCTTGGCAAAAAAATCAGATATATACGGATCGCTAACAATCTGACAGTGAGAGAAATGGCATGGCGACTGGGGACAGTTGAGAAAGCTGTTGAGGTATGGGAAAGCGGAAAGGCAAGACCTAACTCAAAGCGATGCAAGATTATAGCTGATATGGGTGGCATAAGCCTGGATGAGCTATATGGGTTAAATCCTGACTATGATGAAATGGTTAATCGCCCTAACCATTACACCTGGAAAAAGAAAGAGTGCCGAGAAATCCAAAGGGATATGGTTGATGGATTATCAGGTATGGCTGCTAGTAATATGGGGAACATCATCAAGTATCTATATCGAGTAGGGCATAAAGATGACATCAAGCAGGATTTGGATAAAGCTAAGCAATATATTGATTTCCTGTATGAAGATTTACAAAGGGAAACCAATTAACAAAGAGGAATACATGAGAGGTATAACAAAATTAGAAAAACTTCGCACGGATGGTTACAATTATTTGGCTGTTAGCCAACGTGGTTGGGAAGCGAAAGTATTTAGCCAAATACCAGATATAAAAGACGACATCTGGTACTCTGATGATGAGTATAAGCTTATTTCTCTGACCTGTGGGGAAATATTGGCATTACAAAAACATAATAATTTGAAACAACCATTCCCAATCGGTGAAGCCATTACAATACTCAAGTGGTATGAGCAAAAGAAGGAAGAATGATGAATACTAGAACCACAGAACTAGCGATTAAGCTGGCCTATAGATATGCGAAGCATAAACACGCATATATTGGTACTGATCCATTATACGCAGTAGTACTTCAGGAAGATGACACGAGGTGGAGGTGCTATATATCAAACAAAATGTTAGATGATAGTGGAGAGCATATCATTATCGAATATACCATCAATAATGGCGAAGCTTTTATTCAATACTATTATCCTGAAGATGATGATAGTAATACTTTATTCATATGGATAGATAAGGATAATGCTGATGAAGTGGATAAAATTACCATCTTGTGATGATGAGATATTACGCAAACTTAATTCTATCAAGGGTATCCACAAAGCTACTAATGGGCTAGCAATTGGATACTACTTGTTGTTACCAGTAGTGAAAGAAAAAAGGAGAAGAAAACATGGTAAATTCCGTAACATTCCGAAAATATCTGGTTGACATATTTACTCTCATTGACTATCTATTCACAATCGCACTGATTTGTTTCTTCATTTCATGGTGCTCTGGCCACGAAGTAGAAACTTATAAGTGGGGAATCTCAATCATTGGTGTTCTCTTATGGCCATCAAAGAAGCTTTGGGCGAAGTGGCTTCATGTGAATACTGATGATAGTGGCCTGACATTTGAATTTAAGAAAGGCGAATAAAATGGAACATAAATTAAAACCTTGTCCGTTCTGTGGGGCTGATGCATTTCTCTTCGATGAGGAAGATGACAAACTTATGAGAATAGAGTGTAGCTCGTGTTTGGCGACGATGCCCAATGAATGGGGAGAAGAAGTTGATGCTCTTGTGGAACAGTGGAATACAAGATACGGAGAAGAGTATGAGTAATGAAGTGGTAAAACTAAGAGTTTGTCCGTTTTGCGGTGGCGAAGCGGAGTTTGTGGAAGAGGATAACGACTGGTTTGATTTGCCTATGGTGATACAATGCGTTGAATGTGATGCATGCATGCATGCCTGCTATTTATCCTGAGGGCAAAGAAGATATTATCCGCAAATGGAATACAAGAGACATTCTTGATATAGCAGCTGATGCTAATGATGACCAAATTTATACCCCACAAGAAAGAGCAGACTTATTGTTTGAAATGATTGATAAATATAACAAATACGAAGATTAAGAGGACAAATAACATGAATACAGTACAGATTTTAGGCAATCTAACAAAAGATGCAGAAGTTCGTTATACAAAAAGTGGTAAGGCAGTAGCTACATTTACAGTGGCTGCAAGTAACACCTATGTAACGCCTGATGGGGAAACCAAAGAACAAACCGCATTTGTGAATTGCGTTGCGTGGGGGAAACAGGGCGAACAAGTGGGGCAACTTACGAAGGGCTCTAAGTGCTTTGTTGAGGGGAGACTGCAAACAAGATCATACGAAACACAAGATGGTCAAAAGAAATATGTAACGGAAGTAGTGGCTAACTTTGTTGGAGCTCCTCTAGGTGGGGATGCTAATTCAACTAGCAACTTTGATAACTTTGCTAAAGACGAGGATGTGCCGTTCTAATGCGGTTTAGAGTGGTAGGAAAGGCGGTAGGTAAGCAGCGACCTAGGTTTAACTCTAGGTCAAAGCGAACCTATACACCAAGCAAGACAAAAGACTTTGAAAAGTTAATTGCTAACACCTGTACTATCCATATGTTGAAGAACAGGATAGAAACATCAAATAAGCCCTGTAAGGTGGTTATCGATGTCATGGCAAGCATTCCTAAGTCATACACAAAAAAACGCCATAGAGAGTGTATAGATGGCATAGAAATGCCGACCAAGAAACCTGATATAGACAACATAGCCAAAGCGGTTATGGATGGGCTGAATAAAGTGGCATATGAGGATGACACACAGGTGGTTACATTGACTATTAATAAACGGTATTGGGAACATAACGATGCGTTATATATCGAAGTGAGCGAGGTGATATAGTGGATTATGCAGGACAGGCAAGGGAGTATTTAAAGCCGATTAGGTGGTATGACATCCGTATCCAATCGTTGAAAGAACGGATAGACCAGTTAGAGGGCGATTTATTGAGTCTGGGAGCTGTTGATTACTCTAAAGAACGACTAAGTGGCGGTGGCACTCCGACAGGCTTAGAAAGTGGCGTTGCTGCATTGGTTGATGCTAGAGAGAAAGCCCAAAAGGAAATATCACAACTAGTAGTTAAAAGGGAACAGGCAGTATCTGTAATTAACAAATTGCCTTTTATTGAATGGCGTGAGGTTTTGACCAATACCTACATAATTGGGAATCCTGACACTATTACCGCCAGGAGAATGCATTACTCTGTTCCACGCATAGAGCAATTAAGAAAGCAAGCTCTTATGAAATTTGGTGAAATAATGCCGTGATTATGGCTAATTATGGCTAATTATGGCAGGCAATGAGGTATAATAGTATTGTAATAAGTGTTGGTTAGACACGAATTACACTCCTTGAAGAAACTCATAGTACACACAACGATTGCCTTAGCTGATTGCTAGGGCTTTTGTTGTATTGAGTATCGTAAAGATCACCAAGTGATTTGTACTTAGCTGATTAACAGAAAGCTTAGGCAATAAGATTCAGCACTTGGTATGGCTATTATTGGCAATGCCAAAAGCTATATATATCGGTGGGCGGATACAATTCTAGGGATTGAGCAAATTACAATATATTAATCCGTTCTGTTTCTTGCTAACACACGGCAAAGTCTTATTTTTTAAAGATTACACATACAAGATTTAAGATTTTAAGAAAGTAATAGTTATGGTTACTCTAGATCAGCATGAGGGACGGAAACCACCACTCTACTTAATGTGGCTAAGCTAATAATGGCGGCTAGCCTATAAAGTCCTGGGTATGACAAAAACTGCCTGTACCATGGATGGATAAGCTAAATGGTAAAGCAACCAGTATGTGACTGGCGTTCGGTTGGTTCAATTCCAACTCCATCCGCCATAATTAACTACGAGGGATATATGAAAGAGAAGCTGACATCAATTACCTGTCATGATAGTAAATGCATGAACAATAGCAAGGGGAAATGCATTGCCAATGAAATCGTGATAGGACTTAAAGGAAGATGTAAATCGTTTTCTGATACAAGAAGCATCATGTTTAACAATGGTGTTGATTTAAGTTCTCAATAAATGCCATATATCCACGGAGATATATAACAAAAACAAGATAATATTCTCAATAAGCGCTATCTAACTACAGGTGGTGCTTTTTTCGTGTATTGAAAGGTGGTGTGAAAGCATGGCAAGAAAGAAACATCCTGGTGGTAGACCTACTGTTATGACGGATGACACATTAGAAAAACTAGAATACGCATTTTCAAGAGGTTTAAATCTAACCGAAAGTTGTCTATATGCTGATATTTCACTAAAGACCTTTTACAACTACACGAAGAAACATGAAGAGTTTTTACAAAGGCTTGAGCTTCTTAAAGGGAATATGCGAATGCGAGCCAAATTAAACCTTGCTGACAAGCTAGATGAGGGCGATGATTACAACTCTCGTTGGTACTTGGAGAAGACATCTGATGAGTTTAATCCAAAGTCTAAGCAAGAGGTAACAGGTAAAGATGGTGGAGCAATCAACATAGCATTTAGGTGGGAAGATGAGTAGTGAGATTATAACAATCCCATATAAACCACGCCCCATTTGGAAAAACGAAATCCATAAAGGGGTAGAGGCACATCGGTTCTCTGTCATCGTAGCCCATCGGCGGTTTGGCAAAACTGTTGGCAGTGTTAATCACATTATCAAGATGGCGTTAATGTGTTCACTGCCTAGCCCTCAATATGCGTATATCGCTCCGTTTCGTGTTCAGGCTAAGCAGATTGCGTGGGCATATCTTAAATACTACACATCCGTGATACCTAATCGGATTGTGAATGAATCGGAGCTATATGTTGAGCTGCCTACACTACATAAGAATCGGCAAGGGGCAAGGATATATGTAAAGGGTGCTGATAACCCTGATAGCTTGCGTGGTGCTTACTGGGACGGAGTGATACTTGATGAATATGCACAGTTCAGACCTGAGGTGTGGAATGAAGTTATTCGTCCATCACTATCAGATCGTAACGGCTGGGCTATATTTATTGGAACACCAAAAGGACAAAATGCGTTTTACGAAATGTACCAAAGAGGGGTAAGCGAACCTGATTGGTACACCTGTAAGTTCACAGTATCCGAATCCAAGTTGATACCTGATGATGAAATTGCTGACATGAAAGCATCGATGAGCGAGGATGCGATACGGCAAGAGTTGTATTGTGACTTCACCGCATCAGCATTCAATGTGTTAATCCCAATTGACCTAATCAGCGATGGCAAGGCAACAGTGGTAAAGCCTAATGATATGTTAGAAGCTCCTGTTGTATTGGGTGTCGATGTGGCTCGGTTTGGTAGCGATAGGTCGGTTATCGTGAGACGACAAGGGTTATCAATGCATAAGCCGTTGGTATTTAGTGGAGTTGATAATATGCGACTAGCTGACATCATTGCTCGTGAGATAAATGAGCATAAACCTGATGCGGTATTCATAGATGCTGGTCGAGGTGAAGGAGTTATCGATAGATTAAGGCAACTCGGCTATAGAGTGTCTGAGATACCATTTGGCGGCAAGGCACTTAAGGATAGCAAGTACACAAACCGAAGAGCTGAGATGTGGGATAGCATGGCTCAATGGCTAAGAGGTGGTGGCTCATTACCTGATGATGAAGAGCTATGCGCTGAACTTGCTATGCCTGAATATGGATACGATGCTAAAGGCAGAATCCTGCTAGAAGCAAAAGACAAAATGAAAGAACGATGCGGTCGCTCCCCTGACTTGGCGGATGCGGCGGCACTTACATTCGCAACGCCTGTGCGAAAGCACATTGGTGTGAGTGCCACACATAGGAAGCTGGTAGCCAATACGGACTATCAGCCTTTTTAGTATTTATAGGGGAAAGGAGAGTGCCTAATGAGTAAAGGTTTATTCGGTGGTGTATCTACACCTGCTGCTATTAAAGTACCTGACCCAACACCTACGGCAGTAGCTGATAGTGGTCAAACAGGTGATAGCCTTGCTGCAGGACAAAAGAAGAAGAAACGAGGATTTGATTCCACTGTTTCTGATGCAACTATCTTGGGTAATGCAGGGCAAGACACTAAACGGACATTAGGGTAACGGATATGGCTAACACGATTTTGGGAAAGTCAAAGAAGACTGACAAAAAGGAAAAGCCTGTTGTTCGTGATTATGTTAAGTTACGGCAACGATTCAGTTCGCTAATGCAAAAACGGCAACGATACGAGAAGGTGTGGAAAGACATCAAACAGTATGAGTTACCACATATCGGCATATTCGATGATGAGGAAGACTTATCTAAGAATAAGACTGGTAAAATCTATAACTCTACAACCTGGGAAGCTTGCCAAATATTTGCGGCAGGGGTCATGAGTGGATTAACACCACCAAGCCGTCAATGGTTCAATTTGACAATGGACAACGCACAAATGGCGGCTAATAGTGATGTGGCTAAGATATTGGATGAACGGCAGCAGATACTACAAGCAGTACTAGCCAAGTCCAACTTCTACACCACGGCATTTAGTTGCTATACAGAGTTGCCATATGGACAAGCACCAATGGGGATTTTTACAGATCCTAAGTATGGTGTTCGTTATGTTCCATACACAATCGGTACATATGCTCTTGAAGCAAGTGCCAATGGTGAGATTAGTACATTTGCACGGCGATTTAGAATGACCGCTTCGCAATTGGTAGAGCAGTTCGGCACTGACAATTGTCCGCTGAATGTACTTAACGCATTCAAGTCTAGTAGCAGCTACAATCAGACCTTCATTGTTAATTGGTTGGTTGAGCCTAACAGTGAACGGACTATTGGTGAGATTGGTCGCTCTAATATGCCTTATCGCTCAGTCTACTGGGTAGAAGGGCAAGAGACAGACAGAGCCTTGTATGATGGTGGGTTTGAAGAATTTCCAGTCCCTGTGGCTCGATACACTGTAGTAGGACATGAGGCCTATGGCAAGGGTGCGGCATGGTTTGCATTGGATGATGCAAGGATGTTGCAAAAGCTTGAATATGACCACCTTATGGCGATTGAGTTAGGTGTTAAACCACCTATGCAAGCACCAAGTGGCATCATGGGGCAAGTTAACCTCTTCCCTGGTGGCATCACTGAGAGCGACACAGGTGAAATGGTTAAGCCTTTATTCGATGTACGGCTTGATACCGCATCACTTATGAACAAGATTCGTGAGACTGAAGACCGCATCAAGCGATTCTATTCGGCGGATTTGTTCATGATGATTGACCAAATTGAAGGTGGTCAAATGACTGCTAGAGAGGTCATGGAGCGGTCTCAAGAAAAGCTACAACAATTAGGGCCAGTGGTCGAACGATTGTTATCTGAATGGTTGAACCCAATCATCGAACGCACCTACAACATCTTAGATAGAGCAGGGATATTCCCTGAGTTGCCTGATGAATTGGCTCAAGAGTTGGCTGATGCGGATGTCAAGATTGAATACATCAGTCCGTTGGCTCAAGCACAAAAGATGAGTTCGCTAACTAACATCGAACAGTTGCTTGGATTCGTGGCTAATGCTGCACAGTTTGACCAGTCTATCCTCGGCAAATTAGACCTTGTACAAGCGGTTAATATCTATGCTAGTAGCTTGGGTGCGCCAGCTCCTATGCTTAAGTCTGATGAAGAGTTCCAACAAGCTTTGCAAGCACAACAACAAGCTCAGCAACAACAACAGGAACAACAACAGGCTATGCAAGTAGCACAAGCTGCACCTCAAATGGCACAAGCTGCTAAGGTGGCTACAGAGGCGGCCAATGATGGCAACCCTGCATTACAAGAATGGTTAGGTATGTAGATGACAAAAGCGAATGTAACGGCTGAACAGAACACGAATAACGCACTCATGCGATACAAGCAACGAGAAAAGGACGAACAATCGATTAGGGCTATCATGGCCACGGAGACAGGTCGATGGTTTATCACACGGCTATTAGATGCGACAGGCATAAATGCCAAGTCCTTTACTGGCAATAGCGAAACATTCTACCGAGAAGGCAAGAGAGCTATTGGTATCCATGTGTTGCGACAAATTGAAAGCTTAGGACTTGATGGCCTCAAGTTAAAGCAACAGGCTGAAATTGAATATGCCAATCAACAGATTGAATGGCTGACACTAATTAATCAAAAGAAGGATGAACAATAATGGCAGAAGATACTTTGCTGGGCGGTCAACTTGACACTGATTCCGCCCAAGATGGTAACCAACCTGAAGTTGAACAACAAAGCACTAGCGACACTACGGCAACGGAAGAAACGGCTAGCACACCTGCACCAACTGTGCCTGAACAGTATGACTTCTCTGAAGCCGTTGGTGATCAGTTAGATGCTGAAACGGCAGCAAGCTTTTCTGATGTATTGAAATCTGTAGGGGCAACACAAGAACAAGCCTCTGCGATTGCTAAGTATGGTGTTGGTTATGCACAACAGATTGCTAACCAAGCCATTCAATACCAAGAAGAGCAAGCGGCTAAACAATCTCAAGAATGGGCCGATGCCACACGAAAGGAATTAGGTGCATCTTTTGATGACACTATTGCTCAATGTGGCACGGCAGTGGAATATCTCGAACGAGTTGTTCCTAACATTCGTGAGATTCTCAACGAAAACGGATTGGGTAACCGAGTAGAAGTAGTTCGTGCCTTTGCTAAAATCGGACAATTGGTATCCGAGGATAGAGGGCATGACACAAATGGATTGGGCAGCGCACAAACGGCTGCTGACATTCTTTATGGTGGTAACAAATAATAAGGAGAAATTGAACAATGGGAATTATTGCAGAACAACGCCCTACACTTATGGATGTGGCATCTCGCACTGAGGACAACAAGATTGGCGCTATCGCTGAATTGTTGACCGAAAACAACGAAATTTTAACAGACATGGTTATGAAAGAAGGTAACCTTCCTACTGGTAACAAGACAACTGTACGGACTGGCTTGCCTCAAGCAACATGGCGTTTGCTTAACTATGGTGTACAACCTTCTAAATCCAAGACTGCACAAATCACAGATACTTGCGGTATGTTGGAAGCTTATGCAGAAGTGGATAAAGCTTTGGCTGACCTTAACGGCAACACTTCTTCCTTCCGCTTGTCTGAAGATATGGCATTCTTGGAAGCAATGAACCAAGAAATGGCTAAGACTTTATTCTACGGCGATACTTCCGTAGACCCTGAAAAGTTCGTAGGCCTCGCACCTCGTTACAACACATTGAATCCTAAGAAAGCAGAATCTGCTAAGAATGTGTTGGATGCAAAAGGTACTGCTAACCTTACATCTATTTACCTCGTTGTATGGGGTGCTAACACAGTACACGGCATCTTCCCTAAAGGGTCTACTGCCGGATTGAAACATGACGATAAAGGCCAAGTAACTATTCAAGATGCTAATGGTGGTAACTATGAAGGCTACCGCACTCATTACAAATGGGATTTGGGTCTCACAGTTCGCGACTGGCGTTATGTAGTTCGTATCGCTAACATCGATGTGAACGCATTGACCAAGGATGCTTCCGCAGGTGCTGACCTCATCGACTTGATGACAACCGCTGAAGAACTTATCCCTAACCTTAACGCAGGCCGTGCTTGCTGGTACATGAACCGCCAAGTTCGTACATTCTTGCGTAAACAAAAGAACAACGCACACAAATACCAAATCACTGAAGGCAACGAAGGTGGTAAGATTACAACCGAATTTGACGGCATTCCTGTACGCCGTGTAGATGCTCTCATTAACACTGAAGCACAAGTTCGATAGTAATTAATTGTAAGACTGTACCCACTCCCTTAATTGGGGGTGGGGTTATTACTAAAAAGGAGAAACAATATGATCTTGGATAAAGAGAATGCATTCTTTTATAAATCTGATTTGGCTAAAGGCACAACTGGTGATGTAGTATCTGTTGGCGGTGATGCATATGAACAATGTTTCATCGTAGGCAATGTAGCCAAAGCATTGTCTGCTGCTGCAACAGTAACACTTATTACTTCTGATACGGCTGACATGGCTTCCCCTGTAACATTGGGTACATACACATTGGCAGCGGCGGCAGGGTCTGTGTTCGCAGCTCGCATTCCATTCGGCGTAAAGAAATACTTGCAAGCTAAAATCACTGGTGCTACCACTGGTACTTGCACAGTAGCAGTAGCAATGGATGTTGCTATTTCTCGCTAGGGGGGTAATTATGGAATATATTGCATTATGTGATTCCTATGGGTTTGCAGGTGGCTATGTTAAAGAAGGCGAAACTGTAACCATTACGGATAAACAAAAGAAAGAATATGATCCTAAATACTTCGAAGCATTGTTTGCACCTGTTGGTGGAGTAGAAGAACCTGCTCCTGCGGAAGTAAATGATGCTCCTGTAGAAGAACCTACAGTAAGTGAATAACAGAATAGGGGCGGTGAAAACTGCCCCTTATTTTTATTTGTGAGGCGACAAGATGACTAAAACAGACATTTGCAACCTAGCACTTTCCTACATAGGGCAAGGCATGATTGCATCAATTGAAGCTAACAACGAATCTGCTCGCCAGTGTAGATTGCATTATGACAACACTAGAAAGCTATTGCTGAGACAGTATGAATGGTCTTTTGCCAGGAAGCATGAACCATTGGCTTTGGTGAACACTGAAATCAATGGGTATAAATATATTTACCTGTATCCTGAAAAGTGCCTTAAGATGCTTGCTATCTTGGATAACCACAACGCCTTTGATGCATTCCGTCAAAAGGAGTTTGAGGTATTCAACATGGACAACAATACCAAGGTAATTGCCTCTAATGTGGAGTTGGCATATATCGACTATGTGTATGACATAACAGACTGTGACATCTTCGATAGCTTATTTCTAGAAGCATTGGCAAGAAAGCTTGCATCTAATCTAGCAGTACCATTGTTAGGCAATGAATCTACTGCAGATAGGAACTACAAAATGTACCAGGCAGCATTAGAAGAAGCCAAATCTTTGACTGCTAAAGAACGCAAGGCACAAGTCGAGTATCCTAGTCTGTATGCATCTGTACGAGGTGGCGACTAATGGCACTGACACCTTTATTTACAATTCAACCAGCCTTTACTAGCGGAGAAATCTCTGATGAAGTGAATAGCCGTGTTGACCTTGACCAATATAAATCGGCGTTGCTATTGGCTCAAAATGCGGTTATTCGCCCTTTCGGCTCTGTGTGTAAAAGACAGGGATCTCGATATATAGCTGATGCAAAGTATCATGATAAACCAATTCGGCTAGAAGAATTCACTGCATCAGGTAATGCATCATTCCTACTTGAGTTCGGTGTTAAATACTTCCGTGTATATCAAATGGGCAAGCTCCTTGCTGAAGTGGAGACAGTGTTTGATGAGGATGATATTCCTAACCTTCACTTCAACCAATCGGCAGATACTATGTTCATCTGTAGTGGCGAAAAGCCAGTGCAAGCCTTGCAACGGATTACAGACACTCAATGGACAATCCGTGAGTATACACTCAACCCTATGCCGTTTGATGACATCAATACCGACAAAGGCAGTAAGCTCAAGGTGTCTAATAACAAGCTGACTGCTAGTGTCGATATGTTCACTGAGGAAATGGTGGGAGACCAATTCAAAGTCTTACACACAATTCCAATGCAGAGCTTTACCGCATCAGGGCAGACCTATGAACGGCATATTGATGTGGCGGATTATGAGGTCGAAGATGGCAAGGTATCCTGGTCTATTACTACACACGGGACATGGACTGGGTCTGTAACCATTCAGACATCGGAAGATGGTGGAAATACTTGGCTTGATTACAAAATCTATAAATCTAAGAATGATACGAATGTAACGGATAGCGGTACATTTATCAATACATATACAACTAGTCGAGTAGTTACCCATATTGATAGTGGTAATAATACATTCGAGTATAAGATACATTCACACACTGGCTTTGGCATCGTCCGCATCAAAAAGGTGCTATCACCTAGAGAAGCAGAGGTAGATTATATCCTGAAACCTGCTAAGGATACTGATACATACTTATGGAATAGAGGATCATACGGCAAGTCTCATGGCTATCCTAAGATGTCTGTATTCTTCCAAGACCGCCTAGTATTCGCTAATACTAAGAAAGGGTCTAACAAGATATGGATGAGCCGTACAGGCGACTATCCTAACTTCGGAATTGAAAAGGCATCAGGAACATTGACTGATGATAGTGCTATAACCTTGAGCATCATCAATCGTAAGCTCTTTAGTGTTAGACACCTAGTGCCAGCGACTGACCTTATCATCCTGACAGATGGTAATGAGTGGATTATCAGCGGTGGTAAAACAGTAACTCCGAATGATATATCTCCTCGGATTCAGACACAATTCGGCGCTGCACGGGCACAACCTGAATACATTGGCAATCGTTGTGTATTCGTGACTGATAGAGGTAACAATGTCAGAGATATGGCTTATGACTATACACGAGATGGCTATTCAGGTAATGACCTATCTATCTTGGCCAAGGACACATTAAGAGATGTGAAGCTACTGAAATCCACTTATGTACAGAACCCTGATAGCATTATCTGCTATGTGGGTGATGATGGCATCTTGCGGTGCATGACATACATTGCAGAAGAACGAGTGAATGGGTGGTCTCGCTACATGACCGATGGTAAATTTATCGATTGTGAAGCGGTGGCAGAACATGAGAACGATGCGTTGTATGTTGTAGTAGAGCGGACTATTGGCGGTGTTGCTAAGCGGTACATTGAAAAGCTAGAGGCACTCACTACCTACAAGGTTGGCGACAACTTCTTCTTAGATTCGTTTATCCATGAATCCCATGACGAGAATGTATCTAGCATTCGTGCTAATCACTTGACTGGTAAGGAAGTAACCATTGTGGTGGATGGCGTTGTCCACCCTAAGCAAGTAGTTCCTAGCAGTGGCATGGTAGAGTTGACAACAAAAGGTAAAGACATCCTTGTGGGCCTTGATTTTGAGTTCAGAATCGAACAACCGACCTTTGAGATGCAACTCAATGACGGCACGATTCAGGGGCGGTTTATGCGACTCAATGGCGCAATACTCCGATTGGTTAACTCTAAGGGCGGCCAATGCGGTCATAACTTTGAAACTATGGATGACATAGAAACCATGGATGAAGACGGCTATTACACTGGTGACTACGATGTTACATTCCCTCAAGGAAGCAACGGATTCAACGAACAGTGCCATGTATGTATTAGGCACAATGAGCCGTATCCATTCAATTTAAAAGCAATTATCCGCAATCTTAGCTATGGTGGAGGTAGACATGAAAACATTAATCGAGGCGTATAACCCTACGAAACATGACAATGATATTGAATGGCTATCACACAATCTAAGGGATATGGATTTACTGGAGCTGAGAGAGAAAGGCAAATGGGATGGATACAACCAACTACAAGATGCCTTCTCTCAACCAGGCTATAAAAACTACTGCGTATACCTAGAAAGTGGGGAAATACTCGGCGTGTTCGGCATATCTGAGCGACCACTATATATGGATATGCACTGTATATGGTTCATGGGATCTACAATACTGGAACATAACTTTGCAGCAAAGAGGGCTTTTATTCAAGGCTCTAAGAAGATATTGAAACAGTGGGTAAAAGAATATGGGCGATTGTTTAACTACGCACACAGAGCGAATAAGCTAATCGTGGGATGGTTACAGTCGGTTGGTGCAGCCTTTTATGACACGGAAGATAAAGATTACAAACTATTTATTATCTATTGAAAGGGGGAGTACATATGTGTATGCCAGTAGCAATGGCACTTACTGGTGTATCGACACTCATGGGCATACAGTCGGCTCGTCAACAAGCCAATGCACAGGCTGCTATGTATAACCAACAAGCAGCGGTAGCAGAGCAAAATGCTCGTATTAGTGCGGCGAAACAAAATCAAATTAATGACCAGTACCTTCAAGATAAGCAACGCATGGATGACAAGATGCGGTTGGTGGCAGGTCAGAATGCAGCTGAAGCAGGGTCTAGCAGCTTAACAATGAGTGGCACGCCGCTTCAATCGTTGGGTGCTTCCTATGATGCATACAACCAAGATGTAAATACTTGGGATACCAACAAGAATAATGCGATTTGGAACGAGAAGGTTAATGAAATCAACTATCTTAACCAAGCTAATTCTTCTCGTAGTGCAGCGGCGAATGCTAAGCAACAAGGCAATATGTCTGCTTTAGCCACATTGATTGGTGGAGCTTCTTCTATGTATTCGTTGAAGCAACAATATGGCGGTGCGAAGAAGACAGGAACGCAAGGCTTTACTCGCTCTACAACTGATGGCCAAATTCGCACTGATGCGGTCGACCCTACAAAGGTGGATAACATCAGAGTGGTTAAGTATAACAAGACTAAATAACAGGGGGATGACAAGTGAAATTACAAAGTTATAACCCAAACGAAAAGCTAAACACCATCAATGCTCAGGTGGCTAATACTGGTAGTGCTGAGGCGTATGGTGCTGATACAAGTGGCAATAGTGCATTGCAGAATGCGTTGAATAGAGCTGCTGATACCTGGCTTGCTATTGATAAACAGAATGACCAAGTTAAAGCTATTCAAGCTAACAATGACATCATTAGGTATAGTAACGATCTGTTGCACAATACAGAAACAGGGTTAATGAATCAAAAGGGCATGAATGCTCAAACGATTCTACCAAGCTATACAGATGCAATGGAAAAGAAACGCCAAGAAGTCCTCGCTCAATATAACTTTAAAACAAGAGATTCTATCAATGCTTTTGGCAAAATGGTTGATAATACTCTGACAGATAATATTGACATGATTGATAGGTATCAGCGGTCTCAATACGAGGATTCCATTCAAACGGCTAACAATAATACTTTGGAGTTGCTATCCAATAACTTACAACTGGTTGATAATTTTGATTCTCAACAAAAGACATTGGATTTAATGGGGTCTCATATCGAGGCCGCTGGGAAAATGCTCGGACAGGATGATGCACAGATTCAAGCTGCTAAGGGCAAGTTATACAACAGTCAGGCTGAAGCATTGCTGAATCAATCTCAGATGGAAAACAACCTCGATAAGATGAATAAGTTTTTGCAATATTTTACAGGAAAAGCGGATGAAGGAATTCTCGCTAAATACCGCAATGCCAGCAAGAAGATGAATGAAGCTAAGTGGGGCAACGACACAAAGCAGTTTGAATACATCTATACAATGAACAGGGATAATCCTGAACAAGGGGCTAAGTTGGCTGGTGAGGCTGCAAGAGCTAGGGCTGCTGAACAAGGTTCTAGCGGTGTTTCTGTAGATAATCCAAAACTTTGGAATGTCGCACAAATCCTGCAACGAAAATATAACATCGATGCGAATTTAGTTTATGCGCAGATGATGCACGAGACAGGTGGCGGTAACTCTGTAGTTGCCCAATATCACAATTATGGTGGTTTAAAAACAACTGTTGATACAGGGCTAGATGTTCCGCCTGAAGAGCGAGCAGGAAGCGGTGGATTAAATTGGTTTGCCAAATTTGATTCTGATGAAGCATATGCCGATGAAATTGCTAAGACATTAGTCGCAGATGGAGTTCCTGGTGTTCATGATTTACATCAATATGCTCAGATACTAAAAAACAATGATTATTATACAGACCTTCTTCCTAACTACGAAGAAGGCATGAGAAATAATCTTCCTAAGAAAAAAGCTTTTACGGAAGACGAACTCAACAATGTATATAAGGATGCATATAACAACTACTTGTCATTTGCATCACAAAAGCGCCAAATGGAAGGCGTTGCCGCACAGGCTCGGATTAACACATTGAAGGCTGCGGTTAACGATGCAATCATGAAGGGCGACTATGCTACTGCCACATCACTCATTAGTAGTGCAGAGGCAGCGGCTCAGACGCCTGAAGAAAAAGCAATTATATCTGCAATGAATGTTAGTGCTAATGCTGCCTTGCAAAAGCAAGTTGCTGAAGCACAGAAGCTGACACCGATGGAAGAATATTCTCTTAAGAAGTATGCAAGAGACCATAGCATGGCAGAGGTACTAAACAAAGTTAATGATATGGGTAAAACACCTAGTGAATCGTTTATGGTGCAAATTGCCGAAATTCAAGATAAACGAGGAACTATAGCAAGCACTGATTACAGTGGCGTAGGTGGTGCATTCTCAGGCTTAAAAGGGGCTGCTCGTGATGGTGCAAAATATGAATATGCAATTAGGCTTGCTAAAGCGCAACAAGAAGGGTATGTATCTGATTATCAAAAACAAGAAATTGCTAATGATGTTGCGGTAGAACATAGTGCAAAAGTAAGTGGTTCAGGCATATTCTTCAATGACGATGTACCTGTAAGTGCTGCGGTAAGTAGAGCGAACAACTGGAATCAGGTCATTACTGACAATGGTGATGGCACAGTTGTTGGTGTGCATCCTGATGGCAGTACTGAAGTAATGACTGTATCAGAGTATAAGGATCGTTATAACAGAACTAGTGGATAGGAGATAGTATGGATAGAAGTTTTGAACAAATCCAAGCACAATTTGGTATGACTGGTGCTGATAAGCAAGGGTTGACCCCTTCTAGTTATGTAGCACAGGAAGAAAACAAAGGAACAATTATGCAAGAGGCTGGAGATTCTATCTCTCGAATTGCAGATGAGTTCTCTGCCAACTTGAGCAAGGGCGGTGTCTATGGTGGCCTAATTGCTATCAATGACGCACGAAGTAAAGAACAACAACAGGCCGATGCTGCCCAACAATATAAGGACACTATCAATAGTGTGACTATGGGTGCAGTAGACAACTTCGTTCCGTCAAACGGCACTAGCATTTGGGATGGGGCGACACAACGATTCTTTGGCAAGTCTGAATCTCAAATCAGAGCTGAAGAGGCGTTGCGAATTGCTAAGCAATTAAATATTGGTGCGGATGTTGTAATGAACACATCAGATGATGGGTTTAGAACCGCTCGGATTGCAGCTGGCCGTGTAACAAGAGGGGAAACTTTAGATGAAGTACAACAATCCTATCCTGAACTAGCAACTCTAAACTATGCTTCTCAAGCTGATGCAATCAACATTCTATCCAACCTAGAGAATGTCAAGAGGACACGAGGCATTATTGATTCGGTACAACAAAATATATGGTCTATGAATGACCAAATGAAGCTTGGTGAGCTTGGTTCTAAACTTGCGTTTGCTGATGAAAAAGAAAAAGCATCTTTAATCCAACAAATCAATGAAGTGCAAGATAGATTGGATAATTATCGACATGATGATGAATCTAATTTCCTTGGAAGAATCGTTGGTGAAACCGCAGGACAAGGGTATATGATGGGCAAACAAGCCGTTGTCGGTGGTGGTATTGGCGGTGCTATCGGCATGGCAGGTGGGGCGTTGCTTGGCGCAGCTATTGGCAGAAACCCAAGCACGGCAGCACAGTTTGGGCTACAGGGGGCTAAGCTTCTTGGACAAGCAGGTATGGCGGAACAAATGGCTGAGATGTCATTTGGGCTTAAGTACATGGAACTCATCAACAAGAAGGATGCGGAAGGTAATCGTATATACTCTGATTCTGAGGCAAGAAATCGTGCAGCTGCATTCGCAACGATTGATACAGGCATTGAATTCTATGCCATGAAGCTTGGTGCTAAGGCGGTTACTAAAGCTACCCCTGCTAGCCGTATGGCAGCACAAGCCCTTACTACAGGTGTTGACACTACAGTGGCCACCATGAATAAAGGCATGGGGGCAGTAGTTGGTCAAGCGATGAAGCGAGGCGTACAAGCAGGTATTCCTGAACTAGTCGAAGAAGGATTACAAGATGCCAATGAAAAGATACAACACAACTTGTTCCGTAAAGACAATGACCCTGAAGGCACTTACTCTGTAGGCGACATCGCTAGTGGTGCATTGGGTGCTATGGCACAAGCAGCACCTTCCGTTATCGGATTGACTGGCCTAGGCGGTTTGGCTGGTGGGATTCGTGTGGCACATGATCTTCGCCAGTGGAACAATCTAACTGTTGAGCAACAGAACGCAGCACTCCAAGCTGAACAGAATCGCAATGCACAAACCTTGATGGCGAATATTCGTAACGATGCCAAGACAAATAAATTGGCGAAAGACAACCCTGAAGTTTATGGTCAGTTGGTGCAAAAGTATGCACAGAACGCACAAGTGCCAACTGCCTATGTTAATGTCCATGAGCTTGTTGAAACCCCTGAAGGGCAAAATGCAATTCGTGAGATGGTTAATGCAGGGATTGTTAGTGATGAAGATGTAGCTAAGTCAATCGAAGCAGAAACTCCAATCGAAGTGCCATTGGGTCAATTCGCACAAAAGGCAACTAATTTATCTGATAATGCAATGGAAGCTATGAAGGATACTACCTACTACACAGAAGGTGGTCGCTCTATGCAGACAATTGAAAAAGATAAAGAAGCATATGCGCAAGCTCAACAAGATGTATCCAACGAGTTGAAGAATCATAAAGCAAATGTAAAGCAAGAAATTATTGCAGAGCATTTCCCTGATGCGACAGAATCTCAAAAGGAAGTCTTGAATGAAGTGCTAGATGCTCCTGATGATGTGAAACGGACATACAATGCAGCAGTTTTGCAAGCTCAAACTGATTTCCGTGAGAAATATAACAGTGAGTATCAGAATTTCCAAATGGCCAAGAAAAACGGCTTTGATATTTCACCTGAGAGCGAAGATGGCGACAGTTCTAATGTAACTATAGCCGAGAAAGAACGAATGGGCGTTATAGACTACAATAGACACCTAGAATTGGAAATGGCTAAAAATGACCCTGATGCCACTGAAATTATCAATCAAAAGTACGATACTATGGCAAAAGAAGCCAAAGCAATCAGTGAATTGGAATCCATGAGCGACCATATCGATAAAATTGCTGATGGCGAAGTGGCTATGCGGATGAATTTCAGTAAAGATGGTTATCAAGTATTCCAAGATGTGTACAAGGCATTGAAGCAATCTCCGAATGCAGAGGTAGTGGCTCAAGCTAAACATGGTGCATTGCTATTCGCATCCCATGCTGATGTAATGGCTAATATCATGCAAAAGGCAGGGAAGAGTGATTTCACCGCTAAAGACTACATGAACCAGTACATCAGTATTCAGACAGGTGAGAAAGGCTTCGGTAGTGGATTTGCTCAACCGATTAATCCTGGCATTGACCCTAACACTAAAGTTAATGTTGTAGATATTAGTACAAGGCGTAGAGATCGAATCAACTCTATGAGCAATACTGAAGTTGCCAAATATATACGCAATATGTTTAAGTCCACAACCTTGTCTAAAGATGGTTTGGCTTCGCTAGGTGTTAATGGGCGTGATGGTGCATCACATTTAACCTGGAACTTCAGAAAGGGCCAAAATGTGCGTGGGGTGCATAGGGGTGCATTGAAAAACCTAAAGACTCTAGTTGGTAATGCAGTTTTAATTGAAAGCACTAGGAATACAAAAAAAGACTTCACTAAACCTATTTCTGATAAGCAGAAAAGGAAAAATGAAGTCGATGTATACCATAGGTTTTATGTGCCTGTACATTTCAATGGTGAGGTATATGTGCTAAGAATTGTTGGCGAAGAACGCCAAAAAGTTATAACACTAAACCCTGCTAATATCGATTTGTACAGTGTAATTATAGAAAATAAAAAAGAGGGCAAAGACTCCCTTCGCGTAGTACGCGATAGATTGGGAGTGGGCCCTCTTTCTACTATTACTATACAAGAAATGCTAAAAGGCGTCAAGGACGCACAAGGGAATCCGTATTTCCAAGGTAAAGATACTGAAGTGGTTCGTGGCATGACATCCATGATGAGTGATGATAAGAAAATCATTGAACTCTTTGACCAGGCCGACTTCTCTACATTCGTCCATGAATCAGGCCATGTGTTCCTCGAAGACCTTCGTATGTTGGCAACAATGGAAGGCGCACCTGAACAGGTCATCAATGACTGGGAAGAAGTTAAGAAGTGGACAGGGTATCAAGAAGGTGCTGATGCGGATACCAACCGCAATGCACATGAAAAGTTTGCGCAAGGCTTTGAGGCCTATGTTCGTGATGGCTCTGCCCCTACACAAGCATTGCAACGAGCATTTAGACAGTTCGCACAATGGCTTACTCGCATCTATCAAAAAGTCTCTATGTTGGGCGGTAAGCCACCTAAAGCAATCCGTGATGTCATGGATCGCATGCTAGCCACAGAGCAAGACATCGAAGCATGGGCAACGGATAGAGAGATTGATAGGCTAGAAACCAAAGTAAATATGCGAGAGTTGTCTGAGACAGAACAAGTGGCTCTCAATAACAAAGTTGCTAACATCAAAGAACGAGCTAAGGAAAAGGTTCGTGCTGAGTATGTTAAAGAGTTGGAAGAGCGAGAAGTTATTCCTTGGGATAAGGTAAAGGATAAGGCTCAAGACAAAATAGAACGGCAACTCGTAGAACAGTATCCTATCTATAAAGAGCGGATGCGTTACGAGGCATTTGGCGTAGATGCCTTGGCCAATACAGAACACCCAACTTTACAATCTCTTGAAGAGGCAGAGGAAACTAAAGGCATTGGCAAGTGGTACGATGTGGTTAATGCCCAATTAGAATCTGCCAAAGAAGCCTACGAGGAATCCAATCGGACTACAGTAGATAATGCAACATTGGCAGAAGAGTGGCTACTCACTCATCAAGCGGAGCAACGCCTTCGCCTGGCAGAAGCTGAGATGATTAAGGATGACATTCGGAAAGCTAGCGCTAGACACTATAGGGCATTGGCTAAACTGCAAAAGATTGACACCTCTAAAGGCGACATTGAATTGCAACTTAAGCAGGCATTGGGCGACCTTACCGATAGAGAACGCAATCGTATTGAACGAGAGCTTGAAAAAGAAGCTATTGCTGATACGAAGCGGAGTGCCACAGATAAAGAGCATGATAAGATGCAAGCTAAGCTTGATAAAGCGCAACAAGCAAGCTCGAACAAAATCGATAAGTTGGAATCCAAGCATCAAGACACACTTGAAAAAGTAAATGCCAAACATGAAGCTCAAGTCACTGCGCTTAAGAATGTTATCTCTAAGCATATGTTGCAGCTTAGAGATTTGAAGAATATGCACAATGAGACATTATCTGCATCAATGAAAAAAGCTGAGGCTAAGCTCTCTAAGTTGACAGTAAGCCAAGCGACTAAATACAAGCGGTTCGTTCGTGAATCTGTTACGGCTGGCAAAAAGGCTGACATAGCCTTCAGTAAAGCTAAACCTTACTTGGCATATTCGCTCAAGCAAGAACAGTTGATGAAAACATCTATGGCTCGTGTATCCTTTGAAATAAATCAAGAAGTTACGAAGGAACGCACCAAGTTGTTAAAGCAATTACAAAGAATTGGTAGTGCCAATAGCACAGTCAAGTTAGACCCTCAATCTCGTTACTGGTATCAACATATGATGTACCAACTCGGCATTTCTACTCGTGATGGTATGATGCCAGCAGATGGTAACTTTGATTTACCTTCTGTGTATGCCGTTCTTGATGCGGATGCCTTGTTGGCAGATGGCAGTACAAAAGAAGTTGTTCCGCCTTCCGTTGGCACTGTGTGGTTCTCTAAGACGCCTATGGATTACACCCAAATGTCTGTATCCGATTTCAGAGAAGTGGCAGAGGTGATGAATGCCATTTACCACAATAGCCGTACAGAATACCAAGCTTCTACGATTAAGGATGATAAAGGCAATGCTATTTCCGTTAACCAAGCAGCACAAGAATTGGTTGAACAAGCTTCTAAGACAATGGGTGGCATTCCTGACCAAAACCTGTTAGATAAGCTCAACAGTGAAACCTGGAAAGCCAAGACATCTAACTCTGTGTCAGGTAAGTTGTTAGAACTTGCTAAAGCAGAGACTATCTTGAACCGCTTTGACGGCGGTCAAAAGGGCGGTGGCGTATGGTATCGCTACATCTACGAACCTATCAATCGTGCAACGAATGATGCTAAGGAACGCACAGAAATAGCGATGAAGTGGCTATCCTCTGCTATTAGTAATAGCTATAGCAAGAAGGAACTCTTCAACATTCGTAATGTAAAAGGGTATAAGCTTGGCGATGTCTCTAACATGACCAAGGAACAAGTTATCTCAGCTGCTCTCAACTGGGGTACTGAGGCCAACAGGCAACGAGTTCTTGAAACATTCAATACTACAGAAGTAGAGGTTGAAAAAGCTTTTGCTGACATCTTGAATGACAAGGACTGGAACTTCATTGAATCCACTTGGAATCATATCAACTCTTACTTTGATGAGCGAAATCAAGTGCAAGAGCGGTTGTATGGTACGCCTATGAAGAAAGAACAAGGTGTTAAATTCACCATCAACGGCCGTGACATCGAAGGGCAATATTATCCAATCGTATATGATCCTAAACTGGATAGTAAATCCTCTGACTATGAAATCGAGGACATTATTAAATCTCAAATGAGTTCCAACGCCGTTATGGGTATGGGCTTGAGTGCAACCAAGCAACGGCTGGCTACAGTGAAAGGCAAGAAGCTCTTGTTATCTCTTGATGTTATCCCTAGTGCTATCACAGAATCCATTAACCATATTGCTATGCGTGAGGCGGTAACTGATGTAAACAAGCTTATCCAACACCATGAGGTTGAGAATGCAATCGTTCAAACATTGGGGAGAGATGTCCATCAATACTTGAAACAATGGGTTCGTGACAACTGGCAAACAGAAATCAGCAAGACTAGCCTTTTAGACAGGACTTTGAATAAGCTGCGCAAAAATTCAACTACTGCAATTATGATGTTCCGCACATCAACTGCCTTGTTAAATATTCTTAACACCATCCCTGCTATGCATAAGATGGGGGCTATCAATGCTTTATCGGCAATTAAATCGTTCTACTTTGGTGGGCCACTAGAGAACAGACGATTCGTCATGAGCAAATCTGTATTCCTTCGTGAACGGATTCAAAACCTTGATAAGGATATGAAGAATGGCATGAAGATTGATGGCAAGTCACCATTTAACACAGGTACTGTAGTGGATTCTGCTGCGTGGAAAACCAGTGAGATGCAAGAGGCCGTTAACCGCTATGGTTACTTCTTTATCACTGAGACTGACCTCATGCTATCCATGCCAATATGGATGCATGAATACGAAGCCAAGAAGGCTGAGTTAATCGGCAAAGAAGGCTGTAGTCCTGATGAAATTGAAAGCCGTGCTATTGAAGCAGGCGACCGCATGGTTCGCTCTATCTTTGGTAGTGGCGATGTGAAAGACCAAGCTGCCATTCAACGGAAAAATAGCTCAGTCATCAATCTGCTCACTCCTTTCTATAGCTATTCAAACACTGTATTCAATGCGTTGCTAGAATCAGGATGGCTATCTAAAGATAGTGGCAATTGGTGGAAGCTAGCTCATTCCTTCCTCTTTTGGATTCTCTTACAGTCCGTGGCTGAAACATTGCTTCGCTCCTTATGGGACGATGATAAGGATGATGCTGATACGATTACTAAGAAAGCCATTAAATCAATTGGCTCTTCAACTGTTCAAGGTTTCCCACTCATTCGTGACATATTAGGTGCAGCAGGGGCATTTATCACTGGTGATTCAATTGCTAGCCGTGGTAGTGAGGTAGTTGCATTGTCTATAACTTCTAAGCTTTCTAAGACACTAGGTGATGCGTTCTTCCGTCAAGGCAAAGTACACCCTACTGATGTTGGTAGAGGTGCAACAGAGGTGGTTAACCGCTTAGTGCCAGGTGGGTTCAGTGACACCCTTACAGATGGAGCTTGGACGATGGCCAAGTGGTTACTCACCGATACAGATGCAACTGTATTGGACTTAGCTACTGCTATTGCAATGGATAAGAAAATCCGTACTCGTGAAGAGCAAAAGAAACATAACGCCTTTGTTAAGCGACAAGAACACAAGAAATAATTTAATAGGGGGTTCGTAGTGAAGCGAATCCCCATTTTTATTTATAGAAAGGAGATTGCTATGGTAGGTAGCGAAAACACATTCATTCAGTTCAAGGGCGATGGCCATACCACTGTATTTGAGTATCCCTATGATTTCACAAATGCAGATGACCTAAAAGTCCTGTACGCCGATGCTGATGGAGTACTGCGAAATGTAACAACCAGTACAACTATTGAGGGAAATAAGGTGAAATACCCTCGTAGTGGTGACCCTATCCCTGTAGGTGGATTAATCATTGTGTATCGAGACACGGCTGTAACGCAAACACTTGACCTTCCTGACAAGTATCCGTATGACAACATCGAAAAGGCGTTGGATCATATCGTATACATCTTGCAGGAACACTCTAGAGAAATCGGTAAATCCCTTCGTCTAGGCTTTGGCTCTAGCGATAAGGAATTTATCTTGAATGATGGCCAGGTGGATTTTATCAAGGACTATAAGAAGTATCGTGATGAATTGGAATCATTGCTTAATGATACTCGCAATGAACACGCAGCAGCAGAATCTGCTAAAGGTATTGCTGAAAGCAATAGGGAGCTAGCAGTCAATGCAATGCAAGTGGCTTCTGAAAAAGCTCAGTTGGTAACTGGCAAGGTGGCTGATGCCGAAGCTCTCTTTAACACAATCAATACAAAGTTGGCTGATGCCGATAGTAAGGTAACTGGTGTTAACCAAGTGTTGGCTACCGCAGGGGTTCAAATGCAGTCTAAGTTGGATACTGTAAAAGGCATAGAAGCCCATGTAACTACATTGACTAACCAAGCCAGCACAAGTGCGACACAAGCAACGCAAATGGCTACGAAGGCTAGTGATGCTATTGCTACAGTATCTGCTTCTGTTAACAAGGCTAAGGAAATCCTTGATAATGTATCGTCCGTTAATGAGGTAGTGAAATCCAAAGCGACAGAAGCGGCCACTTCTGCACAGACGGCGACCAACCAAGCGGCGATTGCTAAGCGGTATGCTGACCAAGCACAAGGCGTAGCAGGTGGGGACTTCGCCACTCATGCAGAAGTGAATGCGATAAAGGGCGATGTTGCTAATATAAAAACACAAGTTGGCAATGATTTAGCAAGTCGGTTGACAACCATTCAAGGAAGCATCAATGGCAAGGCTAATTCTACTGATGTATATAATAAGGCGACAGTCGACCAAAAAATCAGCCAAGTGTCCACCTCGTTATCATCCAATGTCAGCACATTACAATCCTCAATCAATGCAAAAGCGAATACGGCGGATGTGTACAATAAAGCTGCGGTTGATACTAAGCTACAATCCATTAATTTATCCACAGTGATACCAGTAGCAGCAGGTCAAGGTGGAACGCCAACCAATGCCAATGGCAAGGTAGTCTTCAAGACTGTGACAAGCGCAGATGCGCCTAGTGATGGATATGTATTGGAATATGGTAATGATACATCCAATAAATCACAACTCTATATCGGCAGTGACCCAAGCAATGGTGTTTATATCGGCGGTTGGCATGGCGGCACTAAATTCGAATACGACAAGCTCGCCACAGAGAGGTGGGCAAGAAATAATTTAGGCATGAATGCAGCGACACAATCTACTATGCAAAATATAATTGCCACCTATGAAAAAGTCGAGCCGTTAACTAGAAGGGATTGGGGGCCATATGTTCAAGTTGATAGCTTTTACAGAAGTGGTCATATTCATGTCGCCAAATATACGAATGGGATGATGGAATATCGGTTTAGGGTAGATAAGTCGATAAGAAATCCGAGGAATAATATGTATGAGCATAATTTTGTTCATCCGTTTAATAGCACAGATTACATGCATGTCATTGCTGGCTTGCAATATGACGGAGCAAATGGCGACCCAGGATCATGCGAAATTAGATCGTTGAAACCAACTGGAATCGTAATATATCCGAATAATATACGCGCTGATTTCGATATTGTTATTAAAGGTTATTGGAAATAAAAGGGGGTATAAAATGCTAGGAACAAAGATTCAAAAAGATAATTTTGACGCAGAATTGTATGCTAAATGTGCTGACTTCTGTAATGCAAACGGAATGCAAATGGTGGAACACGATTCGTATTACGAGGTCGAAGAGACACCAGTTGTCGAACAAACATTGCAACAAAAGGCGGCAGAAATTAACCTGTATTACAACTCACGATTCGAGGTCATTAAATCAGCCATACTCGATAGACAAATGGCTGGCAAGCCTTATGCCGACTTACAGGAGCAATACACGAAATTGGCTGCCGAACGCATTGCTAAGTTGAAAGAATTGAAAGGGGCTAAATAATATGTATGACATTCAATCCGATGTACCAGTGATGAAAATCTGTGAATATTGCTTTGCCGTCCTAAATGAAGATGGCACTTGTCCAACAGAAGGATGCATTCATGACGAAATGGAAGAATTGTTGAAGGATGATGAAGGTACAGTAGAATAATGCAACCACCTACAATAGAGTTTCTCACCTTTGCACTGACAGTAGTTACCTTAGTAGGCAGTTGGATATACTACTTTTCCAAAATCGGTGTAACTCTTGAATTAATCCAAAAGGAAATCAAGGAGATGTCCGATGAAATAAAGCAATCCAAGAATGACAGAGAACACACCAAGATAGATGTGGCTCGTCTCGGCGAAGGACTGCATTCTGCTAAGACAAGATTAGATGTCTTGGAAGCGAAGTGGGAGACATATAGAAAGTAATTATATAGAGGGCCGCATAACACGGCCCTATTTTATTGGAGAAAGTATGAACCAAAAAATTATCAATATGATAAAGCAGTCATACAATTCTATACGAATAGCTAGAATCCACCCCAACGGAGTAATCGCAGTTCGCCTATTGGTCATTGGCATTATCACTCCGATTATACTGGTGATTGCCCAATATCTCATGGCATTTATCAGCGGTGTGGTTGACGATAATCAATCTAAGATGATTGATACTGGAATCAAGATCATTGACCATATCTATGTGCCTTCTGTATTGGCTACGGTAACTGGATTCTTAATGTTGTGGCTAGACAAGGATTCCAATGGGATACCTGACAAATTGGAGCAACCAACTGATGTGTATAAACCACCAATGATGTCAGAAAGGACGAAGGACGATGATAAAAGGATTTGACATTTCAGCCTGGCAAGACAACGGCTATGGTGCGCCGTATTTCAATGTCGACCGAATGCGACAGGCAAAAGAAGAGGGTAATGAGTTTGTAATTATTAAGTTAGGGGAGAACTTCCGAGAGGATGAGTTCTTCCGTGAACATATAGTCGCTGCACTCACGGCAGGATTAGAAGTAGGAGTATATTACTTTAGCCATGCCTACGATACCGACACGGCAGAACAAGAAGCACAGTGGGTGCATGACACACTTAGCTCTTATGGCTATACAGATTGGCATTTGTCGGCAGGGATATGGTATGACTACGAGGAACACGAAGAACTTCGTAACCGCATCAATGAAGGCACTTTAACGGCACAGGACATGACTAACTGCATTAGTGCATTCGTTAATTCCATGTGGAATCATGGTCGCCAAAACATTGGTGTATATGGTGGCTATTCCCTTTTATACGATGAAACATACCTCTATAGTCAATGTCCTAGCATCCCAGTGTGGTGCGCCCAATATGATAGCCAATGCGACTACCCTAATGTTGCTATTTGGCAATATACGGATAGCGGCATTGTGGCAGACACCCAGGTTGACTGCAATATTAGAGGTGAATTATGATTGAACGAATTAAAAGTAGAATAAAGGAGATTCAATATGCAAAAGCGACACAAGTTACACTTCCTACTTTGTGGATTCCTATTCTTTGTATTTTTGTTGGGATTCTCATTGGCGGCATCGGCGAACGAACCACTCACATCACAGAATCCATCTACCCAGTCAGAACAGAAAGTGGTACTACAGAAGACTACCTACGATCAGCTGAAAGCGAACAACGAAAAAGCCTTGAATATAATCAAAGCATCCAATCTCACATTGACCGAAGCGCAGAAATCAATAGTCGAGCAGCAGACACAATTAGACAGATTGAAGCAGGACAACACTTTACAAGCGAAAGAATTGGCCAAAGCAAAGCAAATCTCAATCGAGCAACAGGCTTCCTTGAAGAAAATCGAAGACTCTTTGAACAAATCGATAGAGCAGGTGAAGAAAGACAAAAAGAAAATGCAGACCCTGAAAACACAACGGAATCTATTGGCAGTAGTGGCAGGTGGATTACTGGTGGCGATGGCCATAAAATAGAATAGACATAAATTAGAGCCTATCGAGAAATCGGTAGGCTTTATTTTTTTGTGCAAAATATGGCTATTTTGACATCAATCATTATTTGTTGTTCAAAAAATACAAATTTTAAACAGAATAACCAAATCTTTGAAGAATACCGCTAAATTTTAGGCGATATGAGCAAAATAAAAAATCTCCGCTTATGATTTTATGCGGAGATAGCAAAAACGCCGTACAGGCGATATATGGGCGATTAAATAAGAAAACCCCTAATCTACTAAAAAAGTTAGTAAATTAGGGGCATTTTTTTATTATTTTAGTTGCGTAAATCACGATAAAGTGTTATAATATAGACATAGGGAAGGAGGTGATGCCATTGAAGAAGTTAAGGAAGAAAATAAAAAAGTGGCTACCGATAATAACCGCATTTCTCCAACTTGCAATCGCAATAATACAGTTATTACATCAGTAACCACAGGGGCTCGAAAGAGCCCCACTCTTCCTAACTATTATAACAATGGCGAGCATATGATATCAAGACTAACTTTAATAATTAGCATTATTTCCTTTGTATTATCTGTATATACTCTATTCGTGATATTAGGAGTGCTGTAATGAAACTAAATGATGTAATGACTACGCAAGAGGCTGGCGAAAGATGGAATATACCAGCTGATTCTATTAAGCAATGTTGTTTAAAGCGATATGCAAAAAAACAATTTACCGACGATGAAGCTAGAAAATCTGGTAAGAATTGGCTAGTAACTCGCCAAGGCATGGAACGACTTTATGGAAAGATAGATAAATAAGTTTCTTACTCAATACTACACACGTTGAGGCGGTGGCTTTGCTAGTCCAGTCGCTTAGTTACGCAGAAGAGTATAAGTAGTAGATATAAGTATTTTAGGTAGGAGTGTTTATTATGGGTATCGTCTTACAGATCCTAGGTATAGTTATCGCATTAATAGCAGTCACTGTAAGTTGGCAGATTGTGCGTAATACTCATCGGATTGCTTTTCCTGGCGAGTCAGCTTGGCGCAAGGCCTTGTTTGATGCGATTGATAATCCGCATTGGTCTGATGGGGATTTAGAAAAGATTCGCAACCGGATGAATTTGAAAATTTTGGCCTTTTATGAACACCGGCAATCTTCTAGTCAATTAGGTGGTGAGTCTTTTCAAGCTTTGCATAGAGAATTGGATCAGTTCCCAGAATTAGATAAGGGAGAAAAATTACTAGATCTGAGGATATTTTTTGAGATCGATCGGTTGCTCACACTCATGCAAGATTCTAAGCTTGAAAATTTACCCTA
>OGJS01000359.1_pt1 | contig 32720 bp, 31 predicted proteins | sample 1572241 | NCBI WGS metagenome assembly OGJS01 (sample SAMEA2582145, study PRJEB24529) | metagenome | biome: Human gut stool | place: China | collected 2011 | reverse complement strand
CATGCAGCAACAAAAATCATGCATTTGGAATTGGTTAAGAAAAAGCAAGAAGCTAGAACAACTGTTAGGAATCTTGATTATGAAAATTACAGCCAGCAAAGACAGACCTCATTTGAAAAGCAAACTAAAGACGCAAAAAAAGAACGAGAAGAATATCAAAAAACAATGGAAAAGCATCGTCGCGTCAAGCAAAGTGTAGAGCACGTGCTGCGCAACACTCATGATAGCACAGCTGGTAGATTACTAGCCAAAAAAATGAAAAATATTCTCTCACAAGAAAAACGTTTTAATCGAGAAGCCACTAAAATGACAGAGTTACCAACACAGGCAGATGCTATCATTCTGGAATTTCCTACCATTTCCCCTCTCCCATCGACAAAAAGAGTACTTACTATCCAACAGATGTGTTTAAAGATAGAAGAGCATATCTTAGTACGAAATATTAACTTTGAACTTTTGGGACAGGAGAAGATTGGGATTATTGGTAAAAATGGTGTCGGTAAATCTACTTTTCTCAAAGAACTGCGACATCTGCTGAAAGAAAAGAGAGGCATTACACTAGGATATATGCCTCAAAACTATCATGATATTTTAAATGAAGCCGATTCTCCAATAGATTTTCTAACATCCACAGGAGAGACTATTGAGCGAGAAAAAATCCTCACACACCTAGCTAGTCTGCAATTCACACGCAACGAAGTACATCATCCCATTTCTCAACTGTCTGGTGGACAAAAGGCCAAATTGCTGCTGCTAAAAATGGTATTAGATCAGGCAAATGTCTTGTTATTAGATGAACCAACACGTAACTTTTCTCCTACTTCGCAGCCACAAATTCGAAAACTTTTTACAGACTATAGCGGCGCTATCATTACCGTTTCACACGACCGCACCTTTCTCAAAGAAGTTTGTCAGAAAATCTACCGCTTGAATGAGACAGGAATAGAGCTAGTCAGCAAAGAACAACTATAAGTTTCTTCCTCTTAGTCAATCTTAAACAGCCAAACTTCCTTGAGCTGTCTGCATTTGGTAATAAACGCCTTTTGCTCGCATCAGCTCTTGATGACTGCCATATTCCACAATATCTCCGTCAACCAACACTAAAATGATATCTGCATTCTGAATGGTAGACAAGCGATGAGCAATGATAAAACTGGTTCGCCCTACCATGAGCTTATTAAAAGCCTCTTGAATGAGTACTTCAGTCCGCGTATCAATAGAGGAGGTTGCTTCATCCAAAATCAGGATTTTAGGAACCGCTAGAAAAACACGCGCAATGGTCAATAGCTGGCGTTGTCCTTGTGATAAAGAATCTCCTGCATCTGCTAGATAAGTATCGTAGCCATGTGGTAATTGCTGGATAAAGAAATGAGCATTAGCAGCTTTAGCTGCTGCAATTACTTCTTCTCGGCTAGCCTCTGGTCGCCCAAAAGCAATATTTTCATGAATCGTCGCTGTCTTGAGCCATGTTTCCTGTAAAACCATACCAAACTGCTGACGAAATGAGACTCTGGTGTAATCTGTAATATCTCTGTCGTCTAACTTAATTTTACCCGCATCTACATTATAAAAACGCATGAGGAGATTGATTAAAGTCGATTTTCCAGCACCAGTTGGTCCAACAATAGCAACTTTGCTTCCTGCTGGAACGGTCATGTTTAAATCGTGAATCAAAGGTTTATCTTTTTCATAACCAAAACGGACGTGCTCAAAACGAATCGCCCCCCGTACTGCTTCACTTGTAAGTTCTTCTTTTCCAATTTCTACAAGTTCCTTTTCATCTAAAATCATGTACAAGCGCTCCGCACAGGCAAGGGCGCTTTGTAGTTCAGCCATGACAGACGAAATATCGTTGAATGGCTTGGTGTATTGGTTGACATAATTTAAAAATGTCACTAATTGTCCGACCGTAAAGCTAGAGCCGTTGATGATACGAGCTGCACCAAATCCTACAATCATCGCATAGATAAGAGCATTCACGAAGCGAGTCGCTGGATTGACAGTAGAGGAATAAAAGATAGCATCCTGAGAATATTCCGCATAGCTCTCATTGCCCTTTGTAAAATCCGTAATGAATTGCTCTTGAGCATTAAAACTTTGAATCAAACTTTCTTGAGACAAACTTTCTTCAATGAGCTGTGTCTGAAGCCCTCGTGCCGTCGTTTGTTTTTGAAACAGCTTGTAGCTTTTACGGGCTATAAAACGTGCAATCAGCATAGATAAGGGAGTTAAAAGCAAGACTAACATCATCATGAAAAAGTCAATCCTTGCCATTGTCACAATCGTTACAAGAATAGTCAACACGCCTACAAAAAACTGATTGAAGACCATGAGCAGACCATTATTTAACTGCTCCACGTCCGTCGTCAAGCGACTCACTAAATCACCATTCCCTTGACGATCAAGATAAGCCAAGGGAAGCCGATGAATTTTTTGAATAACTGCGTCTCGAAGTTTCTGACTATAGCTATAAATCAACTGATTATAGATTAAAGGATTGATCCATTGAATCGCTGTATTGGCAACAATCACCATACCCATTTTCGAGAGAATTGGAAGCAAATGCTGACTTGCATCGGGAAGTAGAACACTATCCACTGCATTCCCAATCAAAATCGGCAAATAAATGGTCAAAGCAACCTGAACAATCGTTCCAATTGTAGCTAGTAGGAAAAGCCAGCGCTGCTGCAATAAATCACTTGCAAGGCGTTTCAGACCACTTTTAGAATACCTCATTTTCATGCTTTTCCTCCTTGCTATGTTGTGAGAGATGAATTTCTCGATAAATAGCGCTCGTTTGAAGCAAATCTTCATGTGCGCCAAGAGCGACCTGTTGTCCTTTATTCAAGACAAGTATCTGATCAGCTGCACGCAAGCTATTGGTTCGCTGTGAAATTAAAATCAAACTCGTGTTCTTTAACTGCTCTTTGATAGCTTGCAATAGTTTAGCTTCTGTTAAATAATCAAGTGCCGAAGTAGAATCATCCAGCACCAGAAAAGGTGCTTTTTGTAAAATAGCGCGCGCAATCGTCAACCGTTGTCGTTGACCACCGGAAAAATTCCGACCAAAAGCTTCTACTACTGCATCTAGCTGACCTTCTTTTTCCTGTACAAAGTCACTAGCTTGCGCAATATCAAGAGCCCACCAAAGTTGTTCATCCGTCAACTTGTCTTCCAAACCCAGCAATAAATTTGAACGAATCGTTCCACAGAACAATTCTGCTTTTTGTGGCACCAAACTCATCCAAGTGCGCCACTCTTCAAGGTTTCTAGGACTTCGACCATTTTTGAAAATAACCAACTGACCAGCAGCAATCGTATACAAGTGCGCCAAGAGTTGCACCAAAGTTGATTTTCCTGAGCCTGTTCCGCCAATCACTCCCAAAGTCTGACCAGATAGTACGTCAAACGAAATATTTTCCAAGGCTGGACTAGCAGCTTGTGGATAGGTAAAAGTAACATTTTCGGCAGAAATAGATCGAGCACCAACAGAATGCCGTATTGGCAGTTCTGATAACACATCTTCCTCTTCCTGTTCAAAAACCTCTTGGATTCGTCCAGCGCTGATGTAACTTTGGTTCAAAGAAGTAATGAGCATCGCCAATTTCAATAGTTCTATCAAAATTTGCAAAAGGTAATTGACCAAAGCAACTAATTTCCCTTGCGTTAGTAAATCCTGTCCAATAGCTAGATTCCCATGCCAAATAACCATGACCAATGTGCTATTTACCACTAAAAAAGTCAACGGGCTAATCAAGCTCGACCAAACTCCTGTTTTTATCTGCCAGGTCTTATAAATTTCATTGGTATCTCTAAACTCATGAATTTCTTTATTTGTTTGCCCAAAGGCACGGATAACGCGCATACCTTGCAGTTGTTGGCGTGTCATATTGACAATTTTATCTGTAATCTGGCGAATTTTAGCGTACAGCGGATTTACCAAGCGTGACATGGTATAGATAATACCCGTTAGGATGACAACCATGAGTAAGAACCACAGTGTAATACTTGGACTAATCAAAAATGCCATGATAATCGAGCCAAAAACAATAATCGGCGCGCGCAAAAAAAGACGAAGAAATTGATTGATACCGGTCTGAATTTGATAAGTATCACTTGTTAAACGAGTGACCAGACTAGATGTCGTCAAGTTATCTCGACTAGCTTTTGGCAAACGCATGATTTTTTGATATAAATCTTTAGTTAATTGACGTGTAAACCCTACCGCTGCTTTGGAGGAATAATATTGAGCAATAATCGCCACGACAACACCAAACGATGCTAGGACAACCAATAAAAAGACCATGATATAAAGATGTGTACTATCTTTTTCAGGAATTATTTGGTCAACAATTGTCGCAATCAAAATTGGCACCAGTAATTCAAAACTGGCTTCTAATAATTTAAAAAGTGGCCCCAACAAGGATTCTTTGATATAACCCTTAAAATATTTCAATAAATCTTTCATGAAATCTCTTTTCTTATACAAAACTAGTTCTATTTTATCATAATCTAGCCTTCTCTGTGATTTGTTAGCGGATACAATTATTTTTATAGGAGAATTTTTGTTAAATGAATTCCAGATAAAAAGGAGAAGAACGATTTTGTTCTCTCCTACTAAATTTCTTTCAAATAAAATATTATTGATGACGATTTGCCCAAGCAACATCCAAATCTAACACTTCTTGTGTTGTGTATTGTTGACGATAAGGATTGTAGACTTTGTTAGTTGTTGCAACATTGGTTGCTTGCACATTTGGTACATCGTATTGTGTCAAATTATATTGTTGAATCAAATTATTCAACTTAACATTATAGCTTGTATCCGTTGCATAGACACCTGTTAAAGCAGCAGTCGCATTCATATAGCTGGTCGTATTACTCTTCCAAGCATAAGTGTAGCGGCTATGTTTTAAAATCGCCACATAGTCTTGTAAAGATTCAACATAACTTGGATAGGATCTAAATTCTGCATTGACATTATAAGTATTTCCTTGCCCGTCATCTTCTAGTGTAGCCATTGTTGCTGATTGCCCAGTATACTGTCCTTTGATGCCAAATAAATTATGATGAGGAGCGGCTGATAAAGCAGAACGTCCAGAATTGCTTTCCAGAATGGCCTGTGCAATCATAACGGAAGCATATAAATCGTTTGCTTGACCCAATTGACGAGCAGTTTCACCAATTTGTGAAATAAACACTTCTGTTTGGGTCAAGGGACGTTGGTAAGCCTCATCATTGGCACTAGCTGGGTGAACTTGCTTGGACAAAACTGCACTAACCAATAAAGCGGCGACCGCCAAAGCTAGAACTGTTAAAATTCTTTTTTTCAATTTTTTCTTTCTCATAGCTTATTCTCCAGTATAATATATTTTGATTATAACATAAAATTCCCAGCCCTTAGTTACAATTTGGTGACAGATTCATTATAAAAAACCGAGAAAATGATTCTCAGTCTTTCTTCAACTCTAAATTTTTTCCAAAATCGCATCCCAAGCTGCATCTAAACCATTTTTATTGACAGATGAAAAAACAATAAAATCATCATTTTTATCAAAATCTAACTTTTTCTTAATGACTGATTCGTGCTTGTTCCATTTGCCGCGTGGAATTTTATCAGCTTTCGTGGCTACGACAATGACTGGTATTTCATAATATTTGAGAAATTCGTACATTTGTACATCGTCTGCACTTGGCTCATGCCGAAAATCCACTAGACTGACAACTGCTCTGAGATTTTCCCTGCTCGTAAGATATTCCTCAATCATCTTGCCCCACTTCGCTCGTTCTGTCTTAGAAACTTTAGCATAGCCATATCCTGGGACATCCACAAAACGAAGTTTGTCATCAATATTGAAGAAATTCAGCAATTGCGTTTTTCCTGGCTTGCCAGAAGTTCGAGCTAGATTTTTTCGATTTAACAATGTATTGATAAAGGAAGATTTACCAACATTTGATCGTCCAGCAAGGGCAATTTCAGGAATCTCATCTTGCGGATAATGAGATTTATTTGCTGCACTTAGCAAAATTTCTGCATTGTGTGTGTTAATTTCCATTGCACACCTCTTTATGCTGTTTCTAAAATCGGCTTATCCGTTCCGTCAACTGCTTCCTTGGTAATCCGCACTAACTTCACATTTTCTTGACTTGGAACTTCAAACATGACATCCATCATAGTTTCCTCGATAATCGACCGCAATCCACGCGCACCTGTCTTACGTTCAATGGCTTTGTTGGCAATCTCTTGGAGAGCATCATCATCAAACTCCAATTTGACATCATCATAAGAAAGAAGAGTCTGATATTGCTTCACTAAAGCATTCTTTGGTTCGCGAAGGATTCGCACCAAATCATCAACTGTTAAAGGCTCAAGCGCTGCAAACACAGGTAAACGACCAATCAATTCAGGAATCAAGCCAAATTTTTGAATATCTTCAGAGATGATTTCTTGCATATAAGAACCAGTTTCATCAATGGCCTTGTTGTTTTGACCAAAACCGATAATTTTTTCGCCTAGACGTTGTTTGACAATTTCTTCAATACCGTCAAATGCACCACCAACGATAAAGAGAATATTTTTCGTATCTACTTGAATCATCTCTTGTTGAGGGTGCTTGCGGCCGCCTTGCGGAGGTACGCTGGCTACAGTTCCTTCAATGATTTTTAGAAGCGCTTGCTGAACACCTTCACCAGACACATCACGAGTAATAGAGACATTTTCGCTTTTCTTCGCAATTTTATCAATCTCATCTACATAGATGATACCACGTTCAGCACGCTCAATATTGAAATCTGCTGCTTGTAAGAGTTTCAAGAGAATATTCTCAACATCTTCCCCTACATACCCAGCTTCTGTCAAAGCTGTCGCGTCTGCAATCGCAAAAGGAACATTCAGACTTTTCGCTAAGGTTTGAGCGAGAAAGGTCTTGCCAGAACCAGTTGGTCCAATCATGAGGATATTGGATTTCTGCAATTCGACATCTTCCTCATCTTCACGATTATCATGAAAATTGATGCGTTTATAGTGATTGTAAACAGCAACGGCCAATGCTCGCTTAGCACGGTCTTGTCCAATCACATAATGATTCAAAATATTGAGTAATTCTTGCGGTTTTGGTACTTCTGACAAGTCCGCTAGTACTTCTTCTGCTAGTTCCTCTCTGATGATTTCTTGCGCTAATTCCACGCATTCATTACAAATAAAGGCATTATTTCCTGCGATAATTTTTTGGACTTCTTCTTGGCTTTTACCACAAAAAGAGCAATAAACCATCATTTCATTCGTACGATTTGTAGGCATTTTTCACTCCAATTCTATTCGCTGTTTATTCTATTTTCTCATTTAAATAAGGTCATATAAAAAGCATGAATACTATTCACCAAATTTGTAAAAGCATTCAGCCAAAAGAGCACTGATAATCCATACCGTTTTTTACGAAAAGCTTGCGTTGCCGCCATAACACAAACGACACATAAAAGAGCCGTAAAAAATCCGAAAATACTACGTTCCATTACGACTCCTTTCTCTGAAAGGTTGTGACAGTAAAGTCATACTCATTCTTTTCATCTTTGGCATGAAACTGATGAGACAGCTCCTGAAATTTCGTCATATCAAAATCCTTTGGGAAATAAGTATCACCTTGTAAACGAGCATGAATACGTGTAATAACTAATTCATCTATTAAGGGTTCGAATGCAGAAAAAATCTGACCGCCACCGATAATATAAAGAGTTCTTTCTTGATTCTTATACCATTTCATGACAGAATCAACATCATAAAACACCAGAATTTGCTCATTCTCTGCTTGATATGATTTGTCTCTCGTCAAAATAATTGTCGTGCGATTGGGCAATACTCGGCGCTTCATCCCATCAAATGTCACTCGCCCCATTAAAATAGCCTGTCCAGTTGTCATTTCTTTAAAATGCTTGAGGTCAGCTGGTAAATGCCAAGGCAACGTGTTGTTTCGCCCAATCAAGCCATTCTCATCTTGCGCCCAAATAGCTACAATTTTCTTTGTCATTTCCTCACCCTTTGAATTGATATTTCTATTTTATCAAATTTCACAAAAAAAGGCTGATTTTAACTATCAAATCAAAGCGCCAATTTATATTGCACAAGAAATCCGTTCTTTTATGATGTTTTGTGAAAATAGTTAGATACAGCCCTTTATTTTTTAGATTTTGAAAATCTGAAAATCACTTCATTCTCAAATGGCTAAATCAAATTTCAACTGTGGCTTAACAGGGATATAATCAACTAATTCAAAATCTTCTGCTTTAATGTCAAAAAAGTTGGTTCCGTCTGGAACATTCAATACTAATCGTGGCAGGCAATCCGTCGGTTCACGTCGAAGTAATTCTTCAGCTTGTTCAAATTGATTATCATAAATATGCAAGTTGTTGACAAAATAAAAGAATTTACCAACTTTCCAGCCAAAATGCTTGGCAATCATCATTTGCAATGCTACATACTGCATGGCATTGATGTGATGAGCTACCAGCATATCATTTGAGCGTTGTGTCAGAGTTGCATCCAGATAAATGTCACCGTCTACACGGCGTACATCAAACATGGTCTGAAAAGCACACGGTAGTAGACCTTCTGTTTCTTCAAATGCTTCATAATCCCAAAGTGAGATAATATTTCGTCGATTCCAAGGATTGACTTCTAGCTGTTTCAAGATTTTATTGATAATATCATGTTTCTTAACAACAGCGCCATAGCGCAAGCCAATCGTGCGAGTATCTCCCACTTCCCAATCATTCCAATAATGAACATTGTACTTTTCTTCTAAAATATCTAAGCTATTAGATTGGTCTTGGTAAATCCAGAGCACCTCTTTGATAGCTGACTTGATAGCAATCGGTCGAAGCGTTGTAATAGGAAATTCTCCCTTGCTCAAGTCGTATTCAGCAAAAGAACCGGTGATATACTTAGAATTTGCAACTTTCCCGTTTTTATAACGAGGGCGAGCATTTTCAGAAAAAACACCTTCAGTCAAGATTTTTCGAATATTTTCTTTAAAAATAGTATCTGCTTTTGTCATGATTTCCCTTTTCTAATATTGCTTTTTCTAGTATAACACAAAACAAAAATCTCCTACAAGTCAAAACTTTGCAGGAGAACATTCTTCAATATCGAATTTTCTGAGCTCCATAAATCGAATACTGACGATGGAGAGAAAACGCCACCGCACACACTATGAAAAAATAGGGGAAATTAGTAAAGCCAAACACCTCACAACCAATCAGAATCGGTCCCAAGAAAGTAGAGGTCGCACTTCCGAAAACTGCAGCATAGCCTAGCGCCGCAACCAAACCAACTGGAAGTCCAAATAAACCCGCTAGCAACACACCTAAGCTTGCACCAATTGCAAAAAGCGGTGTTACTTCTCCACCTTGAAAACCTGCTGATAAAGTCAAAACTGTTAGAAGTAATTTGAAGTACCAATCATATAAATAAATAGATTGTCCAGCAAAACTAGCCGTAATTAAATTTGTTCCAAGCCCTGAGTATCGACCTTTATCCAACAATAAAAAGACAATACTTAAGACAATTCCCATCACCACGATCCGTTTGTAGGGATTTGGAAAAATAATTGCTGCTTTCTTTTTGCTCCATGAGAGAGCATAAGCAAATAAATTGCCGCAAAGTCCAAATAGAACTCCAAGAAACACTAATTTGATAAGAAGCGTCGGTGACAATACCAGATGCACAGAAATTGGCTGTACAAACTTTTCAAGCCCTAACGCATGCGATGTCCAAGAAGCAACGAAAGAAGCAATCATCGCAGGATACAGAGCTGTCAGTTGCATGGTTCCTACAACCAAGACTTCCATTGCAAACAAAATTGCCGCTAGTGGTGTTTGAAACAGACCAGCAAAACCAGCAGCCATTCCTGTGACTAAAAAGATTTTTGAAGTGTTGGGGATAGAAAATTTCTTGCCAAACCAATGAGAAACTGTTGCTCCTAATTGTACTGCTACTCCTTCTCGACCAGCTGATCCACCAAAAAGGTGCGTCATCCAAGTTGTAAATATAACCAAAGGAATCAAGCGCTTTGGGATATGATTCTCTACACCATGTCCTACATCAAAAATCAAGGTCATCCCTTTGCTACTGCTTCCACCATACTTTTGATAAAGAAATATAATCCCTAATCCCGCAATAGCTAAAAAAGGAATCAAATAGAGTGGATACATAGAGCGGATATCGCTTAAAAAGATAAGGGTTCGCCCAAATATCGCATCAATAATCCCAACTACTAGACCTATAAAAATGGATAACACTGTAATAGCCACTGCTCGCTTTCCACTATCAAGCCATTCTATATCACGCGAATGTTTCATTTAAACCTCCTTTATTATTTGACGTGTTGGTCTTGATAAGCACGCGAATGTTTCAAAATATCAGAAAAAGTCTGAACAATGCTTTCTTCGTACTGTTTTTCATGTACACTATTTGCAACTTTCTCTAGAATTACTTGTTCACGCCGGGTATCTAATACAGCTTTTCCAGTCTGACGTTTATAGAGAGCAACTTGACTCACCAAAGCCATTCTTTTTTCTAATAAAGCAATCAAATCTGCATCTATTTGATCAATTTCTTTTCTAATTTCTACTAAATCCATGATGTCCTCCTAATCGCTTTCTATCTTAACAAAATTTTTCACAATATGCTAGTAATCGTCAGATTTTGAATCTCAGTCCTAATTTTCTCAATTTTAGCAGAAAAATAACACTCAAATTGAGACAAGTTCAAATAAAGTCTATTCTTTCAGCTCTAAAACGAAAAGTTAATGTGAGAGTCGTTTTTATACAGATAAAGATCTATTGGGATTACAAGTGCTATAACTTCATAGGAAAGTGTGGGGGCAAATTTGACACAAGATTGTTTCTTATGATGAATAATTGACTAAAATATAATAAAAAGTTGATGTAAAGCCAAAAAACAGAAGTACATATTAGTAGAACTTCTGATTTTTAATTTGAGAACCTTTCTATATATAATATTCTCAGTTTGCATTTTTATGAGAGTGATGATGATAGAATTATGAGAATATATCTCAGGTTTTACCTATTTAAAATTTTTTTAATTATTTGAATAGTTATATGTTTAAACGGGGAAGGATAATATCTAAAAGTTCCCATTTTTCTCAGGACATAACCATTGAAATTTTGTTTAAAACGAAGTACACTATCAGAACCATCAAAATGACCAGTAATACCCAAAAGGTTGTAACAGAGAATACCTCGCTTGATTGATTCTCGCATTACATAATCTTGCAAAAGAGCGGGTGCGTAGAATTTGTTAAATTCAGGATAGGATCCAGAAAAGAGATAGACCGTTTCTTGGGGAGTGTATACAAAAAGACTGCCAGCTAATATTGTACTTTTGTCTCCATACTTTTTTAATAGTTGGTATACTTCGTTTTTTCGTATTTCAAACGTTTCAAATTGACTAGATAGTTCTCGAAATTGATTCAGTTTTTTTCAGAGGAATGGTCGTTTTCTTCAAGATAATCTTGTAGTAATTTAATCTTTTTAGATAATTCATCCTGATTATTTTGTAAATGCTCCAGATAATTTTTGAAATTTATGCTCGCTATAATAAATTCTGCATTGCTTCCAAAGCTATCATAAAATTTTTCATAATAATCTAAAGTCTTATCATTATAGTTGCGACGTTCAGAAGTTGATGAAGTAATCTGCTTAAATTTATAAAGCTCATTACGTTTAAGTTTATGCAGTTCTATACCAAATGTTTTAGCCTTTTTGACTAATGATTTTCCTTGTTTAGTAAAAGACTTTAGTAATGTTTCTTCTGTTAAGTCATCTAGGTCTTTTACAAAATGCCAATCACCTTCACCTCCAGGATAGTCCTTTTGCAAGCCATCAAATTGGTAATTCAGGTTGGTGAGCATAGATACAAGTTCCTTCTTTTCTGTACTAATAGGCTCATCTTTACTATTGAAGACTTGATAAATATCATAAGGTTTTACAACAAGCTCCATAGCGTTTAATTTTTTTGCATAGATTTTTAATTCTTCATAAAATTTAGGCAAGAACTCATAATTAGTGACAACAGGTCCAGAGTTGATTTCTAGGTATAGACCACCTGCCATTTTTGTACTAAATAATAATGCTGATACTTGTAATTGATTGTTATCAAAGAAGCCAATGAACTCAACATTATATCCTCTTTTTTTCAATAGAATAGACATTTCTAAAGATTGGATAAAGGATTTTCTTCTCGCCTTTTGATAATGTTGTTTAAATATTTCTTTAGCAATTATTTCTAAAGGCATTGTTCTGTACTCCTTAATCATTTGTAGGTTAATAAATAGAGCTGGTGAAGCTACAGAATAAAATTATTTCTTATTTGAAAACGTTTTTATTTTGAACCATTTTATCACCCAGAATTTAACCTTGTCAAAATATTTGCTCTTGAATTTTAATATTGTGAGACTGTTGACTTACAAAATTTTGTATTTACAAAAGAATAGACAAACGAAGCCATAGGAAATTCAGGTTTCTTACGGCTTTTATTTATGACTTAGTTGATAAAAGAAAATAAAATAACAATCCAAAGGAGCATTTCCTCTAGAAAACAAAAGACAAACCTACCAAAATGGTGGTTTGTCTACAGTCTGAGATATTAGTTTTATGACCAGCGTTTAGGCGATATGCTATCGTTTGGACCATGTCTGTGGCATAAAGAGCAGGATCATTGGGTAAATCTCTAAACGCCCTGCAATCATGGCAAGAGAGAGTAAGAGTTTGGAAATAGGACCAAAGATGGCAAAGCTATCAGTTGTTCCTAACATTGGCCCAATGTTGTTGAAACAGCTAAGAACGGCACTGACGACTGTCATCAAGTTATTATTATCTAAACTAACGATGAAAATGAGAAAGATGATAATCATCGTATACAAAACGAGATATTTTAAAATTTTATGCTGAGTGTCTTTGTCAATGACACTATGATTGACGTGCAGAGTCAATACACGCTTTGGTGAGAGGGTGGACAATACTTGATTTTTAGCAATGCGGACTAAGATTAAGCAACGAACCACTTTTAAACCGCCGGCGGTTGAACCAGCGGACCCTCCTATGCACATGAGAATGAGGAGAATGAATTGAGAAAATAGTGGCCAAGCTGAGATGTCCCCTAAACCAAATCCAGTTGTGGTAATAATATTAGAGACTTGAAAAAATGAAATCTCCAAAGTTTGAGAGAGGTTTTGGTAGATATGAAAGACATTAAGGCAGATAAAAATGGTTGCGGATGCTACAATAATGAGATAGGTTCGTAATTCTTCGTCACCAAAAAGGGCTTTGAATTTTCGTAGTAGTAGGAAATAATACAGATTAAAATTCACACCAAAGATGAGCACACCAAAGCTCACTAAATAAGTAATCAATGAGCTGTGATAATGCGCAATACCATCATTGTAAACACTAAAGCCTCCTGTTCCCGCTGTTCCCATGGCAATGATAAAACTATCAAATAAAGGCATTCCTGCCAGATAATAAATCACTACAAAAATAGCGAAAAGTGCTAAGTACAGCAAATAGAGAATTTGTGCAGTGTCCTTTAATTTAGAGACAACTTTCCCAAAAACAGGACCAGGAACTTCTGCTCGCATCACTTCCAAATGGCTATTTTTATTATTTTCCATAATAGCAAGAGCAAAGACAAGTACTCCCATACCTCCGATTAAGTGGGTAAAACTGCGCCAAAAGAGGAGGGAATGCGCCAAAACAGAAACGTCTGGTAAGATTGAAGCTCCAGTTGTTGTAAAGCCTGAACTGATCTCAAAGAAAGCGTCGATAAGATGGGGAATTTGTCCCGAAAAAACAAAAGGAAGAGCCCCGAAGAAGGACCAAAGTATCCAGCATAAGGCGACAATCAGAACCCCTTCCTTGGCATAAATGTGATGATTTTTAGGTTTAAAAGAGATACCTAAAAATCCGACTGCTAAGAGAATACCAATTGTGGTGCAAATTGAGAGCAGGTTTTGATTGGGTTCATGATAGATAAACGCTACAATGAGTGGAATTAGCAGTAACCCTGCTTCAATGATTAACAATTTTGAGAGGAGGAAACGAATCATACTTCTATTCATGGCTTACCTCTCTAACAAATCATATATTTGTGTGATATTTTGGATCAGAGTTGTGACGATGATTTGGTCACCGATTTGAATGTGGTCTTCCCCCATTGGGAAAACAGGTTTTCCATTTCGGATAATGGCAGCAATCAAGACACCTTTTTTCAGTTTGAGGCTGGAAAGTGGTCTTCCAGTCATTTTATTTTCTTCCTTTATTTGAAATTGCAGAGTTTCAAATTGTCCATTGGCAAGGTGGTGCATGGCCTGTAAATCAGAATATTGAGCATTCATACGTCCGCGGACAAAGTGCATAATTGTGTCAACAGCAATTCTCTTTGGTGTTACAATGCTTGAAAATTCCTGACTGTCAATGATTTCAAGCAAGCTAGTTCGATTGACTTTCGTGATATTTTTTTGCACGCCCATGCTTTCAAGGAGCATAGATGAAATGATATTTTCCTCATCGACACCAGTCAAAGTGGCAACAGCGTCATAGTGCTGCGCACTTTCTTCCAGAAGAATATCTTTTGCAGTACCGTCACCTTGAACGATATGTAAATGTGGAAATTCTTGACTAAACCATTCAGCATGCTTTGGATTGATTTCAATCACTTTTAGTTTGATTTTGCTATTTTTTAAAATATTAAGTAGATAGTAGGCGATTTTTCCTGCACCAATGAGCATCAAACTTTTAATAACTTTGGGTCGCACGAAATTATGGAAAAGAATAACATCAACCCGATTTCCGGTGACATAGATAATATCATTCTGCAAAATGGTAATTTCACCGTCTGGAATGAGCAATTGTCCATTGCGGTTAATGGCACAAATCAAGACATTGCCAAATTTTTTGCGAAATTGAGACATGGTCATCTGACAGAGGTCACTATTTTGCTTAACTTTAAATTCCATTAAGCTGACGCGTCCATTGGCAAATCGCTCAACAGAAAGCGCATTTGGAAATTCAATGATATTTGCAATATAGCGTACTGCTAGCAATTCAGGGTTGACTATGAGAGAGAAACTAAGAATATTTTTTTCTTTAAAATAAGAATTAGAATACTCTGGATTGCGCACTCGGACAATCGTTTCTTTTGCTCCCATTCTTTTTGCCAACACAGCTGATACCATATTGACTTCGTCGTGCTCTGTCATGGCAATGAAAATATCGCAATGCTCTACATCAGCTTGCTCTAAAATTTTAAAATTGGCACCGTTACCAACAATGCCCATAATATCATAACGCTTGGTGATGCGATTCAGTACGGCTTCGTTTTGCTCAATGAGAATCACATCGTGTTTTTCAGCCACAAGTGAACGACAAAGTGCAGAGCCTACTTTACCGCCACCAACGACAATAATTTTCATCTTATACCTCCCAAGTATCCTATCCTATCATACCTTTTTTTGCAAAAATTTCATTATTTTGAAGAAAGAAAAAGAGATATTTTATTCAGAAGAGTCCAGTAATTGAAAATAAAAAGATAAAACTTGAAAATTCATCATAAAAATCTAGAAAATATGAAAAAATAAAGCTTTTTTTGTTGACATGTGCTAAGAAAGTGATATACTAAGAAAGTACCCTCATTGATTTACCTCAAACCTGTTGTGATGTAAGTTAATGAGCCTTAAACCACGCTGTCTGCTGAGCTTGACTCCGGGCAGTGTGGCTATTTTTTTGCTTGATAGCAATCACAGCTCACTAAGATAGATGAGAAGGCTATAACATATGACAACATTTCAAAATCACATTGTTCTTTTTGAACCACAAATTCCTCAAAATACAGGAAATATCGCACGGACTTGTGCGGCAACCAATTCACCTCTTCATATCATTTTACCAATGGGATTCCCGATTGATGACCGTAAGATGAAACGAGCTGGCTTGGATTATTGGGATAAGCTGGACATTACTTATTATGACAATTTAGAAGAGTTCATGAGTAAAATGGATGGACATCTCTATTTGATTTCTAAGTTTGCGGAGAAGGTTTATGCGGAAGAAAATTTTGCAACTGCTGGAAATCACTATTTCATGTTTGGGCGTGAGGATAAGGGCTTGCCAGAAGATTTTATGCGTGATCATTCTGAAAAAGCCCTGCGGATTCCTATGAATGATGAACATGTCAGAAGTCTGAATTTGTCAAATACAGTCTGTATGCTGGTGTATGAAGCCCTGCGGCAACAGAATTTTGCAGGTTTGGAGCTAGTACATCACTATGCACATGACAAATTAAAATAGGATTTCTTAAAAGAATGGACGACATCGGATAAAATGCTTGCTCTAGCAGGCTTTTTTTGTTATGATTAAAGGGTCTTCAGGGCAGGGTGAAATTCCCGACCGGCGGTAATTTGTAGCCGTTGACAATCTTTTGTTTTTATATAGCGTTGTAGTTTCTTTGTGTACCCTTGAAACGCCACTTCATTTAAAAACAAAATCTTTGCCAACTGGATAGCTGCTTTAAGTCCGCGAGCGTAAGCTGATGTGGTGCAAATCCACAACCGACAGTACAGTCTGGATGGGAGAAGACGAAAGGCAATGAAGAAGGTCTAAAAGTACAGCTTTTAAATTTTATTTAAGGAGATTTTCTTATACTATTTCAAAGGTTCCGTTGATTTAGAGAAATCGTTCTTCAGCAAGCCTTCCAGCTTCTCTAATTTTTATAAATTGGAGGAACCTGTTATGACACATACACGCAAAATGGCTGTTGTTGCCATTCTTTCAGCAATTTCATTTTTGCTGATGTTCTTTGATTTCCCGATTTTACCGGGGGCTAGCTTTTTAAAGCTAGATTTCAGTATTTTACCAATCTTACTGGGATTAGTGGTGCTGGATTTAGGTGGTGCTTTGAGTATTTTATTGGTTCGTTCGGCGCTCAAACTGCTGCTGAACAATCAAGGTGTCAATACTTATATTGGCTTGCCGATGAATATCATTGCGGTTGCTGTTTTCGTAATTGCTTTTGCTTTGATTTGGAAAAAAGAGCAGACAACCGTTCGTTTTCTAATCGCTTCTGTGGTGGGGACGCTCGGATTGACCTTGGCAATGCTGATTCTCAACTATGCCTATGCTATTCCACTCTATGCAACATTTGCTAATTTTGATATTTCAAAGATTCTGGGCGTGGCAAACTATCTATTTGCAATGGTCATTCCATTTAATCTATTAGAAGGTGTGGTTTTTGCAGTTGCCTTCTGGCTGATTTATCTGCTTTTGAAACCAATTTTAATCAAGTATGAAAAATAAACAAACGTTTTTAACCAAGGGCTCTTTTGCCCTTTTACTTTTTGTGATTTTAGGATATGTTGTCAAGTTTCATCCTAATTATTTAAAAGGCTTTGATTGGCCAATTCAGACAATTTTGCGTGGGGATTTACCAGATTCTTTGACATTTTTCTTTTCTAATGTGACAAGTCTAATCAATACCCCCGTTATTGTGACCTGGGTCGCAGTTTTGGTTGGTTTTTTCCTTTATAAAAAATGGTGGAGTGAGGCGATTCTTTTGGCTGGAAATCTTGCTTTGACGGGAATTTTAGTGGCTCTTTTGAAAAATGTCTATCAACGTCCTCGTCCTACGATCCAACATTTAGTAGAAGAAGGTGGATTTTCTTTTCCGAGTGGACATGCCTTGGCTTCGACGTTAGTTGTTGGGGCGTTAGTGATTATTGTGAGCCAGCGCGTGAAAAATCGTCATCTCAGACATTTGCTGCAAGTGTTACTCATGGTATTCATTCTTACAATCATGACATCTCGCATTTATCTAGGAGTTCATTATCCAACAGATGTTTTAGGAAGTCTTTTCTTAGGTTTAGGGATGTTGCATATTGAATTTCCTTATTATGATAAGTTGCGCTTTCAATGGCGTTTTGCAGGAAAGCAAAAATAGATTGTTAGCAGACAGTTTAGAGGAGGCAGGGTGGCAAAAGTTTTAGATAAACGTCTGATTACTCAAATTTTGTCAATAGTTGAGCAGATTCCTGTGAGAAAAGTGACTACCTATGGACAAATTGCGCATTTGATAGGGCGAGAAAGAAATGCTCGTTTGGTAGGTCGCGTCCTGTCTCAGGCTGGACTTTATGGGAAGTATCCTTGCCATCGTGTGGTTAATTCCGCAGGGCGCTTAGCGCCAGCGTGGGAGGAGCAGAGACATCTCCTTTGGGCCGAAGGAGTGACTTTTAAAACGAATGGCTGTGTGGATTTGAAAAAACACCAATGGAAACCAACGGATATTAGTAAAGTGTAAATAGAACTCCGAACGCGAGTTCTATTTTATTTTGTGGTACAATGGAAGTTATGAAACCATATAATTCGTTAAATGCTTATTATCGAAAACTATTTGGAGAGAAGACCTTTAAAGTTCCGATTGATGCGGGCTTTGATTGCCCTAATCGAGACGGAACGGTAGCTCATGGTGGCTGTACTTTTTGTACGGTATCTGGGTCAGGTGATGCCATTGTAGCACCAGAAGCACCGATTCGTGAACAATTTTACAAGGAAATTGACTTTATGCATCGCAAGTGGCCTGAAGTCAAGAAATATCTAGTTTATTTTCAAAATTTCACTAATACCCATGATAAGGTGGAAGTCATTCGCGAACGCTATGAACAGGCCATCAATGAGCCAGGGGTTGTCGGTATCAATATCGGAACTAGGCCAGACTGTCTACCTGATGAAACGATTGACTATTTAGCAGAATTGTCTGAACGCATGCATGTGACGGTGGAACTAGGCTTGCAAACGACTTATGAAGCCACTTCGCAATTGATTAACCGCGCACATTCCTATGGATTATATGTTGAAACGGTTCAACGCTTGCGAAAATTTCCAAAAATCGAGATAGTTTCCCACTTAATCAATGGCTTGCCTGGTGAAACTCATGAAATGATGATAGAAAATGTTCGCCGCTGTGTGACAGACAATGACATTCAAGGGATTAAATTACATCTTTTGCATTTAATGACCAACACACGCATGCAACGAGATTATCATGAAGGACGCTTGCAGCTGCTTAGCCAAGATGAGTATGTTTCAATTGTTTGTGACCAATTAGAAATAATCCCTAAGCATATCGTCATTCATCGGATTACAGGCGATGCGCCACGAGATATGTTAATTGGCCCTATGTGGAGTCTCAATAAATGGGAAGTGCTAAATGCGATTGAGCAAGAAATGAACCGTCGTGGAAGTGTTCAAGGATGTAAGGCAAAGGAGCAGCAATTTATATGTTAAGACCATTGCAAATGGCACATGCCTTTTTATCAGAAGTCATAACCAAAGAAGATATAGTCGTAGATGCTACTATGGGAAATGGATATGATACTCTTTTCTTGGCACAATTAGCTAAAAAAGTCTATGCTTTTGATATTCAAGAGCAAGCTATTGAGCAAACCACCAAGCGCTTGGCAGAAGCTAAATTGGACAATGTTGAACTGCTTTTGACAGGTCACGAAAATGTGGCTCAATATGTTGAAAGTATTAAAGCAGCTATTTTTAATCTAGGCTATCTTCCGTCGGCAGATAAGTCGGTGATTACGCAGCCACATACAACTATTCAGGCCTTAGAAAAATTATGTCATCGTTTAGTAATTGGCGGTCGGATTGCAGTCATGATTTATTATGGGCATGCAGGCGGTGATGTGGAGCGAGATGCAGTTTTAGACTTTGTCAGTCAATTGCCACAGCAGGAATTTACTGTTGCCCTTTATAAAACAATCAACCAAATCAACCAGCCCCCCTTTTTAGTGATGATTGAGAAATTAAAAATGACCTAAGTGGGGAGAAAAATGGATAAGCAATATCTACATGAAAAATTGAACTGCTTGCGCAGTCAATATTTAGATTCAACCAATGGAGAAATTTTAGCAAAGCAAGTAAATGATGCGCAGATGAGCAAAAAAATGCTTCGGATTAAGAAAAAATTAGTCAATCTTGAAATGGAGCGCTGCCAAAAAATGATTGAGCATCGCGATTTATCGAAAATAGAGCAAAAAATCTCCGAGCAGAAGATGCTTTTTGAAAAATGTTGTAAACAAAAATAAAGGAGGAAAAGGTGGACTTACTCCTTTATATTATTATCTTTTTATCTGTTCTGATTGTTTCAAATGCCACCAACAAGCTATTTCCAAGCTTGCCAACGCCACTCATACAAATTCTATTAGGGATTGGCTTGGGATTTTTCATTCCAGTTGGAACGTTTCATTTAGAGACGGAGCTGTTTCTAGCTTTAATCATTGGACCGCTACTGTTTCGAGAAGCAGAAGAAAGCGATATTACCAGTATTCTTAAGCATTGGAAGATTGTTATTTATCTGATTTTTCCAGTTATTTTTCTATCAACTTTTAGTCTTGGCTTTTTGTCACATTGGCTATGGGTGTCCCTTCCTCTTGCAGCTTGTATCGCAGTTGGAGCCGCCTTGGGTCCGACTGATTTAGTGGCTTTTGCGTCCTTATCTGAGCGCTTTACCTTTCCAAAACGTGTAGAAAATATTTTGAAAGGGGAGGGCTTACTAAATGATGCGAGTGGTTTAGTTGCCTTTCAATTTGCCCTGACGGCTTGGACGACAGGGAAATTTTCGGCTCAAGAAGCCAGCATCTCACTTATCCTTTCGATCATTGGTGGTTTTATTGCGGGTGGTCTAACTGCTTTTTTAAATCGTCAGTTGCAAAAGCTACTGTATACGGTGCGAGCCTCAGACACAGCAGGAGAACTGTTGTTAGAATTAAGTTTACCGTTGCTGACATTCTTTTTGGCCGAAGAACTCCATGTATCAGGAATTATTGCAGTGGTCGTGGCAGGGATTTTTAAGGCTAGTCGTTTTAAAAGAATTACTTTGTTAGAAGCTCAAGTTGATACCGTGACAGATACGATTTGGCAAACTGTCACATTTATGCTGAATGGATCGGTCTTTGTCATTTTAGGAATTGAGTTAGAAACGATAGCTGAACCCATTTTGAAAAGTCCGGTTTATGATAATCTCTGGCTCCTTCTGACAATTCTTTTACTGACGATTGTGCTATTTGCCATTCGTTTTGTCATGATTTATGGCTTTTATTTCTGGAGAAGTCTGCGTTTGAAAAAGAGAATGTCGAAATATTGGAGAGATATTGCTCTGTTAACTTTTTCAGGCGTGAAAGGAACGGTGTCTATTGCGACCATTCTCTTGATTCCAACAGCGTTAGAACAAAAGTATCCTCTCTTGCTTTTCTTGGTAGCTGGGGTTACGTTGCTTAGTTTTTTGACAGGGCTTGTAATATTACCTCGTTTATCAGAAATTAAGGAAGAATTATCAGACTACCTCATGCATATTGCTATTTTAAATGATGTTGTCCAAGAATTAGAAGAAGATTTGAAACATACCAAAGTCAAGGCTCCGCTTTACGCAGCTATTGATAATTATCATGGACGAATCGAGCATCTTATCCTGGAACAGGAAGGAAAATCTGTTCAAAAAGATTTGACAGATTTGCAATTACTGATGCTGAGTATTGAAAGTGACGGCTTGGAACAAGCCTACGAAGAAAGAAAAATGAGCAACCGTGCCTACTCTATTTACCAACGTTATTTATGGAATATGGAGCAAAGAATCAACCGCAACCTTGCTTCGCGCTTCACTTATTTTTTGATTAGCTTTTTCAGAATGACTCGCTTATTGCTGCATGAGATTGTTACATTTGGCTCTACTTTCCGTAATTGGCTCAATCAAGATAGAGCAAAGCCTAGTAAGGCTGAAAGAGAAGAGATTGCCGAACTGTATCTAGCCAATACAGAAGTAATTATCGGGAGTTTAGAAAATCTGAAGGGTGTTTATAATACTGCGCTTATCAATTTCTTGCAAGATTCGCGTATTCGTGAGACAGCAATTATTGAAAGCAGTGCTTTTATTGAACGGGTTATCACGCGTATCAAACCGAATAATATCAAGGAAATGCTACGAGGCTATTATTTGGAGCGGAAGATTATTTTTGAATACGAACACGAAAAGCTGATTTCAGCTAGTTATGCAAAATTTCTCCGTCAAAATGTCAATAATTTAGAAAATTATTCTCTCAAAGAAACCGCCAATACATTACCATACGACATGATGAACTATGTCAGACAGAAATAAAACGGGAGTGGATTGAGCACTTAGTTGCGAATTCACTCTTTTTTAAACAAAAAAATAAGCCTTGACAGGCTTATTTAGTTGGGATGGATATTTCAATGAGGTTTGTTGAATAGAGTGTCTTAATTCGAGAGGCATCAATCGATTTTGTATCAATTTTTCGTTTCAGAAAAAATTCTCGAATTTTTTCAACTTCTTGTTCGCGGATAGCGCGGTGTTTATTTGAAATCAGAATTTCATAATGAAAAGGTGCTTGCGTAAAGACGACGTCTGTATTTCCAGCGGAAAAAGTCTCAACTAGTGTAGCATCTGTACTTTCTAATTGACTTTGTACAAGGCGTGCATGGCTGTTTGTCGTGTTAATAAGCTTCATCTGACTTCCTCCTATATTCTATTCCTATTATAGCACTTTTTCATAAAAAATGTGAACAATTTCTCATACTTTATGATTCTTTTTCCACATTTCAATTCCCCATTTATGACTGCCACGTTTTAATTTGGAAATAGCTTCTTCGATTGGAAACCAGACGAGCTGATTAAAATCTTCTAAAGGTGCTTGCGATTGCTCATACTGGCTTACTTCATAAATGTAAGCAGGGTTATAAAAATAGGTATCGCGGTGGCGAGAATAAAAATATTCATCTGCTTGTCCGTAATATTGACCGATTTGAGCAGTAAAACCAAGCTCTTCAATCAGTTCACGTTTTAAGGCAGTTAAGCGATCCTCATCTTGCTCAATCTCGCCTCCGGGCAAGAACCAAGCGCCGTTGGGGGCTTGCACTAAAATTATCTTTTCTTGCTTTTCATCTGGAATAACTGCATAAACGCCATAGCGATTCACATATTGAACGTCTTCTTGCTTTTCTCCAAAAGTTGCGACTGTCATATCGTTTCCACTCTTTCTTATATGCTACTAATATCATAATGCAGAAATCAAGTGCTGTCAAGGCTTTCAAGCATTTTAAGGTTCAAATTTGAAAATATCTGCTGTATATAAATTGAGCACTTTTTCAAAGAGAAGACGGAAAAGAATGGCAACGACTGTTGGGATGACAAGCCAAGCTAAGATTGCCAGTCCCATGGAAAGTCCGCCTGTAACAGAAGCGAAGAGTCCAGTCAGACCAACTAATCCAAAACCTGCTGATGCAGGCGTCCCGGTAATGGTGAAGAGGGGAACCAATAGTCCAGTTACAACAGAAGTTGCAATGATAGGAACATAAGAGATTGGATGTTCAAAGACATTGGTCATCATCATTTTCATTGAACCAAGGGCGACAGCAGCAGTTACACCAGGTTTATTGACAAAGAATGAATGAACAACAAGGACGATACAAGTTGTTCCGACCCCCATAGCAGAAGCACCGGCAGCGAGTCCATTTAGTCCAATGGCAAGACCGATTGCAACTGTTGAGATTGGAGCCACGATTAAGATAGCAAAAGTAACACAGATGAGAACACTCATTAAGTAAGGCTGAAGATCCGTAAAGTAGATGATTCCTTGCCCAATTAAGCTAGAAATCATTTTGACATAAGGAAGTGTAAATAGCCCCACAGTCGCAAGAAGCGATCCAACGATTGGCAGAAGAACGAAATTAAAGGATTCAAATTTTCCTTCTAGCCAGAGCAATACGAGAACGCTAAGGGCACAAATTAGCATGACATTGATAATGTCCCCTGTACCAGTCGTGTAGAATCCAGTAACCATTTTGTTTGCAGTTGCGGTAATCTCAACAGGGGCTTTTTGCTTTTGAACATATCCTAATAACTCCGTTGCTCCAGCTAGTTTGCTAGAAGCACCAGAACTAACAAAAGCAATGGCTGTCAGAAGTGCAGCTTTCATTCCTTTGAAATTAAATTCTAAGGCAACCAGCGTTCCAATTACGGCAGATAAAGTGGCTTGGAAAAGAACGTTAGCCACATTCCAAGTTGCAAAGAAAGCATTATTTTTGAAAAAGTCTAAAGAGAAAATAATGGCAAAGATACAGTTAGGCAGCAAGGCTACGATAACACCAATTGCAGTTCCGTTTAGAACTTTATGCAAAAATGATTTAGGGGTAAGTGATGCGGTTGTGTTTTCTTTTGTCATAAAAAACTCCTTTATTTTTGAAAAATAAAATCCGCCTTATCCCAAATGAGAATAAGGCGGAGTCATGTAAAAATGGAGATGATTATCCCATTTTAAAACGGTAGCTACGCCTTGATAAGATACTATAAATAATGATAATAATATCTATAATCAACATAACGTAACTCCTTTTTTATTTTTCTTGTTGTCTATTATAACATCTTATTCCAAAAAAACAATAGAAAAATTGAAATTTTCTGATTATTTTGAAAAAACAGAATATCTATTATAAAAAATATGGGAAAACAGAAGAAAAATCTTCAAACAAATTTTACTTTTATATAAAAGTTGACACCGAGCGACAAGTTTCTTCTGTTATACTCATGATAGAAAAATGAAAGGAGCAAACAAATGAAATATGAATGGAGAAAATTAGATAAAAAACTTTATCAAGGTCCAAAAACTCCTGTGGTCATTGAACACCCTGTGCAGTCATTTATCATGTTAAATGGTCAAGGAAATCCAAATAAAGCTGACTTTTCAGAAAGGGTTTCTGCTCTTTATTCCCTCGCTTATGCGATTAAAATGGAGTATAAAAAAACTGCTCATCATCAGGAATTTACTGATTTTACCGTTTACCCTTTGGAAGGGAGTTGGCAGCAAACAGAAGCAGAGACTTTGGTAAAAGACGACTTGGTTTATACGATTATGATTGCTCAGCCAGAGTTTATTACAAATGAAATAGTTGAAACAGCTCTCGAAAAAGTAAAAGTGAAAAAGCCAAATCCGTTTTATAATGAGATTCGCTTTGAACGAATAAGCGAAGGAAGCAGCGTTGCCATGCTTCATGTAGGACCATTTGACGATGAACCACAAACCTTCGCGAAAATGGATGCTTTCTGTCAAGAAAATGGGTTAAAACGCTGCACAGCATATCATCGTGAAATTTATTTGAACAATAAAAATCGCACCGCTCCAGAGAAACTAAAGACAATTTTGAGATATAGTGTTCAGTAACTAAAAAGTCACTCCCTAGACTTCTAAGGAGTGACTTTCATGTTTAATTAGCATTGTTATCTGCTGGTTATTGGATTTCTTTGTCGGCTTCATTTTCAGCTTTTTTAGCCGATTTGATGACAATTTTACCGTTGCTTGTCATGACAGCCTTGAGTTCTTTTTCACTTGGGTGTTCAAGGTAGTAGTCAGTAATGGCGTCTTCGATGTGATCTTGGATTGTCCGACGCAGAGGACGAGCTCCCATTTTCGGATCGTAACCCAAGTCAACTAATTTTTCCTTGACTTTGTCTGTTACGCCTAGGTGAATACCATTTACAGCTAAGCGTTTATTCACATCTTCAAGCATCAAGTCTACGATTTTTAGGAGATTTTCCTTATCAAGGGACTTAAATTCGATAATACCGTCAAAGCGGTTCATAAATTCTGGACTGAAGAAGTTGCCCAATTCACCAAGAACAGAGTTAGTCCGTCCTTCACGCGCTGCACCAAATCCGACGTTTGCTTCAACTTTTCCAGTACCGGCGTTGGAAGTCATAATGATAATCGTATCTTTGAAACTGACTGTCCGACCTTGTCCATCTGTCAGACGTCCGTCATCCAGTACTTGCAAGAACATGTGCATGACATCTGGGTGAGCTTTTTCTATTTCATCAAGTAAAATGAGAGAATAAGGATTACGACGAACACGTTCAGTTAATTGTCCGGCTTCTTCGTAGCCAACATAACCTGGAGGTGCTCCGACGAGTTTTGCTACGCTGTGTTTTTCCATGTATTCACTCATATCAAAGCGAATCATGCTGTCAGCTGAACCAAAGAGCTCAATCGCTAATTGCTTAGAAAGTTCTGTTTTGCCGACACCGGTTGGCCCAACAAAAAGGAAAGAACCAATTGGTCGGTCTGGTGTACCTAGTCCAACTCGATTACGGCGAATGGCCTTCGCAATTTTATCAACAGCATCATCTTGACCAATGACATGAGCTTTCAAATCATCGGCTAGACTAATCAGTTGCGATTGTTCCTTTTCTTTTAAGTCACCAACTGGGATATTTGTTTTTTGCTCAATGATATGTTCAATGGTTTTTTCACTGATGATAGGCGTGTCTTGGTTTACCATTTTATTTTGCTGCATTTCTTTGTATTTAGCAATTTGGTCACGGAAATAAGCAGCTTTTTCAAAATCTTCATCACGAGTAGCTTGTGCCTTGAGGTTTTCAGCCTCTACCAATCGTTGATCAATGACTTTTGGATCGACAAAGTTAAGTGTCAGATTCATCTTAGAGCCTGCTTCGTCTAGCAAGTCAATGGCCTTATCAGGCAAGAAGCGATCTTGGATATAACGATTGGACAAGACAGCTGCTGCTTCAATGGCATCGTCTGTGTATTTGACGTGGTGATAGTCTTCGTATTTCTTTTGAATACCTTTGAGGATAGTGATCGTTTCTTCAACTGTTGGTTCATCAACTTTTACAGGCTGCATACGGCGTTCCAGTGCAGCATCTTTTTCGATAATCCGGTATTCATTGAGAGTTGTGGCACCGACTAATTGGAGTTCACCGCGAGCAAGTGCTGGTTTTAGGATATTTCCAGCATCCATATTTCCATCGCCAGCAGAACCAGCTCCAACAATTTCGTGAATTTCATCAATGAATAATATAACATCTTGTCGAGAGCGAATTTCGTTCATGAGTTTTTGCATTCGCTCTTCAAATTGACCACGGATTCCAGTCCCTTGAACCAAACTAACGACATCTAAACGAATGACTTCTTTGCCTTGGAGTTTATGTGGAACATCTCCATCTACAATTTTCTGAGCTAAGCCTTCGACAACTGCTGTTTTACCGACACCAGGCTCTCCGATGAGGACTGGATTGTTCTTTGTTCGACGGTTGAGAATTTCAATGACGCGGACGATTTCCTCATCACGACCGATGACAGGGTCAATTTCACCGCGCCGAGCAAATTCGGTTACATTGATACCAAATTCTTCTAGGAGGCCTTTAGGCTGTTGCGGAGCTTGCTGGCGTGCACTCCCACCTTGATTGGAACCGTAACCTCCATTGCCGTAACCACCTCCAGATTGAGTCGGAGGGGTTTGTGGTTCTTGATGATTTTGAAAATTCCCTAGATTGTTAAAGAAATCATCAAAAGGGTCTAAGTTGTTTTGATTATTCATATTGGTCATTCCACGAAACAGAGTATTATTGGGGTCTGTTTTCATGATTTGATAACAATTTTGACAGAGGTCAACTTGGTGTTGTTTTCCATTCACATTCGTGTAAAGATGAATGGTAGATTCATTTATTTTACAATTTTGACAAAGCATGTGCTACCTCTTTCTTTTAAAATTTGTTTGACTAATACCAATTGGTCAATAATAGTCAAATTTCTTAGTTTTATTATAGCAGTATTCTAAAACATTGCAAGAATAAAGTGTTAAAAGACAGATTTTTGTACTGAAGCGTTTTATTTTGTGTTAAATTTATCAAAAACAGGGCTTTTACTGGTATTTCATCTTTCATTTGTGGTAAAATAGTAACGTATAAATGAATAGGAGAAGGAAAATGGAATCACATTTAGTAAGAATTATCAATCGTTTAGATGCTATGACAAAAGATGGCGGCAATTTGAAACGCAATTTTGAGCGTGACGGAGTTGTTGTAGCAGAAGTAGCTTATAGCTATGACGAAGAAAATGGCTCAGTATTCACTCTTCGCGATGTTGCAGCGCGTGAAACTTATACATTTGACAGTATTGATTTGATTGCTATGGAAATTTATGAATTGTTGTATTAATTTGCTAGTCTCTAATAAGATATCCTCTAGGCACCTGCTTAGGGGGTATTTAATTTGCAATAATTTTTGCCTATCTACCTTAGAATTGTCAGAAATTCTTAGAAAAAAGTGGTATACTAATGGTGATAGTAAGCATATTTCTTGACAAACAGAAAAGGAGAGAGTATGAATTTATCTCAAATGAAATTAGTAACAGAATATGAAATTGTCGGAATTGATTTAGAGGAAGCGAGCGTCCGTCATTTAGCAGATTTAGGGATTAAGATAGGAAGTTTTATTCAAATCATTTCAAAAACAAATGATACAGCCATTCTCTTAGTTCGAGCTGCTAGGATTGCTTTGGACAAATCTATTTTGGAAAAGTTGGACGTTGTTCTGAAAGATAGCAATCGCTCAGCTCTTCCTTTATCTGAGTTAGCTGTTGGAGATGTGGCGTATATAGAAGCAATTCATGCAGAGGGGGCTTTAAAACGGAGGCTGATGGACATGGGATTGACGAAAAATACAAAAGTTCAGTTGCAGAAGGTTGCACCATTAGGTGATCCACTAGAAATTAAGTTGAGAGGTTACGATTTGACGTTGAGAAAGTCAGAAGCGAGTCTGGTTAGTGTTGTGAAAAGCGAAAAGGGAGCAAAAGGATGAAAGAATTAGCGCTTGCGGGAAATCCGAATAGTGGAAAGACCAGTTTATTTAACATTCTAACCGGTAGTAGCCAGCATGTGGGAAATTGGCCTGGTGTCACTGTCGAGAAGAAAAGTGGGTTATTTCGCAAAAATAAAGAAATCATTATCCAAGACCTACCGGGAATTTACTCCTTGTCTCCTTATACTTCTGAGGAAATGGTCAGTAGAAATTATCTTTTGAGTGGCAATGCGGATGCTATTTTGGATGTGGTTGACGCGACCAATTTAGAGCGGAATCTGTACTTGAGTTTGCAATTGATTGAGACGGGAATTCCAGTTGTGCTGGCTTTAAATATGAGCGATGTCGTTGAAAAACAAGGAAAATGGATTGATACGACTAAATTAAGTTATCAACTAGGTGTGCCAGTCGTTGCGACCAGTGCTTTGAAAAAGACTGGGATTGACCAAGTCATGCAGAAGGTCTTACGAGAAATGGAGCGCACGGATGAAACGCTCTATCCTGTTTACGACAGTCATTTTGAAGCGGCCTTGTCAGAAATTATCCGCATTTTAGGAAATGCAGTGCCTCAAAAACAGGCTCGGTTTTATGCCATTAAGCTTTTTGAACGCGATAAAGAATTATCTGAACAGCTGGTATTGTCTGATTTTCAAAAAACAGAGATTGAAGATGCGATTCGGATTACGGAGGAAATCTACACTGAAGACGCAGAGACCATTGTTGTTAATGCGCGCTATGAGTTTATTGAGTCAGCAGTCAAAATGGCGCTGCAAGCCGATGTTACTAAATTAAGTTTGTCAGACAAGATTGACCGTATTGTGACCAATCGTTATTTAGCTTTACCAATCTTTGCGCTTGTTATGTGGTTGGTGTATTTCCTCTCTATTCAAACGATTGGAACGATGGGAACCGATTGGACAAACGACATCCTCTTTGGAGAATGGATTCCAAATGGTGTTAAATCATTGCTAGAGCAATTAGCTGTAGCCGACTGGCTTCAATCTTTAATCATTGATGGGATTATCGCAGGCTGCGGAGCTGTGCTAGGCTTTGTGCCTCAGATTTTTGTCTTATTTATCTGTTTGGGTATCTTGGAAGACATCGGCTATATGAGCCGGATTGCCTTTGTAATGGATCGAATCTTTCGGCGGTTTGGTTTATCTGGAAAATCCTTTATCCCCATGTTGATTTCGACGGGGTGTGGCGTTCCTGGTGTCATGGCGAGTAGAACCATTGAAAATGAGCGTGATCGTAGAATCACTATTATGACAACGACCTTTATGCCTTGTTCTGCCAAGTTGCCAATTATTTCCTTGATTGCGGGAGCTTTCTTTCCTGACAATCCTTGGATTGCACCAAGCGCTTATTTTGTCGGAATGGGAGCGATTGTCTTATCAGGGATTGCTTTGAAAAAGACAGCGAGTCTCGGTGGAGCAGTAGCGCCCTTTATCATGGAGTTGCCGAGTTACCACCTGCCACAAGTCAAGACGGTTTTGCGCTATGCTGGTCAAAAGGCTTTGAGCTTCATTAAGCGTGCTGGAACGATTATCTTTGTGACTAATATATTCATTTGGTTTGCTAGTTCCTATAACTTTGGCTTGCAGGCTGTTGAGCCGGAAGGTCCTGCTGACGGAGGGCTTGAAGAGGATCCGTTAGGATAGAATCACTAAACATTAAATCACTAAAAACTGATCGTTATGAAGAAGATTACCTGGGACACTGTTTTGAAAGTTGTTATTGCGATGGCTTCTGCCTTGTTGGGGGCGCTGAGTGCACATGCTATGACGATATAAATGGTAGTTATGAGAAAGATTGATCTGATTATTATTCACTGTTCCGCCACAAGGGCGGACAGTGATTTCAGTGCACAGGACGTGGATACGGCGCACCGTTACAGGGGCTTTTCATCGTGGGGGTATCACTATTATATCCGAAAGTCGGGACAGGTGGAGTTGATGAGGTCGGAAGATGTGCCCGGAGCACATGCCCGTGGATACAATGCGAATAGTCTTGGAGTGTGTTATGAGGGCGGTCTGGATGTGAATGGACGTCCTGCCGATACGCGGACTTTACGGCAGAAAGAGGCGATGCACCGATTGGTAGCCAATCTGTTGCAGAGTTATCCGGAGGCGCGGGTGGTGGGACACCGGGATCTGAGCCCTGATAAAAACTACAACGGCATTGTAGATCCTTGGGAAAGGACGAAAGAGTGTCCTTGTTTTGAAGTAAAAGCGGAGGCGTGGGAGTAAAAAACTCCCCGCCTTTTTTTGTGCGTGCCGAAGTATTGTTACATTTGTGGCAACATATTGAAAAACACTATTGGATATGAGACACCGATTTATCTCTGAGAGATGTAAAATATTTGGTTTGCTTCTTCTGTTGGCAGCTGGTTCGGCTGCACTTCGCGCCCAGGATCAGCCGGGCATTAAAAACATACGTACGGTGGTGTATGAGCCGCTATTGAAGGACACTACGTGGGTGACCGGTAAGGTAGTGGATTATATTACATTCGTGAAGTACGACAGCAAAGGCCGTAAGATGGTAGAGAACAGGCTGAAGCCGGACGGCAGTCCGCACGGTAAACTGGTGTATGTGTATAACCCTGCCGGACAGGTGTCGCGCGAGATTTATGCAACTGCGGATGAAGGAGTCAGCGATTGTTGGGGCTATACGTATGATGAAAAAGGACGGCTGAATTGCATTGCCTATATGAACGGACAGGAAGATACACTCCAGATTACTTCTGCCTTGTACGATGAAGCGGGAAAGATGTTGAAAATCTACTCCAAAGACTATGTGAAAAAGAGGTCATCGGGCAGACAAGTGCTGTATAATGCGGATGGAACGCCGGAGAAGATCATCTTGATGGGTGGTCCGGATGAAAAGATGGAACGCGTGGGAGAATACCCGATTGGAAAGGGGGATACACTGACGCTGAAAAGAAGGGGTGCACTACAGTTAGGTAAGATGCGGGTGGTGAAAGATGATAATCAGAAGAATCCGATTCGGAAGATAGATGAAGCGGGTAACTGGACAGAGCGTTTTGAAGGTTGCAATGAATATGGAGAACCGAATTTCATTATCCGCAGAGATATAGAATATGCAGGCGGTGGAAATGACTGGGAGAAAATACCCGTGCGCGGTAAAGTGCAGAAGGTACAACAAAGGTCGTACGTTGCCATCGCCAAAGGTCCGCAGGCGGTGGATAAGGGAGAGAAGAAAGGGCAGTTCTTCGTTTACGAGTTTGGTGAAAACGGACGGAAAGTAAAAGAGGAACGGTTCACGGAAGCGGGAGTATGTCGGGAAAAGATTCAGTATGAATATGATGAGAATGGGAATTTGTCGAAAGAAAGCCATTATACACCGGCGGGTGTGCTGACGGCAAACAAGAATTATGGATACGATAAGGAAGGGCGTCTCAAGTACTGTTCAATACTGGATGGTAAGGGTGAAATTATGCAGCGGGATGTGTATCGCTATGATATAGAAGGTAATATGGTACAGGAAGTCGGTTACCTGACGAATGGAACAAAATGTAGTGAGTTCCGTTATATATATGATTCCTATGGGCAGCAAATAGAGCGGAAAGTGCTGTTGCAACCTGAAGGATCTGATCCGGTTGGCTCTGTTCGGAGAGGCTATAATTTTCAGGGACGTGTAGTGTTTGAAGAATTTCTTTCACCGGATGGTACATCTCAAAGCCAGCATACGTATCGGTACAATACCAAAGGGGAACTGATTTCCGGAACAGAGCGTCCGGAAGGGCAAACCTACGGAGTTATATTCTTCTAAAAATTCCAAAATGACAATCGGGGAAACTGGAAAATCAGAATCAAGTATATAGACGATGTGCCGGTGGTGTACGAAGAACGTGAATATACATATTATAATTGATACAGATAGGTACGCGGACGCCGCGGATGAAGCGGACGAACGCGGACTAAAGATATAATATTGATAATTTAAAATCTGCGTTCGTCCGCTT